>Ga0182024_10003495_pt1 | contig 37340 bp, 38 predicted proteins | sample P32metaG_FD_120480 | JGI IMG/M metagenome (GOLD analysis project Ga0182024, IMG submission 120480) | Permafrost microbial communities from Stordalen Mire, Sweden - P3-2 metaG (Illumina Assembly) | ecosystem: Environmental > Terrestrial > Soil > Wetlands > Permafrost | place: Sweden: Stordalen...
CAAATTTCGGGCATCCAACTGTGAAATCGGATGAACTTTACACTATGTAAATTTCGAGACATCCGATATCTTTACATCATGTCAAGTCGCCAAAAAATCCTGGATGCGGCCCTTTCCTGCGCGGCAAGGGGCGTGGATTTCAGTATGGCCGATGTGGCGGGGGAGGCGGGTCTGTCGCGCCAGGCGGTCTATCTCCATTTCCCCGATCGCGCGGGTCTTCTGGTTGCGCTGCTTGCCCAACTCGAGGCGGAATGGGGCGCGGCGGCAATCGACGACGCCCCCAGCGCCCGCGCCGCGCTCATCGCCCTGGTCGGCCGGCTGGCACAGATCCATCCCCGCCGCTGGCCGGTGGTGCGTGCCATGGGCGGCGACGCGGCCGATGCCGGTCTGGACGCCAACTGCCGCGCCCTGGCCGGCCGCTTCCGGGATGAAGGGGCGCTGGCGGCTCATCTATCGCCGGCGGCGGCGGCCGATCTCTTATCCACCCTGCTGTCGCTTTCGGTCTGGAAGGAGCTGGTGGTGGGGCGCGGCTGGGACAGCGCCCGCTACAAGAGCCACATCGCCTTTCTGGCGGCGGGCGCGCTGACGCACTAGTCGGCGCAGGCCTCACGCATAGTGAGGAGCGTTGGGGCGGCAGCCCCATGATTTGGTCCGGTGGACCAAATCAAGCGAAGAACGCGCCGAGCTTGGGCGAGGCGCAGTCAGTCTATGCAGGCTTCGCGCATACACTCGGCATGTGCTGGCCCATCCAGCGGCTTGATCGCTTTCGCCTCGCCGGCATCCATCAGCCGGGCCGCAACCTCGGACCCGCGCGCAAGCGTCAGATGCACCGGGCAGCGCTCGGCAATTTCTAACATGCGCGCCCGCTGCTGCGCACTGAGCTCGCCGTCCAGCGCGATGTCGAGCTCGAAACGGTCCTTGGCATTGAGGCCGGCGCGGCTGTGGCGCACGGCAGTCTCGACGCGCTTGAGCGCCCAGCCCTTGTGATTGGCATAAAGCCGGATGGTCATGGTGGTGCAGGCGCCCAACGCCGCACCCAGGAGGTCATAGGGATTGGGGCCCGAGCCCAAACCACCCGCCGATACCGGCTCGTCGATCAGGAAGGCGGCCGCGCCCACCCGCGCCTCGACCTGATATTTGCCCAGGCCGGTTTCGGTGACGGTGATGGTTTCGCTGTTGGCGGTCATGGTGACGCTCCGTTCAGTTCAGGGACCAATGTGCAACGTCGATGTGACGGGACTGGCCTTGCAGGCTGGCGGTCAGGACGAATTCGCGCACCGTCCATGTGATGGGCGCAATCGGGTATTCCGCGACACAGCGGTCGGCCCATAGCAAGGTGACATGGGGCGTGAAGCCGGGTTCCACGCCAAAGCCTGCGCACAACATCTGTGTCCGCAAATTCTCGCGGAATTCCTGCAAAGGCCTGAGCCCATCGTCTCCCCGCAGGACGAACGGATGACCGTGGCCGCCACCTTTGAAGCTCGCCGTCCAGTCGAAACGCACCGTAAAACTGCTGTGCCCCAGCCGGTCGCCGACTGCTTTGGCGCGGGCGATGTTTTCGCTGATCGTTCCGGCGTCATGAACCGCGGCCAAGGTGTTGTGCAGGCGCTCGCGCGCAATAGCGCGCCCGCGCAACCGGTGCGCCGATTTCAGCCGGGAGCCCAGCCTTTCGATTTCGGCGCCGGCCTCGCCATCGGGCCGGATGGCGAAGAACAGCTTGACCGGCATACGGGCAGGAAGGGACCACAGCAGCGAGTTCATGAAACAGCGAAGCAATACCGCCCCGCGGAGTCAATTCAGAACAAGCCGGCGGGATCGGAAATGGTGGGTTTGCCGCAGCGCGCGGATTTCGCGCGTTCTTCCGGGGTCATGGTCCAGCGCACATCGTCCGCGGTTTTCAGGCAGGCTTTCACCCGTTCCAGGCTGGCGGGTTCTTCGCCCAGCCAGATCGCCCAGTCGTCCGGCGACAGGATCGCGGGCATGCGGTCGGTGGGCAGGCCGCACAGCAGGGTATTGGCGGCGACGGTCACCATCACACAGGCAAACAGGGGTTGCGGCATGTCTGCGATGTCAAATCGCCGCCAGACAAAGGCGATGCCGATGGCGCCCGCAGGCCGGACGACATACAGGGCGCCGCCGTCCGGCGCTTCATTGAAGGTCTCGACAATCGCGATGCCGCGCTGGCCATCGCGAAAGGCGTCGGCAAAGGCGCGGGTGGTGTCGATGGTCTCGGCGCGCGCATGGATCGGTTGCGGCCGACGCCAGTCCTGTGGATGGGGAAAACCCCAGCGCATCGGCACAACGCGGCGCTTGTCCGTCACGGGATCAAAAACGATCAGCGGCACCGCACCCATGACCCGGAAGGTGAGCGTGCGGTCATTGTCGCCGCCTTCCCGCGGCGGCGTCGCGTGGATGAGATCGACGATCTCGGTCCAGGATGCCTTTGCCGTGAACTTACCACACATGATGCAGCTATATCAGATTCGCTTCAGCCTCAGCGCCGACCAGTCCTCGTCAATCGCGATCTGGCTGACCGTACCCAGACCGTGTTTGGGCGCCAGCTTGTGGATGACGTCGCGGCTCAGATCGGCGGCAAACTTCGACGTCAGCTTGGGATAGGCGACCCAGAGGATCGCGGTTGTCGGCATCTTCTTGAGCAGGCCCGGCAGCCTGGCGTCAAACGCGGCGCGGTCGGCGACGAACAGCAGGACCACATCGGCCTCACCCGCCTCGGCGCGCGCCTTCTTGACCCCGACCAGCCTGTCCAGCGCAGGCGTGGCGCCGATCACCGCCAGGCGGCGCTCGCCCTTGACCTGCAGGCGTTCGGCAATGGGTTTGTCGGACATTCAAACTCTCCGGGCTGTTTCGGGCAAAGCCAGAAGCACTGGTAGCACGCAGATCCCCACCACCGCGATCATCACCCCGGGCATCACCGGCCAGCCGGTGCGTTCCACCAGCAGCTGCGCCAGCCAGGGCGTCAGCCCGCCAAAGATCGCCGTGGCGCTGGTGGTGCCGAGCGCCAGACCGCTGAGGCGGCCTTCGCCGGGAAACTGCTCTGCCGTCGCCACCGCGCCCACCGCGCTGACCCCGCCCGCGACGGCCGCCAGCACGATCGCGCCCAGCAAGGCGCGGGCCTGCGAACCACTCGCCATCAGCGAGAACAGGGTGACGGGCAGCACCGCACTCAAAAGGCACAGGATCACCAGCACGGGTTTGCGGCCCTCTCGGTCGCTCAGCCAGCCCACCAGTGGGGTGACCGCAATGACGACGACGGCGGGCAGCACCGACAACCACAGCGACGTGCTTTCCGACAGTGCGCCGGCAGAGGTGAGAAAGGCCGGCACATAAGTGATGCCCACATAATAGGTGATCGAGCCCAGCGCCGAGATCGCAAAGGAGCGGAAGATGCCCTTGCCGTGATGGGTCAGGGTGTAACGCAGCGGGTTTTGCGGCCGGGTGCCGGTGGCGCACTGGCGCTCGAAATCCGGCGACTCCTGCATTTGGGACCGCGCGACCCACACGCTGCCAGCCAATGCTGCGCCGGCCAGAAAGGGAATGCGCCAGCCCCAATCATCCAGTGCGGCGGGCTGAAGAAAATGCACGGTCAGGGCGGAAAGGCCCACCGCCAGCAGGCCACCAACCTCGCTGGCCGCCGAGGCCGAGGATGTGATCAACCCGCGCCGGTCGGCGCTAGCACCTTCCAGCAGATAGGCGACGACGCCGGTATATTCGCCACCCACCGAAAAGCCGATCACACAGCGCATCAACAGAAGCAGCCATCCAGCCGCGGGCCCGATGGCGGCATAGGTGGGCAACAGACCGGTGGCCAGCATGGCGATGGTCACCATCGCCATGGACGACAGCATCATGCGGCGGCGCCCAAAGCGGTCGCCGATCTGGCCGAAGGCAATCGCGCCCAGCGGCCGCAGAAGATAGGCCAGCGCGAAGCCGGCCAGGGTGACGATCAGCGAACCTTTCGCCCCGCCGAAGAACACCCGCGACAGCACGGTGGCGAGATAGAGATAGAGCGTGAAGTCGTACCATTCGACCACGGTCGAGACGGCTGCAATGATCATGGAGGCGCGGGAGATGGCATGGCCTTCCCGTGTCATGTTGCGGCCACGCGCGGCTGCACCAGGTCCCAGCGATTGCCATAGAGATCGGCAAATACCGCGACAGTGCCGTAATCATCCTCTGCCGGTTCGCGCACAAAGACGATGCCTTTATCCACCATCGCCCGGTAGTCGCGCCAAAAATCTTCGGTATGCAGAAACAGAAAGACCCGCCCGCCCGCCTGGTTGCCGATCAGGGCTTCCTGCTCAGGTGTCACGGCGCGCGCCAGCAGGATCGCGCACGCGCCGTGCGATGCACCCGGCGGGGCGACCAGCACCCATCTCTTGCCTTGCTGGGGCCGGTCTTCCAGCAAGCGGAATCCCAGCTTGCCGACAAAAAAGGCAATCGCCTCGTCATAGTCGCGAACGATGAGTGCGATGTGCGCGATGGCCTGTGGCATGACCGCGCCAGTTGATTTGATCCGCTGGATCAAATCAACCGGTGTTGCATCACCGGCGCACGACCAGCTTTGGGAAACCTATGCCTCGCGGGATGCGGCGGTGAAAACCGCCAACTGGGCATCGAAGGCGCGTTTGAAGGCGGGCCGCGCTTCGCCGCGGGCGACATAGGCCGCGACGTTCGGCGTGTCGTTCAGCAGGCCCGAACTGCTTAACCGGCGCAGCACGCCAATCATCAGCAGATCGCCGGCGTTGAAAGCCCCGTCCAGCCAGTCCGCATCGCCCAGGCGGGCGGACAGTTGCTTCAACCGATCACGGACGCGATCCTGGACCAGAGGAAGCCGCTCCTTGCTCCAGGGCTGGTCGCGCTCCACCAGCCTGATGGTGGCCAGTTCCAGGATCACCGGCTCGATGGTGCTGAGCGCGGCAAACATCCAGGCGATGGCACGCGTCCGGGCGTTGGCATCATCCGGCAGCAGGCCCGCATGGGTTTCGGCGATATGGAACACAATGGCGCCCGACTCAAACAAGGTCAGATCGCCTTCTTCATAGGTTGGAATCTGCCCAAAAGGATGCAGCGCCCGATGCGCAGCTTGTTTCTTTTCGCCGAACGAAAGAAGACGAACGTCGTAAGGCTGGCCAACTTCTTCCAGCGCCCAGCGCACCTGCATGTCACGCGCCAGCCCCCTGCCCCGGTCGGGTGACTGCGCGAAGGCGGTAATGGTGGGACGCATGGGGACTCCGGGTTTGTTGCATCCAGAGGACGAACGGCAAGCGGGCCTTACGACACCGCCTGCGAACTTTTTTCATTTGTCTGTCAGGCCGGAACGTAGGTCAACCGGATCGCGTCCTCGCCGATCCGGTCGCTGGCCACCAGGCGCAGCGGCGGCCTGGGACCGGCGAAGAAGGACTTGCCACGACCAAGCACGACTGGGCGCATATAGAGCCGGTATTCATCAATCAACCCGGTCAGGCTGTGGGCCAGCTCGGGCCCGGAAACCAATATCCCGCCGCTGAGGCGATCCTTCAGGCCACGTACCACCGCCTCGACATCACCCTCGACAAGGGTGGCATTGGGGCCCCCAGATTTCAGCGTGCGCGACACAACCCATTTCGGCATGTTGCGCCAGGCGCGCGCGAAGTCGTGGTGATCCGCGCTCCACTCCGGATGGTCTTCGTCCCAGTAGCGCATGACCTCGTACATGCGGCGGCCATAGACACTGCCGGTCGAACTACGGACGACTTCGATCCAGTGACGAAAAAGCAGGACGCCGGGCGCGAATGCCTGATGGTCGACGTAGCCGTCCAGGGACAGGTTCATTCCGAAAATGAGCTTCGCCATGCGAGAAACCCTCTATCTGCCCTCGGCCGTCCGCTCTCACCACTTGGAATCTTGAACCAAGTTTTCACCACTGCGCTACCCTCGGCCACAGGCCTCGGGCGTTCGCCCCTCGCATTGATCCACTGGATCAATGCGTCAGCGCGCCATTTGGCGCGCTGACCGGGGCTCACTCCCACTCAATTATCCAAACCGAGATCAACATATTGCAGCCATTGGATAATTATTTTTTCCGTGACTGAATCACCGAACCACTATCCGTCAGAAACAAGTACTGTTGATTTTGTTAGCGAATTTCACCAGAACTTTTTTTTCATACGCATCGATGACAATACCTAACAGTCGACAAGATCAGAGCCGAGGCAATCTAGTGTTTTCGGCCCGATTGATTGGAGCACACCAAAGGCGATCGTGATCTACGATAACGAAATAACAATGTTAGAATAGCAGAAGCGCCAGCTATCCGTAAATCGGAATGGAGATCACTGCGGCCCGAGCGACAGGAATATTGCACCGGATCGAAGTTACCCTTTGTGCACGATAAACTGCGATGATCTTTGATCGGCAGAGAATTCAGCTTTCTCCGCCCGTAACAATCGGGTTCAGTCGCCTTCGAACTCGATTGCGGGGTACCCCATGTCAACGGCCAACAATCAAATTACCAAGACCATTAGGCGTAAGGAGTTGCGGCAGATGGTGCCGCTGGCGGACAGCACAATCTATGAAATGGAGCAGCGCGGAGACTTTCCGAGACGGTTTGCGTTGGGGCCACGGTGTGTGGTCTGGGATCTTGCAGAGGTTCAAGCTTGGCTTAATGCGCGCCGCACGACCCCGATTCCTCGGAGCGCACGTCCCCAACCAAATCGAACTGGATGAGTTTCTTGCAGAGGGGTAGCTATCAGTGTTCTTCCGCGTCAGACTAAGAATGGTCGCGCGCGCGATAGGCAGTTCAGGTCTGAGGGTCTCGGATCCTGCAGGCAAGCCCACGCCATTGGCGCCAGTCGCTTGGCTGTGCCCGCCTGTTAAAGGGCCCCCCGCCAGCCCGATGAAAAAACAGGCCGGCAGGGACACGTGAAGCAGAAAGGCGGCAAGCCTTAGCTTGTCGGCTTCCGGCTGGCGATCGAGAAACGGACCATCTGTTGCTTCGGCTCATCCCATTGCGGGGCCAGCTGCGATGCCATGGCATAATCGGCATAGGCGCCGTGGAGATCGCCCATGTCTTCACGCGCCATCGCTCGGTCGAAATGGATCTTCGCCTGGTAAAAATTGATGTTCTCGGCACGCGTCGGGACCAATGTCAGGGCGCGGGTGAAACTCGCCGCGGCGTCGCCGGGACGATGCATCTCCAGATAGATCGAGCCGCGATTGACCACGGCTTCCGCGATACGGCCATCAAGCTTCAGCGCCGCCGTGTTGTCGGCCATCGCCGCATTATAGTCCGCGCGCTCGAAATTCAGCACACTGCGGTTGCTCAGCGCTGCGGCCCGGTCGCTGTCAAAACCGGCAAGCGTGGCGGCCGTTGTGCACTTCGCCACATCCGCATCCGTCACATTGTTGTTGGCTTGCGCGGCGGCTGCAGCATCGGCGCAGTGTTCTGATGCTCGCCGCCCCACCGGATCATCGGTCGGCCAGGTTAGGGACGCAAGGCACGGCGTCGCAGCGAACATCATGCCCGCTCCGATAGTAATCAAAAAATAGGACTTCAGGGACATTCAATCCTCCAACATTTTTTTGCGCGCAACCTCTATCACGGTACAACGGAGATAAAAAGAAAATGCTTAGTTGCACAGCAGCGTGCCCAAAACATAAGCAATTTATCGCCTGCACAAAGATTGGAATCGGCATCGATTTGACTGCTCGACAGAATCTGAAAGCGACCAATTCGGCGCAAAATCGGCGATCAGGGCGCAGAAGGCTCCGTGATTCACGGTGCGGCCCGAATTTTGCTGCTAATTTTTTGAAGTCGCTGCCGGGAGTTCTGCGCAATGAAAGTTTTATTGGCATTGGGGATCACGGTGTTGGCATCGGCCGCAGGTGGTGCCGCCGACGCCAACCCGTCCGCTTATTCCGATTTCGAAGTCGTTTCGGTTGTGCCGAGAAGCCCCAACCTCAAGCCGTTCGTCATGAGCATTTCGACAAGGGAGCAGCGCAACACGCCGCATCGCTACAAATGGGTGCGTTGGACGCCAACCGCTGGAAAAGACTGACCAGCAGCGGAGAAAGGGCGGCTCGGCCGTCCGTGATGTTTTGCCCGGTCTGACTACCTGTTCGAAGTTTCGCGGCGCGGAATACCCGCGCGGTCTGCGGAGACGGAAAGCGCGAATTCCATGCCGGTACTATGCCTGTAAAGCGTCGTGATCCGTTTCACCCGTGCGGATCCGCACAACGTGTTCGAGCGGTGCGACGAAAATATTTCCGCCATCGATCTGCCCCGCCATTGCGGCTCCCGCAATTGCCTTGACCACCCTTTCCAGTATTTCGTCATTCACTGCCACTTCGAGTGCAAATTTCGGCAAAAAAAACCGTACATATTCTGCACCGCGATAAATCTCAGAACATCCTCTCTGATGGCCGCATTCTTTAACGCCTGTCAAAGCTACGCCCTGTACGCCGAGCAAAGAAAGCGCTTCGCGCACCGCATAGAACTTGAAGGGCTTAATAATCGCTGTGACAAGCTTCATTTGACGTCCCGAAATTCATGACAAATCCGGACGGATAATCCACGCAAAGGCACCACCTTTAAGACCATGATAACGGTCGCGAATTCGTATCGTCAGTCGAGCTCTCGGCGCGCACGAGTTCACATACGCCGTTTGACGTATTGGTGTTCGTCAACCTTGGAGTTTAGATCTTGCGCTGCAATAAAACTGCCGTCGGATCGGTCGACCAACGTTCTCCCCGGCATTTCGGGGGTCGCGTGACCGCCGAAATCTTGGTCGTCAGGATAGCATGAAGCTTGGCTCTTAGCCGCGATTGATTGGGGAATACTATGGAACAGATCATCGACAATCTGTTGAATGACTTCGAACGCGGCAGGATGAGCCGCCGCCAGCTCGTTCAAGCTCTGGCCGTCGGCGCGCTTTCGGGAACCGCGACGCCGGCGCTGTCCGCGGAGCCGAGGAGACTACAAGCCATCAGCGTCAATCACATCTCATACGGGGTCGCGGATTACACCAAGACTCGCGATTTTTATGCCGATCTCCTGGGTATGAAAGTCTCCCAGGATACGGGCCAACAATGCTATCTCGGGTTCGGCGACACGCTGCTGACGGCACGCAAGACCAAACAACCCGATGGCAAGCCCTACATCGACCATATCGCGTATACGCTGGGTAACTGGGAGCCGGGCAATGCCGCCGATGAGAATGCCGTGGAGGCGGAGTTGACACGCCGCGGCCTGGCACCGCGCACCGACATGGGTGGGGATTCGAAAAGCTTCCACATCAAGGACCCGGACGGCTTCAATCTGCAGGTCTGTGCGCCGTTGAAAAAGTCACTGTACGGCCTTTGATTAATCGCAAGGCAAGCCGGTACATGATCTGAAAATCGCTTGGGCTCGCGTCGCGCAATTTCCCCAATCAGATATTGACCAGATGCGCTACCTCGGCGGCACTTTCGGCGCCGGTCGAGCCTTGGCGCACGATGCGGCCGCGCTGTAGGACGCAATAATGGTCGGCGAACGACCAGGCGAAGTCCAGATACTGTTCGACGATCATGACGGTCACCCCCAGTTCGCGCCGCACCCGGCGCAGCGCCGCCTCGATTTGCTGCACCACATTGGGCTGGATGCCCTCGGTCGGCTCATCCAGCAGCAACAGTTTGGGCTGCCCGGCCAGGGCGCGGCCGATGGCAAGCTGCTGCTGCTCGCCGCCACTGAGGACGCCGCCCTTGCGCCCCGCGATCTGCTTCAGCTTGGGGAACAGTTCGTAGATATGGTCCGGCACCCCTGCCCGGATCGCGCCCGCGCCGCGGCCGGTCAGCGCCGAAAGCCCCGATTCCAGATTCTCCGCCACCGTCAGATGGGGAAATATATGACGCCCCTGTGGCACATAGCCGATGCCGGCGCGAGCGCGCTCGAACGGCCGCAGATGGGTGACATCCGCGCCGCCGAAGCGGATGACGCCGGCGGTGAGCCGCTGTACGCCAATGATGCTTTTCAAAAGCGTGGTCTTGCCCACGCCGTTGCGCCCGATCAGCGCCAGTGCCTCGCCACGCGGTACATCCAGGTCGATGTCCCATAGCACCTGGCTCTGGCCATAGGCGGTGGAGATTCTTTCCAGCTTCAGCAGCGTGTCCATCAATGCTCCGACCGTCCGAGATAGACCGCCGCGACATCCGGATCCTGGCGGATCTGCGCCACGCTGCCCTCTTTCAGGAACTGGCCCTGATGCAGCACCGTGACCCGCCCGCCAAGCTGTTCGACGAAGCTCATGTCATGATCGATCACCAGCACCGCATGACGCCCCAAAAGGCTGTGAATGAGTTGCGCAGTCTTGCTGGTTTCGGCAGGGCCCATGCCGGCGGTCGGCTCGTCCAGCAACAGCAGGTCGGCATCGGTCGCCACCACCATGCCGATTTCCAGCCATTGCTTCTCGCCATGCGCCAGTTCGCACGCCAGCATGTCGCGCCGCTCGGCGAGGCCGACCTTCTCCAGCACCTCGTCGGCCCGCGCGCGCTCGGCGGGCGAAGCAGCGGACGTCAGGGAACGCCACCAGCGCCGCTCGCGGTGTGCCGCGATCAGCAGATTGTCCAGCACCGTCAAGCCGGGCAGCACACCGGGCGTCTGGAACTTGCGGCAGATGCCCCGCTGCACGATCTGGTATTCGGGTAGATGTGTAATGTCCTCGCCCTTGAAATAGACATGGCCGCTGGTGGCACGCACCCGGCCGATGATGGTGTCGCACAGGGTGGATTTTCCCGCGCCATTGGGACCGATCAGCACCCGCAACGTGCCGCGGTCCAGCGTCATGCTGAAACCGTTGAGCGCCTTGAAGCCATCGAAATCGACGGTCACGCCGTCCACCGACAGCAGCAGCTGCGGGTTGAGGTCGGCGGCGGGCGTGACCGTGGTCATGGTGCGCCCCCAAGGCCCGCGGGCGAGGTGATGGTGGCTTTCTTGCCCGCCGGCGCCACGGGGCGCAGGCGGCGCAGCGCATCCTCGATGACACCCGCCACGCCGCGCGGCATCAGCGTCACCACCAGGATGAACACCAGCCCCAGCGCATAGAGCCACGCATCGGGCATCGCGCTGGAAATCTCGTCCTTGGCGAAATTGACCAGCAGCGTGCCGGCGACCGCTCCCCACAGGCTGCCGCGCCCACCCACCGCCACCCAGATCACCATCTCGATCGAGGGCACCACGCCGACCAGCGCGGGCGACACCACCCCTGCATGCAGGGTGAACAGCGCCCCGCCGATGCCCGCCAGCACCGCGCTGACAGTGAAGGCGACGACCTTGTAGGGCGTGGGATTGTGACCCAGGAACCGCACCCGGTTCTCGCCGTCGCGGGTGGCGCGCAGCATCGTGCCGAAGCGCGAGCGCATCAGCCAGCGCACCCCCAGATAGCTCAACGTCAGGAGGATCACCGTGATCCAGTACAGCGTCCACACCGTGCCTTTGGCGGCGAGGTCGAAGCCGAACAGGGTCGAAAAATCGGTCAGGCCGTTGAAGCCCCCGGTCGATTCCTGCTGACTGATCAGAAGCGTAGCGAAGCACAGCGCCAGCGCCTGGGTGATCAGGGCGAAATAGACGCCGACAACGCGGCGGCGGAACACCAGCCAGGAAAACATCGCCGCGATCACGCCCGGAACCACCACCACCGCGGTAATGGCGACCAGCGGGCTGGTGAAAGGCTGCCACCACCAGGGCAGATCGCTGCGCCCGCTCCAGGTCATGAAATCAGGGATGTCGCCCGGATTGAGCGCAGCCAGTTTGAGATGCATGGCCAGCACATAACCGCCCAGGCCGAAAAAAACGCCCTGCCCCAAAGTGAGAATGCCAGCCTCGCCCCACACCAGCACCAGACCGATGGCCAGGATCGACATCGCCAGAAACCGCCCCAAGAGGCTCAACTCATAGGGCGAGACAATCCAGGGCGCGGCCACCGCCAGCAGCAGCAGCGCGACCCAGCCAAAACGAAGGGGCCAAGGGGCCTGGTTCACGGTCATCCGTCCAGGGAGCGACTGCGCACCGCGATCACGCCCTGCGGCCGAAATTGCAGGAATATGACCACGAACAGCAGCACCAACACTTGTGAGAAGCTGACATCAACAAAGATCTGCGACAGCGCCGACACCAGGCCGGCCAGCACTGACGCCATGGTGGTGCCGACAAGGCTGCCCAGGCCGCCGAGAATGACGACCAGGAAGGCCGGTACGATATAGCTTTGCCCGACATTGGGCGTCACAGGTCCCAGCAGAGCCAGCACGACGCCCGCCAGCCCGGCAATACCTGTTCCCAGGGAGAACACGGCCAGATCGACCAGCCGCACATTGATGCCGCTGGCCGCAGCCATCTCTCGGTCCTGGTTTACCGCCCGCACCAACAACCCGATGCGGGTCTTGGCCAGCAGGAGACTGAGCGCCCCCAGCACCATGATTGCGACGATGATGATGAAGATTCGGGTCGCCGGAAAGGTCAGGCCCTCCAGGGGGCCGGAGGAAATGGCCAAGGTGCGGTTGAGCCAGGCCGGCGCGGTGACGCCGACGCCGATGGCACCGAAGATATTGCGCGCGCCCTGTTGCAGGATCAGGCTGACACCCCAGGTGGCAAGCAAGGTATCGAGCGGCCGCGCCGACAGGCGTCGGATGATCGTCATCTCCAGCAACGCGCCCACCAGCGCCGTACCGACAAAGGCCACCGGCATTGCGACAAAGATCGCCAGCGGGCCCGGGATCACCAGAAAAGTGAGATAGGCGAGATAGCCGCCCAGCATGAGCATTTCGCCATGCGCCATGTTGATGACGCGCATCAGGCCAAAACTGAGCGCCAGGCCCAATGCCGCGAGCACGAACAGTGATGCGACACTGAAGCTGTTAAAGACCTGGCCGACGACCAGCGCCAACTCGCCCATCTCTTACTCCGGAAGATATTGCTCCTAACCGCGGCCACGCGCGGGACGGCAGACCCGCGCGTGGCCGCCCCTCGCTAATGCAGTTTGCAGACCTTGCCCGGGAAGGCGACCGGGTCATAGGGATCGGGCGCGATCTGCCCCTGCGACTGCCATTCGATGATGAACTGGCCCTTGGGATCGAGCTTGCCGACCAGCGCAGGCTGGTAGAGGCTCTGGTTGGCGGCAAATTTCACCACCCCCATGGGCGAAGGCACGGCCAAGCCCACGGCGGTGGCGCGCACCTTGTCCACATCGAAGGACTTGGCCTTCTCGACCGCCGCCTTCCAGACATAGACGTCCAGATAGCCATGCACCATGGGATCGGTGACCGCCGCGCCCTTGCCGAACTTCGCCTGATAGGCGGCGACGAATTTCTGGTTGGCTTGGCCCGGCTCGCTCTGGAAATAGTTCCAGCCCGCATAGCTGTCCTTGACCAGCGAGGGCCCCATCGCCTGGGCTTCCTGCTCCCCGATGCTGAACGACATCACCGGCAGCTTGGTCGGCGGCAGGCCCGCAGCCGACATCTGCTTGAAGAAGGAGACATTGCTGTCGCCATTCAGGGTGGAGAAGATGATGGCGGGCTTGGCGGCCTGGATCTTGGCGATCACGGCGCTGAAATCGGTGCCGCCCAGGGGCACATATTCCTCACCCACCACCGAAAGCTTGTCCTTGGCGATATGCTTTTTGAGAATCAGGTTGGCCGTGCGCGGAAATACATAATCCGAGCCGATGAGGAAATAGCTCTTGTAGCCCTTCCCCTCGGCCCAGGTCAGGGCAGGCACGATCTGCTGATTGGGCTGGGCGCCGGAATACATGATGTTGGGCGAGCATTCATTGCCCTCGAACTGCACCGGATACCAGAGCAGGCTCTTGAGCCGCTGGAACACTGGCAGCATCGCCTTGCGGCTGGCCGAGGTCCAGCCGCCGAACACGGTGACGACGCCGTCGCTCTGCACCAGCTTGGTCGCCTTCTGGGAGAAAATGGCCGGGTCGGAGGCGCCGTCTTCCACCACCGGCACGAGCTTCTGCCCCATTACGCCGCCCGCGGCGTTAATCTGGTCGATCGCCATCATTTCGGCATTCTTCACCGTGACTTCGCTGATCGCCATCGTGCCGCTCAGCGATTGCAGCACGCCGACCTTCACATCCGCCTTGGCGGCGCCGGCCAGCACGGTGGTGGCGAGAAGTCCCGCCGCGATCCTGTAGAGTACGGTTTTCACTCGGTGTCCCCTTTCAAGCCCGGTTTTGGCCGTTCGGCCTGTTTGGGCAGAGGCGCCGCGCCGGGCCACGGCGCCTCCACGATGCTTTTCGACGCGATTGGCAGCTAGTCGTCGAGGGGACGAAGCGTTGGCCGCTGAAATTTGCCGCCGGGAATGAATTGTCCGGAACCGGGCTTTGCGAGAATCTTGCCGTTGTCCCACACGATCTCTCCGCGGCGGATCGTCGTGATCGGAAGTCCAGTGACTTCCTGGCCGGCATAGGTCGAGTATCCGGCTTTCGACAGTTGGTCCTTATTGTTCAGGACCTTTTTCTTCAGCGGATCCCAGATCACGATGTCCGCATCGGATCCTACGGCAATCGCGCCCTTGCGCGGATACATGCCGAAGATCTTTGCGGCGTTGGTGGAGGTTACCGCCACCATCTCCTCAAGAGAAATGCGGCCCTTGCCAACGCCTTCCGAGAACATCATGGCAGGATAATCCTGGATGGTATTCTGCCCCATGCGCTTTTCGAGAATCGTCTGCGTGGGATCGAGCTTTGCTTCCAGCGAGAAGGCCGTGTGATCCGTGCCGATGGTATCGATCACCCCTCTGCGGATGCCGTCCCAGAGCATGTCCTGGTCCCATTTCGAGCGCAGCGGCGGACCGCCAACATAGATGCCGCCGTTTGGTTGCTGATACCCCAGCTCGGTCCCGAAAAGATTCCATGGGCGTGTTTCACAATAAACCAGAAGTCCGCGACGCTCAGCGTCTTCAATAACCTTCAGCGCCCGGCCGGATGTGGTGTGAAGGATAAAGATGGGCGATCCGGTGGCCTCGGCAATCGCCACGGAGCGTTCGACAGCGACGACCTCGGCGACCATCGGCGAACTCGCGGGGAAATTCTTTATGGTGAGTCCGGTGCCCTGATTCTCGGTCGCCAGACGCTCCTGCGCGTCATGCATGATCGAATAGTCCTCGGCGTGAATCATGCTGACCACGCCGGCCTCGCCAGAGACCCGGAACAACTTCATCCAGGCCGTCACGTTCTTATCGTATTGCGGTTGTGCCATCATATCTTCGCCGGTGCTGACGATCCCGCGCGCGGCGAGCGCGTCGAAGGTCTTCTTCTGCGTCAACGGGTCCGGCGGACTTCCCGCCGGGGTGTCCATGGGCCTGACACTCGCGTGGATGTAGACGTCGGCAATGGAATTCTGCTTGATCAGTGCGATGTTTTTATCTGCGTACTCGTTGGGATCTTCATCGTTCTTAATCCCGATGAAGTCACCTAACAACGTTACGCCACCCGCCAACGCAGCCATGCCGCCCGTGATGATATTATCCTGATTGCCTTTCGCGGTCGGCGGGACGCTGACGTCCAGGGGCATATGCGTATGCGTATCGATGATGCCGGGCATCAGGAACTTGCCGGACGCATCGATCTCGCGCGCGCCTGGCGCGGCCACGATCTTGGGAGCGATCTCGACGATTTTCTCGCCGCTGATTCTGATATCGGCCGCCATGCGGCCGTTGGCGTTGATGATGAGGCCATTATGAATGACCAGATCGCCGGTCGGCTGCGCCATCGTCGCGCTGGATTGCATCATCAGGGTAAACGCCAAGCAGGTGGTTAAGGCGGAGGCGGCCGATTTGCGGCGTGGCCGCGCTCGTAAAGAAGGTCCCATGGTTTCTTTGTCTCCCTTTCGCGGTGGAGCTTGATTGGCGATACCAAAAAGCTAGCGGCCCATGCTGCAGCGCCGTATACGTCAAACAGCGTATATGGAATGGTTACGAGCTGCCAATGCTGCAGAGCAGCATACGTCAAAGTGCGTATATGGCTCGGGAATGGAGGCGGGCAGGGTACGGCCTCGTGACGGTTTCGATGGGTAGATCGAAACCCCGGTAGTTATCAAATAAGGGGGACTTCTCGAATGAACGTTTTTACCACGCAACAGATTTCCACGCGTATGTTGAAGCGAGCTTTGCTCGGTACGCTAAGCGTGACGCCGCTGATGCTGGCGATCCTCGGAAGCAGCGCGGGCTCGGCCTTCGCTCAGACCGCGCCGGCAGCCGCGCCGGCACCCCAACAGGTCGCTCAGGCCGAGCCGGTGCCCGAAGCGGTCGTCGTCACCGGCACGCGCATCGTCCGTGACGGCTATGAAGCCCCGACCCCTGTGACCGTCACCAACGCCGAGGATATTCAGACCGGCGCGACCAACCAGGCCGCGGACTATCTCAACGAGCTCCCCCAATTCGCCGGTTCCACGACCCCGTTGTCGACCGCGCCCGGGATTAACAACCACTCGGGATCCATCAACGGCCTCAGTCTTCGCGGTTTGGGTGCCATACGTACCCTGACGCTGGTCAACGGCCAGCGCGTCGTCGGCGACATCGATACCGGCATCGTGGACGTGTCCCAATTGCCGCAGGAATTGATTCAGCGTGTCGATACGGTGTTCGGCGGCGCCAGTGCGGCCTATGGTTCCGACGCGCTCACGGGCGTGGTCAATATCATCCTCGACAACCATTATAGCGGCGTCAAAGGCGAGGTCTCCGGCGGGGAAACGAACTATGGCGACGACCGCCAATGGAAGGCAGCTCTCACCGCCGGCACTGACTTCGCAGGCGGCCGCGGCCATTTCGAGGTCTCGGGCGAAGCCGCTGGGGATAAGGGCATCCTCGGTACGGACGCTTATACGCACCGCTCCTGGGATCGCCAGGGTTACATGATGATGAATAACCCGGCCTACGGGACGGGCGCCGGCCAGAGCACATCCGTGCCGCAGTACATCGCCGAAAACCATGTCGGCTTCGACAACGCCTCCGTTGGCGGCCTGATCACCTCGGGTCCGCTCAAGGGTACCATCTTCGGCCCCGGCGGCTCGATCTCGACGATTAGCTATGGGCCGATCATTTCCGATCCGCTGATGTCGGGCGGTAGCTGGCAGGCCACCAACCAGCGGGACGACGGTCTGGCCGTTGCGCTGGACCCCAGGACAACCAACCAGAACGCCTACGCACGCATCAGCTACAACATCAATGACAATATTGAAGTCTACGTCTCGAGCCAGTGGGCCCACAACCACGAGCTCTCCAATTCGGTGGCGAATTACTACACCGGCTCGCTCACCATCAGCAACCAGAATCCCTATATCCCGGCACCGATCGCAGCCTCGATGGCGGCGCAAGGGATCACCTCATTCAATCTCGGCACGACGGTCGGAGACGTTCCGGGGACGAGCCCGACCTATGACCGCGCTGTCGCGCGCCAGCTGGTTGGCGCCGATGGCAACTTCGACGCCTTCGGCACATCGTGGACTTGGGACGCGCATCTGTCCTATGGCTACGACAGGGGCTACAGCGCCGCGGTGGATACGATGGAAAACGGGCAATTTGCCCTCGCTATCGACGCGGTACGCAGCCCTACCACGGGCGCCATCGTCTGCCGCTCGACCCTCACGAACCCGAACAACGGCTGCGTGCCGTTTGATTTGTTCGGCACCGGCGTGAACAGTCAGGCTGCGGTCAACTACGTCACGTCTCTGCCAGGTCAGGCTGGTAACACCACCACGGCGGGCGGAATCAGCACAGGACACTTCTTCCATGACCACTTGATGCAGGTGGTCGAAGGCTTTAACGTGAGCGGCGCGCCGTTCAGCGATTGGGCCGGCCCGATATCGGTCGCGACCGGCTTCGAGCATCGTAAAGAGTCCACCAATTCCAGCGCCGATCCCGGCGAAGCGGCGAATGACTGGTTCATCACCTCCGGCACGCCTTTCGGTGGCGAGTACTCAGTCAACGAAGGCTATGTCGAAACGGTCATTCCGCTGGCGGACAACGAATCCTGGGCGAAAAGTCTCGACTTCGACGCTGCGGGTCGCATCACCGGCTACTCGACCTTCGGCACAATCGAGACATGGAAGCTGGGCTTGAACTACACCACCCCAATCGATGGCCTGCGATTCCGCGGCACCCTTTCGCACGATGTGCGTGAGCCGACGATGGTGGACCTGTATTCCACCCCAGTGACCTCAACCTTTCAGATCGCCGATCCCTTCGTCAACAACCAGAATGTCAATTACACAGGCGTTACGCAGGGTAACAATCATCTGACGCCGGAAAGCGCCCTCTCGGTAGGTGCGGGTGTGGTCTACCAGCCAAGCTGGCTGCCGGGCTTCAGTGGGTCGTTCGACTATTATAATATCAACATACACCAGGCGATCACCTCATTCAGCGCGCAGCAGCTGCTCACGCTGTGCTACCAGGGCGCGGCGTCTGCGTGCTCCAACGTGACCACAACCGGCACTGCCAGCAACGGTTTGCCGACCCTTCAAATCGTGACGAGTCCGTTGAATTTCGCGACCGAAAAGGCGACGGGCTTCGATATCGAAACCAGCTATGCGCTGCCGCTGGAAGAGGTGGAGGAAGGCTGGAAGGGCGATCTCAACTTCCAGATGCTGATCACACATGCCATGTCGGACGTCCAAAACTCCGGCGCCCCCGGAACCATCCCGATAGATATTGCGGGGGAGAATTCCACTGCCGCGCCGCCGCATTGGAAATACCAGGCAACTATGAACTATCACCTGGACCCGATGGTGCTGGGCCTGACTCTCCGCGGGGTCAGCCCGGGCAAGATCAACAGCAACTGGATCACCTGCACCGCGGGTTGCCCGGTCTCCACCGCCAACAACATCACCAGCAGCTGGAACACAATCGCCGGCGCCTGGTATCTGGACCTCAATTCCAGCTACAACATTAGCTCCGGCGTCGAAATATTCTTCAATGTCAGAAACCTGTTTAACGTGAACCCACCCGTCTTCTATTCGGGCCCAAACAACAACTCCTGGCAGACGATCCCTGCCCCCCTCTACAATTACGACATTTTGGGGCGCGTGTACCGCCTGGGCGTGCGCTTCGATATGTAAATAGCGCCTGAGGCAACCCCTCGCAACGAAACCCGCCCTGGCAACAGGGCGGGTTTTTTGTGCGTACCGATCGAGTCAACTCATGTTGAAGACTGTGAGGGTGGTCTTGTCCCGGTTGCGCCATGCTCCGCGAAACGGTCTTGGAATACGGTCCGTACCTGAGCCGCCTCTTGTCTATTCCGGGAGGTCCGAACTGGATAATGCGCTAAACGCCTCGCAATACGTCAAACGCCCCACAATACGTCAAACGCCTCATGAACCCTCATTCCCCCAGTCTGTACCTTGGTTGTTCTCAAGGAGTAGAAAGCGTTGTTCCTGGCCGAAACACGTCCCCGTCGCGAAGAGGATAGCCAGGGAATCACGGCCACGGGGGCATCCGGCTTGCGTGCGGGAGGCATTCTGCGGCTCCAGCTCAAGCGGCGCGCGGATGCAACGGTCCTGGACCGCCTGTATCAATCCGGCTGTCTGAAAGCGCGCCTGCTCAAGCCTGAACCGCATCATTGTGCGGAAGTGGTTCTCCTCAACACCTCTGGCGGGATCGTGGGAGGCGACACGCTTTCGCTTGATCTCCGATGGGGACCTGCTACGCATGCGGCTGTCACGACGCCTGCCTGTGAAAAACTGTATCGCGCGGCCGCCCGTACAGCCACGATCCAAACGAACTTGGACGTGGAAGAAGGCGCCAACGCGGAATGGCTGCCGCAGGAGACCATTGTGTTCGACCGCGCGATGGTACGGCGAGACTTGCAGGTCCGGCTCGCCATTGGCGCGACCTTCACAGGTCTTGAGAGCATTGTGCTGGGTCGCGCCGAAATGGGCGAAACCGTTCAAAATGTTTGGCTGCGCGACGGTTGTCGCATTTGGCGAGGCGATCGGCTCATCTACGCCGATGCCTTAAATTTGTGCGGCGATGTCAGCAAACTGCTCACGCATGCGGCAACCCTGCAAGGCAGGCGCGCATTCGCAAACCTGCTCCATTTCGGTCCACGCGCCGAGGCGGAATTGCAAAATGTCCGCGCCTCTTTGGCGGATTCCGGATGCTTTGCGGGCGTCAGCGCCTGGAACGGAATGCTGTCGGTTCGCCTCGTCGCGCACTACGGCGCAGCCCTGCGGCAAGGCGTAGCACGGGTGCTCAGTGTCATCCGTGGCAACCTCGCTCTCCCCCGCGTTTGGCAAATTTGAAAACCAGATATGAATCTCAGTCCACGAGAAAAAGACAAATTGTTGATTGCGATGGCAGCGATCGTGGCGCGGCGCCGGCTCGAACGCGGCGTGAAGCTGAACTATCCGGAAGCCGTGGCGCTGATAAGCGACTTTGTCGCAGAGGGCGCGCGCGACGGCGAGAGCGTCGCAAACCTCATGGACGCGGGAGCGCGCGTTCTGACCCGCGAACAGGTCATGGACGGTATCGCCGACATGATTGCCGAAGTGCAGGTTGAGGCGACATTCCCCGACGGAACAAAGCTGGTCACAATTCATGAACCCATTCGGTGACACGCGGATGATCCCAGGCCAGCTCCTGCCGTGCGATGGCGAGATCATTCTGAACGAAGGCACAGAAACGCGAATACTGCATGTAGCCAATACGGGGGACCGGCCAATTCAGGTTGGCAGTCACTATCACTTTGCCGAAACCAACACCGCACTGAAGTTTGATCGGGGTCAGGCGAGAGGACTGCGGCTGGATATACCGGCTGGTAGTGCCGTGCGCTTTGAGCCCGGTCAAATCCGCGAGGTGGTGCTGATACCGTTCGGCGGAAAGCGGCGTGTGATGGGCTTCCACGGTGCAATCATGGGCCCGCTCGACATCGAGAACATGCCATGAGCGCCAGAATGAGTCGAAGCGCCTACGCCCACATGTTCGGGCCCACGACCGGGGATCGCTTGCGATTGGCGGATACCGCCTTGATCCTGAAGATCGAGCAGGATCGGGCCGCGTATGGCGAGGAAGTGAAATTCGGGGGCGGCAAGGTCATTCGCGACGGGATGGGTCAGTCGCAGGCATCCCGTGCTGAAGGCGCCGTCGACACGGTCATCACCAACGCTGTGATTATCGATTATTGCGGCATCATCAAAGCCGATGTTGGCCTGAAGGATGGCTTCATCGTAAAAATCGGCAAAGCCGGTAATCCTGACATTCAGAACGGGGTCGACATCGTCATCGGACCTGGCACCGAAGTCATCGCCGGCGAAGGCAAGATTCTGACGGCGGGCGGAATTGACGCCCATATTCACTTCATCTCACCGCAGCAAGTCGAAGAAGCCATCGCCAGCGGCATCACCACCATGATAGGCGGCGGCACAGGCCCCGCAACAGGCTCCAATGCGACCACCTGTACACCAGGCCCCTGGCACATCGGCCGCATGCTTCAGGCGTGTGAAGGCTTGCCGGTGAACATTCTGCTGGCCGGCAAAGGCAACGCCAGCCGCCCCGGGGCGCTTGTCGAACAAATTCGAGCGGGTGCCGGGGCGCTGAAGCTGCACGAAGATTGGGGCTCCACGCCGGCGGCGATCGATTGTTGCCTGACCGTGGCGGACGCCCATGATATCCAGGTGATGATCCATACCGACACGCTCAACGAGTCCGGGTTCGTCGAGGATACCATCGCCGCGTTCAAGGGACGCACCATCCACGCTTTCCATACCGAGGGTGCGGGCGGCGGGCATGCGCCCGACATCATCAAAGTGGCGGGACTGGCCAACGTCATTCCTTCGTCCACCAACCCAACCAGGCCATTTACGGCAAACACGATCGAGGAGCATCTGGACATGTTGATGGTATGCCATCATCTGGACCCGACGATCCCCGAAGATATCGCGTTTGCGGAAAGCCGCATTCGGCGTGAAACAATCGCTGCGGAAGACGTTCTGCACGATCTGGGCGCGCTCTCTATTATTTCCTCCGACAGCCAGGCGATGGGCCGGGTCGGAGAGGTCATCACACGCACCTGGCAGACCGCCCACAAAATGAAATTGCAGCGCGGCACCCTGCCCGGCGATGCCGAGGACAACGACAACCTGCGCATCCGTCGCTATATCGCGAAATACACGATCAATCCCGCGATCGCCCAGGGCATCAGCCATCTCGTCGGTTCCATAGAGGAAGGCAAACTCGCGGATCTGGTTCTTTGGTCGCCGGCGTTCTTCGGGGTGAAACCCGATATGGTCATCAAGGCGGGCAGCATTGCGCAGGCCTTGATGGGCGACCCCAATGCCTCGATTCCAACGCCACAACCCGTGCATCAGCGGCCGATGTTTGCCAGCTTCGGGCTCGCCATGCCGGCCAGCTGTGTCACATTTCTTCCCCAAGCCGCGATCGACGCGGATGTGCCCGGCACGCTCGGCCTGAAGCGGATTATTGCGGCGGTCCGCGGCACACGCGGTATCGGCAAAAGGGACATGAAGCTGAATGACGCGCTTCCCGTCATAGACGTCGACTCCGAAACCTATGAAGTCCGTGCCGATGGTGAACTCATGACTTGTGAGCCGGCGAAAGAACTCCCTTTGGCCCAGCGATATTTTCTTTTTTAGGAGCGAACTATGCGCCACGCCACCCATGTTCTGACGCGAGACGAATACCGCGATCAAAGGATTGCCGGGCATTTGCGGCTCGACCACCACCACCGCCATCGGCGGCGGTTAACACTGAAAACGGAGGAAGGCGAAACTATCCTGCTCGATCTCCCCGCCGCGGTTCATCTGCGCGGCGGCGATAAACTCCTGCTGGATGACGGTGCCATCCTCGATGTGGAGGCCTTGGACGAGCCTCTCCTGCAAATCACAGCCACGGATATTTCGGCCCTGATCCGCATTGCCTGGCATCTGGGCAATCGTCATTTGCCGACCCAACTGCTCGGCACCGTGCTGCGCATTCGAGAAGATCATGTTCTGGAAGACATGGTACGGCGGCTCGGCGCAACGGTCACCCATGTGGTCGCGCCCTTCGACCCGGAAGGGGGCGCCTATGCGGGCCATCCTGGACACCATCATGGTCACGCGCATGGGCATGAAGATGGACATGCGCATGGAGGGTGAGGCGCTCTATCGGTTGATGACCTGGCTTTCGCCGGCCTATCCAATCGGTGCATTTTGTCATTCCAGCGGCCTGGAGTGGGCGGTTGAGGCGCAATGGGTAACAGACAGGGCTTCCACCCAGAGCTGGGTGGAAACCTGGCTTGATCATGGTGGCGGCTGGAACGATGTGGTGTTGTTCACCCATGCCTATCGGGCCGCGGCAGCACAGTCTCGTGAAAGACTGAACGCGGTTACCGCCCTGGCCGCCGTGGCGCACCCTTCAGTTGAACGGCGGCAGGAACAGCTTTCCCAAGGGGCTGCGTTCCGCCGTACAGCGCTGGACAGCGACACCGCGCCCGCGTTTTTCGTCGCGCCGGGCGGCGAGATATCCTACCCGGTGGCTGTGGCCGCGATGGCGGCAGGCCATGGCATTGACCTTTCCTCCGCCCTGACGGCCAGCCTTCACGCCTCCACTGGCAATCTTGTGTCGGCAGCCCAACGCCTTGTGCCCCTGGGTCAGACAGACGCGCAGCTGATCATCGAGGGACTGCGCCCGTCTGTTGCGGCTGTCGTCGCACGGGCAATGGCGCTGGTTGACGGCGATCCATTCGACGCACTTGGCGGCGCATCCCTGCTCGCGGACCTGGCATCGATCTTACACGAAACCCAATATACGAGGCTGTTTAGAACATGAACACGCAAGGCCCCTTACGCGTCGGCATCGGCGGCCCGGTGGGCTCCGGCAAGACCGCCCTGATGGATGCGCTCTGCCGTAACTTCCGTGACCGTTACGAAATCGCAGCGATTACCAATGACATCTATACCAAGGAAGATGCGGAGTTTCTCACCCGCGCGGCGTCACTGCCGTCCGAACGCATCATGGGGGTGGAGACCGGCGGATGCCCTCACACCGCCATTCGCGAGGACGCCTCGCTCAACTTGGCGGCCATTGCGGAGATGCAGCACCGCTTTCCGGACCTGGATGTCGTCCTGATCGAATCGGGCGGCGACAACCTGGCCGCGACCTACAGCCCCGAGCTTGCAGATCTGACAATTTACGTGATCGACGTCTCGGCGGGCGACAAGATTCCCAGAAAAGGCGGCCCCGGCATCACCCGCTCCGACCTGTTGGTGATCAACAAAACCGATCTGGCGCCCCATGTCGGCGCGAACCTGGATATCATGGACCGCGATGCCCGAAAAATGCGCGGAGAACGGCCGTTCGTCTTTACCTGCATTCGATCGACCGGTGCCGACCATGTGGCACGCTTCATCGAAACCGCTGGTGGCCTCATTGGGAAAGGACCAAGGACATGACGTTTAAGGCAATACGATCGCACTTTTCGCGCCTCACATTTTGGACATTGGCTGCGCTGCTCGCTACAGCCCTGCCCGCCGCCGCACATCCTGGTCACGGGCCGATGTCGGGCTTTGCCGCTGGCCTCCAGCACCCGCTGTCCGGCCTCGACCATTTGCTCGCGATGATCGCGGTGGGGCTGTGGGCCGGACTTTGCGGCGGCCGTCGCGAATGGCTGTGGCCCGCTGCCTTTGTGTCCAGCATGGCCGCAGGCGCCGCCATCGGAATGTTCGCCGTGGTTACAATACCGGTCGAGCCGGCCATCCTGGCGTCGGTTATGGTGCTCGGCCTGGCGACGGCATTAAGCCTGCGCGCGCCGCTGGTCCTTGGCGGATTGCTGATTGCCGTCTTCGGCCTGGCGCATGGCTATGCCCATGGCACCGAAATGCCGCATACTGCCCATGGCCTGGACTTCGCCGCGGGCTTCACCCTGGCGACAGCCATGCTTCACACGATGGGTGTCATGGCCGCAACCGGTTTGCGCCGGTTGCGACTCGACTTTGTTACGCGCTTCGCCGGCGTGGGTATCGCAATCGCGGGCATCGGTCTTATTCTGGGAGTGTAACGTCCCACTATGGCGCAACCACAACGCATCGTTCTGGAAAGACGTGCTTACAATCAGTGGGTCGCCAACCAGACGCTGGAAGACTACGCCCTGCGGTTCACCGCGACGAAGGCCCGTCAGGGGTCTTTCCGCATCGCCAATACTGCGCTGGGCGCGATTTCGTTCCTCGCGTGCGAGGCCATCGGCGGTTCAATCACGCTGACATACGGATTTTCCAATGTCGCGGCCGCGATCATGGTCGTGGGGGCCCTGAGCTTCTTGCTGGGCTTGCCGATCGCGTTCCATGCGGCCCGCGCCGGCGTGGACGTCGATCTCCTCACGCGGGGCGCAGGCTTTGGCTATCTCGGCTCGACGATCACCTCGCTGATTTATGCGTCCTTCACCTTCGTTCTCTTCGCGATCGAAGCCAGTATCATGTCCGTCGCCCTGCAGATGGTCTTTGGCCTCCCACTCGCCATCGCCCACATCTTCAGCTCCCTAGTGGTCATTCCCATTGCCGCTTATGGCATCCGCTATATCAGCCGCATGCAGCTCGCCACCCAGCCGGTCTGGCTGGTGCTCCAAATTGCCCCCCTCGCTTTTATCGCATTGCGCGGTGGATCCCAGCTCACCGACTGGACCCACTTTACCGGCTCGCTCGGCAGCAAGGATGGGTCCATCAGCCTGCCGCTGTTCGGGGCCGCGGCGTCTATTCTGTTGTCGCTGCTGCCTCAGGTCTGCGAGCAGGTGGACTATTTGCGCTTTCTGCCGGTGCGGACATTCAAAAATCGGCGAGGGTGGTGGTGGGCGCTCATTTCCACAGGCCCAGGTTGGGTGGGCATGGGCAGCTTCAAGCTGTTCGCCGGATCGTTTCTCACATATCTGGCTCTCCGGCATGGATTGAGCGGCGAGCGTGCAGCCCAGCCTGCCGAACTGTACCATTTCGCCTTCCTGGAGCTCTTCCACTCCCCCGCAGTGGCGCTGGCGCTCACCGGGATCTTTGTCATCGTCTGCCAGCTCAAAATCAACGTCACCAACGCCTATGCCGGCTCAATCGCCTGGTCGAATTTCTTTTCGCGCCTGACCCATAGCCATCCAGGTCGGGTGGTTTGGCTGGTCTTCAACGTTCTGGTGGCGCTGCTGCTGATGGAAATTGGCATATTCCGGGCTATCGGAAGCATCCTGGGACTCTACGCCAACTTCGCGGTCGGCTGGCTGGGAGCGCTGACCGCCGACTTGATGATCAACAAGCCATTGGGCCTTAGTCCCCCACACATCGAGTTTAAACGCGCCCATCTCTATGACATCAATCCCGTGGGCGTGGGAGCCATGGGCGTTTCCATTCTCGTCTCCACATGCGCATTTTTGGGCTTGTTCGGGCCGGTCTGGCAGGCCTTGAGCGCCTTTGTGGGACTCGCCGTCGCCCTTGCGGCTGCGCCGTTGATAGCGTGGGCCACAAAGGGCAAATACTACATCGCCCGCCAGTCTCACGAGCTGACCGACGATGCGTCACGGTGTTCAGTGTGCGAGAACACTTTCGAACGAAACGATATGGCCTTCTGCAGCGCGTATGGCACACCGATCTGTTCGCTGTGTTGCACGCTGGAAGCGCGCTGCCGGGATCAGTGCAAAACCAAGAGCCGGGTCGCCGACCAGGTGTCTTCCGTCCTCGACAAGCTGCTGCCCGGCCGGCTCGCGGCATTCTCTGCGACGCGGCTGGGCCAGTTCAGCGCCCTCTTCGTGGTTTTCGCCGGTGTCGCCGGCGGTCTATTTGCCTTGATCTATTTTCAGTATGGCGGCGGAATGGCAATGCCCCTGCGCCTGGTGGTGGGCAATACGCTCTGGATCGTTTTTCTGACCTTCCTGGTTTTGTCGGGAATCGCGGCGTGGCTCCTGGTGCTGGCACATGAGAGCCGCCGGGCGGCGGAACGGGAGTCCGAGCGTCAGACAGCGACATTGATGCAGGAAATAGCAGCGCACGAGCGCACCGACGCGGCGCTGCAGAAGGCCAAGGAAGTTGCAGAAGCGGCAAACTTCGCGAAAAGCCGCTACATTGTGGGCCTCAGCCACGAATTCCGCACGCCCCTGAATTCGATATTCGGGTACGCGCAGCTGCTCGAACGCGAGCCCGATATGGCGCGGGAGAATCCGGTGCGCGTGATACGGCGCAGCGCCGAGCACCTCTCCGATCTTGTGGACGGCCTGCTCGATATTTCACGAGTCGAAACCGGGACATTGCACCTCAACCAAACCAAGTTCTGCTTGCCGGAACTGCTGGATCAAATGGCGGACATGTTCCGGATTCAGGCTTCGGCGCGCGGCATCGAATTCCGCTACCACTGCGATCCAGACATTCCGCAATATGTCGTCGCGGACGACAAGCGCTTGCGGCAGATCCTGATCAACCTGCTTTCCAACGCGATAAAATATACCGAACAGGGTTATGCCGCACTGGAAGTGCGCCGCCGCAATCAACTTGTGGAATTCGAGATATCCGATTCCGGGATGGGTATTCTGCCCGAAGACATGGAAAAGATCTTCCAGCCCTTCGAACGCGGTGGCATGGCGCCTGCGCGCGCCATGCCCGGAACGGGCCTCGGCCTGACGATCACCAGGCTCCTGACCCTGGCGATGGGGGGCCAGCTTACCGTCACGAGTACGCCAGCGGAGGGTAGTTGCTTTACGGTGCGCATGCTTCTATTCGCCGCGATGCCCGAACCCCGGGACAAAACTCTCGGCAGAAACATCTGTGGCTATATCGGAGAGCAATTGTCGGTTCTGATAGCCGATGACAATCCTTCGCATCTCGACCTCGTGCGCCGTACGTTGACGCCTTTGGGATTTGCCGTCTGTGTCGCCCAAGATGGCAAGGAAGCCGTAGCCAAGGCGACAGAGGGCCTTCCCAATATCGCACTGCTGGATATTTCGATGCCGGGACTGACGGGCTGGGAGGTGGCCGCGCGACTGCGCCTGTTGCGGCCCGAGATGAAAATCATGATGGTCTCGGCCAATGCCCACGACTTCCAAGCTGTATACCAGGAAGGTTCCGTGCACGATGCTTTTCTCATCAAGCCGTTCACGATCCAGAGCCTGCTTGAGAGCGTGCAGCTGCTGAGCGGGCGGGAATGGATCTATGAGGCGCCTGCGCGGCAGGCAGACGAAACGCCACAGCAGATCCTGTCGCCAGCGATGCCGGCCACGGCGCGCTATCATGTTGAACAGCTTATCCATCTTGGCCAAATCGGCTACGTGCATGGCATTTACGCCAAGCTGGCGGAACTGGAAGCGGAAGATGCTGCCTATAAGCCGTTGACGAACCAGGCGAGGCTTTATGTGCAGCATTTTCAATTTGACGACTATTTCAAATTTCTGAAGGCGTATTGCGGGTGAGCGAAGACGAACACAGACGGCGAGACCGCGTGCTTGTCGTGGAAGATTCTGCGGAGACGCTGAGCTTTATTGCCGATGCGCTCGAGGCTGAGGGCGTCACCGCGTTGGTCGCGACGAGCGGCGAAGCCGCATTGAGTTTGATGCAGCAGATCGTGCCAGACCTGATATTGATGGATGCCGTTATGCCCGGGATGGATGGTTTCGAGACGACGCGCCGTCTCCGGCAGAATATTGCAACCTCCCACTTGCCTGTGATCTTTATGACGGGCCTCACGGACACCAAGCATATTGTCGAGGGTCTCGGCGCCGGGGCCGTCGATTACATCGCCAAACCCATCGTTCTGGAAGTCATGCTGGCGCGCCTGCGTGTGCATCTGACGAATGCGCGTCTGGCCCACGGCGCGCGTACCGCACTGGATGCGACGGGCCGAAGCTTGCTTGCAATAGACCAAGCCGGCCGCATCCTTTGGTCGACACCGCAAGCGGAGAGCTTGCTGGCGGAAATCTTCGCCACGGGAGAGAAGCGACAGAATGATCTGCCGCCAACCCTCATCGAAAAACTGGAGCAGTTAAGGAGCGATCTCAGCCACGGCACAAATACATTTGTGTTCGATTTCGCGGCGCGGCGCGCATCCTTCATTTATCTCAGCCGAGTCGGGCCGAACGAATTTTTGTATCGCCTGATAGAAGAACAGGCGGGTGCCCGCGAGGCCATTCTCCGAGAGAAATTTCTGTTGACGAGCCGCGAAGCAGAGGTGCTGGTATGGATCGCCGCTGGGAAGTCTAATCGGGATATCAGCGAAATTCTCAGCATCAGTCCACGCACAGTGAACAAGCACTTGGAGCAGGTGTTTGTGAAGCTCGGTGTCGAAAATAGGGCCACAGCCGCGGCCATGGCCGTACGGGCGCTGACAGATCGCAGCTGACTATATGTGGACCAGATGGGCCACATCCGAGGCGTTCTCGGTCGCGGTCAATCCCTGGCGCAGGCAAAATCACAATCTGCTCCGCGCTTCTTCGGCATTTGCCTCTACGCCAGAGCCCTCGAGCACTTTGAAGCTGCTTTACTTCATCCCGCAAGTGAGCGCAGATCGGACCTGCGAGTTCAAAGATGGAGAACGTTGGGCCGGCGGGATTGAGGTAAGGAAAGCGATTGCAGGGCAGCGAAGATCGCCGCACAAACTTCGCTATTGCCGCCGTTTGCCCCCTTACTCCCACTCAATCGTCCCGGGCGGCTTGGACGTGATGTCGTAGACTACCCGGTTGATGCCGCGCACCTCATTGACGATGCGGGTCGCGGTGCGCGCCAGGAAGCTGTGCTCGAAGGGATAATAATCCGCCGTCATGCCGTCGCTGCTGGTGACGGCGCGCAGCGCGCAGACATGGTCGTACGTCCGCGCATCGCCCATCACGCCCACGGTCTTGACCGGCAACAGCACGGCAAAGGCCTGCCAGATCTTGTCGTAGAGACCGGCCTTGCGGATCTCGTCCAGATAGATGACGTCGGCCTTGCGCAGGATCTCGAGCTTCTCTTCGGTGATCTCGCCCGGAATGCGGATGGCCAAGCCCGGCCCCGGAAAAGGATGACGGCCGACAAAGGCCGGCGGCAGGCCCAGTTCCCGGCCCAGCGCCCGCACCTCGTCCTTAAACAATTCGCGCAGCGGTTCGACCAGCTTGAGCTTCATGTAGTCGGGCAGGCCGCCGACATTGTGATGGCTTTTGATGGTGACCGACGGACCGCCGGTGGCCGAGACGCTTTCGATCACGTCGGGATAGAGCGTTCCCTGGGCCAGGAATTCCGCGCCGCCGACCTTGTGGCTTTCCTTGTCGAACACGTCGATGAAGGCGGCGCCGATGATCTTGCGCTTCTGTTCGGGATCGCTGACACCGTTCAGGCGCGACAGAAACATCTCCCGCGCATCGGCATGGATCAGCGGGATATTGTAATGACCGCGGAACAGGCTCACCACCTCGTCCGCCTCGCCCGCGCGCATCATGCCGGTATCGACAAAGATGCAGGTCAGCTGGTCGCCGATCGCTTCATGGATCAGCACGGCGGCGACGGATGAATCCACGCCGCCCGACAGGCCGCAGATCACCCTGCCCTTGCCGACCTGCTTTCTGATCTTCTCGATCATGGCGGCACGGAAGGCGTGCATGTTCCATTCCGGCTCGATACCGGCAATGGTGCGCACGAAATTCGACAACAGGGTCGCGCCGCGCGGGGTGTGCGCCACTTCGGGATGGAACTGCACGCCATAGAAGCGGCGCTTCTCGTCCGCGATCACGGCATAAGGCGAAGACTCGCTGGTGGCGATGATGGAAAAACCCGGCGGAATGGCGGTGATCTTGTCGCCATGGCTCATCCACACCGGCTCGCTGCCGGTCTCGGCCAGGCCTTCCAGCAACGGCGACTTGGCCTGAACGCGAATATCGGCGCGGCCGAATTCCTGGTTGTGGCCGCCCTCGACCTTGCCGCCCAGCTGGGCGGACATGGTCATCTCGCCATAGCAGATGCCCAGCACCGGCACGCCCGCCTCGAACACCGCCTGCGGCGCGCGCGGTGCGTTTTCTTCGTACACAGACGCAGGCCCACCCGACAGGATGATGGCGCGCGGCTTCTTGGCCAGCGCCTCGTCGGCCTTGTTGTAGGGAACGATTTCGCAATAGATGCCGGCCTCGCGCACACGCCGTGCGATCAGCTGGGTGACCTGGCTGCCGAAATCCAGAACCAATACGCTCATTGGTTCGCGCGGGCCGTGTGTTCGGGATGTTCGTGGTCCAGGGTCGTGAGCGCCTTCAGGGCGTCGGCGTCGGCCGGATCGATGCCCAAAGCCTGGTCGTAGAAGGAACGGGCATAGTCGGGCTGGCCGGCCTCGGCATAGATGTCGCCCAGGGCGACATAAGACCGGGGCCGCGCCGGATCGGCGACGATGGCCGCCTGGGCCAGCCGCACCGCCAGTTCGGTATCGCCCTTGCCCACGGCGTCATGCGCCTGGGATAGCAGCGATTCCACCGTCACCGGTTGTTCAACGGCGGCGGCAGGCTTGGGGTGTTTGGCTTTGGCGGCCCAGACGTTGGTGGTCAGGGCGCCGGTCGAAACGAGCAGGATGGCCAGAGCCGGAATCAGGCGGGACGTCATGGGGTGCACCATAAGCCATTTCTACTGCCTCTAACCATGCGCCAAATGACCATCAGACGCGCCTGAAAGCGGTGCAATAAAAGCCGTCGGTCCCGGTCAGGCCCGGGCTGGCGCGGAAATCATGGGAAAGCCCCGGCGGGGCGGTTCCGTCATGGTTTTGGGGCCAGTTTTCCCGCAATGCCAGCGCGGCAAAGCCGGGGTGACGCGCAAGGAAGGCCTGGGCCCGGTCCTGGTTTTCCACCGGCAGGATGGAACAGGTGGTATAGACCAGCCGGCCGCCGGGGGCGGTCAGGCCGGCCGCCTGGTCCAGCAGCCTGTCCTGAATCTCTGTCAGTTCCGCAAGCCTGGCCGGCGTCAGGCGCCAGCGCAGCTCGGGCTGGCGCCGCCAGGTGCCGCTGCCACTGCAGGGCACGTCCACCAGCACTAGGTCGAAGGCGCCTTCGGGCGCGGCGTGTTCCAAGGCCACGGTCTTGATAATGGTGACGCCCGCACGCCGGGCGCGCTTTTCCAGTTCGAACAGCGCTTCGCCGCGCACGTCACAGGCGACGATCTCGCCTGTGTTCTGCATCGCCGCCGCCAGCGCCAGGCTTTTGCCGCCCGCACCCGCCGCCAGGTCCAGCACCCGCATGTCGGGTTTTGCATTGCAGAGGTGTGAGGCGATCTGCGCCGCCTCGTCCTGGAATTCAAAAGCGCCGGATTCAAACAAAGGCGACTTTGAGAGATTGGGCACATCGCCGGCGATGCGCACACCGTGTGGTGCGTAAGGCGTGGGCGCGGCCGCGATGCTGTCTTTCGATAGCGCCGCGATCACATCATCGCGCGTGGCTTTCAGAGTGTTGATGCGCAAGTCCGTGGGCGCGCGCGGGATCAATGCCGCCATCGCCTGGGGCAGATCATCGCCAAAGGCGCGCAGCAGTTCTGCTTCCAGCCAGGACGGATATTCTCCCAGCACCCAGGCGGGCGCGGGTTCTTGTGTCGCGGCCATCGCGGCACGATCGGCGTCGGTCAGGGGCGGCGGTCCATAGCCGCCGCTGAACAGGGCGGCTGCGTCTTCATGCGTCTCCAGCAGCGAGGCGATCACCAGCGCCCGTGGCGTGTCGCCGCCCATGCGGTGCGCCAGATGGGCGCGATGGCGCTGCACCGAAAACACCTGCTCGGCGATGGCGCGCCGGTCTTTGGAACCGGCAAAGCGGCGGGTGCGAAACCAGGCCTTGAGAAAGCGGTCGGTGGGCTGGGCGGTCCGCTCCAGCCCCTCCAGTATCTCGATGGCCATCTGCAGGCGGGCGGCCGGAGTCATGCGGTACCAGTCATTTATTTATAAAAACCAGGGGCTTGGATCAAAAATACCGTATTGATGACCACTCTTATAAAGTGTCGGCCGCATCCAAAGCCAATCCCATGCGCTGACGGGTCTGGCGGCGTTGCGCCCTGGCGTGCGAACGATTACGCCATTGGCGGATTTTCGGAACGGTTTTTGGTCATGGGCGACGACATCAGCAGCCGCGTGAAACTGCACGGGCTGAAAATTCTTTCCGACAACCACTACACCCTGCGCAAGGCGAGCTTCGACTTCCTGCGCGGCGACAGCCAATGGCAGCATCAGGAACGCGAAAGCTATGACATCGGCGATGCCGCCGCGGTCTTGCCCTTCGACCGCGCGCGCGGCCGGGTGCTGCTGATCCAGCAGTTCCGCTGGCCGATGTTCGAATGGGGATACCGGCATCTGCTGATCGAGGTGATCGCCGGCAAGCTGGACGGTGATGCGCCGCTGGACTGCATCCACAAGGAAGCGATGGAGGAAGGCGGCGTCACGCTGTCGGGTCCCCGGCTTGTCACCCACTGCTTCGTCAGCCCAGGCGCCGTGAAAGAACGGGTGTCGCTGTTCCTGGCGGATTATGATTCCACCGCGCCGCGCGCCAGCGGCGGCGGCCATGAATCCGAAGGCGAAGACATCAGCGTGCTGGAGATGCCGCTGGACGAAGCGCTGGCGATGATCGCACGCGGCGACATCATCGACATGAAGACGATCACGCTGTTGCAGGCGGCAAAACTGGAAGGCTGACGGCGCGATTACCCGGCGGGGCCTTCTATCGCCATGTGGCGGGCTTGCAACTGCTCCAGAACCCCGCCCTTGCGCAGCAAAAGTCCCAGGCCGATCACCACAATGGTCTTGCCGGGCTGGTTCAGCGCCGTGTCGATCGCGGTGACGGTCGCCGCACTGTTGCGCGCATCGATGTCGCCGATGGCGCGCACCGCCTGCGCGACGCAGTTATAAAGCCGGGACTCGCCGAAATTGGCTTTCAGCCCTTGGATGTCGCCCACCGCCCAGGCACGTGCCGTCTTTTCGGAATGGGCCAGCGCCCAGCTCACATCGTCCACCGCCTGCGACAGGCAGACGCGCTGCTGGTCCGCACTGAGCTTGAGGATATCGCGCACCGCGTCCATCGCTTCGAAATGGCTCACCGGTTCGCTGTGAATATGCTTGGCGTCGGCCAGGTCTTCGATGGTGCGGCGCGGCTCCCGCGGCTCGACATTGGTTTTGGTGACAAGGTCCTGCTGCAGCCGGATGGCGGCGCGGATGGGAATATCGCTGCTGTAATCGCTTTTGTCGCCGCCCACCGCGTCGCGCGCCGCGATGAAGCGGGCCCGCAGGTCGTCACCGAGGCCGGCCTCCAATGTCTGGCCGTGCGGCAGGCGCAGTTCACCGCCATGCCAGATCAGGAACCAGCCGACATCCACCAGATTGACGTCGGCCTTGGCCGGAAACAGGATCGCGCGCGCGCCGTCGAACAATTCCGAGACATACTGCCTGTTCCATTCCAGGCCCTTGGGAAGCAGACCCGCGGTGCCCAGAAGCCAGACTTCGGAATTGCCGCGGGTGAGATGCCACACCGCCGGTCCCGGCACGCCCTTGACGGTAACGGTCTCGATCTGGGCCCAATCGGGCTGGGTTTGGGCGTCGGCGCGTGCGCCGAACGCGATCAGGGAAAAGGCGAGGACGGCTGTTTTCCACATGCCGTCCGCCGCTGCTACTGCCCGCCGGGATGATAATTGGGCGCTTCGCGCGTGACCGTAACGTCGTGCACGTGTGACTCGCGCAGCCCCGCGCCGGTGATGCGCACGAACTGCGCCTTCTTGTGGAATTCTTCCATGGTATGGCAGCCGGTGTAGCCCATGGCGGCGCGCAAGCCGCCGATGATCTGGTGCACCACCGCGGCCACCGGGCCCTTGTACGCCACCTGGCCTTCCACGCCTTCCGGCACCAGCTTCAGCGCGTCACGTACTTCGGCCTGGAAGTAGCGGTCGGCGCTGCCGCGCGCCATCGCGCCCACGCTGCCCATGCCGCGATAGCCCTTGTAGGAGCGGCCCTGATAGAGAAACACCTCGCCCGGCGATTCATCGGTGCCCGCCAGCAGCGAACCCACCATCGCCACATTGGCGCCGGCGGCCAGCGCCTTGGCCAGGTCGCCCGAATATTTGATGCCGCCGTCGCCGATCACCGGCACGCCCGCATCGCGCGCCACCGAAACCGCATCCATGATCGCGGTCAGCTGCGGCACGCCCACGCCCGCGACAATGCGGGTGGTGCAGATCGAGCCCGGGCCGATGCCCACCTTCACCGCGTCGGCGCCAGCATCGATCAGGGCCCTGGCGGCGTCGGCGGTGGCGATATTGCCGCCCGCGACCTGTACATAGTTGCTTTGCTTCTTGATGCGCCGGATCGCGTCGATCACGCCTTTGGAATGGCCGTGGGCGGTGTCGACAACGATCACATCGCATTCCGCCTCGATCAGCGCCATGGCGCGGGCATACCCGTCCTCGCCAACACCCGTCGCCGCGGCGACACGAAGACGTCCACGCTCGTCCTTGCAGGCATGGGGATATTTCTGCGCTTTCTCAATGTCCTTGACGGTAACCAGCCCGACGCAGCGATAGGCATCATCGACCACGACGATCTTTTCGATGCGATGCTGGTGCAGCAGCCGCCTGGCTTCATCCGATTTCACGCCTTCCTTGGCCGTGACGACAGTCTTGGTCATCAGCTCGGAAATCTTCTGCTTGGGATCGGCGGCGAAACGCACGTCGCGGTTGGTGAGAATGCCCACCAGCTTGCCCGCACCCTTGGCGTCCACGCTTTCCACCACCGGCACGCCGGAGATGCGATGACGCTCCATCAGCGACAGCGCGTCGGCCAGGGTGGCATTGGGCCCGATGGTCACCGGATTGACCACCATGCCGCTTTCATAGCGCTTCACCCGGCGCACATGTTCGGCCTGTTCCTCGATGCCCAGGTTCTTGTGGATCACGCCCATGCCGCCGGCCTGCGCCATGGCGATGGCAAGGCCCGCTTCGGTGACGGTGTCCATGGCGGCTGAGACCAGCGGAATGCCCAGCTCCACCGTCTTGGTCAGACGGGTTCTGGTATCGACCTGGCCGGGAAGCACTTCAGAGGCGCCGGGCACCAGCAACACATCGTCGAAGGTCAGGGCTTCGCGGATGGTCGAGCTGGTCATGTAACGGGCGCTCCTTCTGGAGCGCCGAGCCTGTAGCAGCGCCTTGGGGGCTGTGCAAGGGGCGTCCCGGCTGCCGGCTTAAGCCCTTGTAAAATTTGGATTTGTGTCTTTTGCCGGGAACCCCTGGGCGGGTGCTGCGTTTTAGCGTGGTGACCGGCAATTACGCCGAGTCCCCCCTTTTGCCTCCCAGGAGTAAAAAACCATGAAGACATTCCGTTTGATGCTCGGCGCCGCCATCGCCGTGACCGGTCTTGCCATCGCCACCACCGCCGATGCCGCCCCATCGGGAATTCGAGTCGGTGAACTTACCTGCAATGTCGCCAGCGGCTGGGGCTTTGTGTTCGGCTCCTCCAAGGACCTGCATTGCACCTATCGCGGCACCAATGGCCATCACGAGCATTACACCGGTGCGATCTCCAAGTTCGGCATAGATCTCGGCTATACCGGAGGCGAAGTGCTGGTCTGGGGCGTCTTCGCCCCCACTTCCGATATGCGCAAGGGCGCCCTGTCGGGTGACTATGCTGGCGCCACCGCGCAGGCGACCGTGGGCGTGGGCCTCGGCGCCAACGTTTTGGTCGGCGGCCTGGACAAGTCGATCGCCCTGCAGCCGCTCAGCGTTTCGGGCAGCAAGGGCCTGAACGTCGCGGCCGGTATCGGCGCGATCTCGCTGCACGAAGCGGAATAACGACGGCCAGACTGAAATTGAAAAAGCCCCGGCTGTCGCCAGCCGGGGCTTTTTTCATTTTACGGTAACAGTAGCTCGCATCTTGGGATGGATGGAGCAGATATATTTGTAGACCCCAGGCTTATCGAACTTGAACTGATACGTATCGTTCTGGTCGAGCGCGGGCGAACGGAACAGCCCATCGGCGCTGGCGATGGTGTGGGGCTCGCCGTCCAGGTTCTTCCAGGTCACGACCGTGCCCGGCGTCACGGTGATGTCCATGGGGGCGAAGTCGAAATTCTTCATCACCACCATGGTGTCATCCGCACGCGCGGGCGACGCGGCGCAGGCGGCAAGCAGCAAAGCAAAAGCAAGACTGTGCGATTTCATCGTGCGCTTCCCGTCAGGCCAAAGTTGCGTCGGTGAGCGACAGTTTTTTGCGGGCCGCGCGGGCGGTGGTGATGCCCAGCATTCCCGGCAACTGATCGGACGGCACCACCAATGGGCCAGGTCCCGGCCCGCTCCCCGCCTGGGGTTGGGGATAGGCGGTGGAGCGGGCCGTGTGGAAGAGGATATTGCCTTCCACTTTCTGCACGATCTGATGGATGTGGCCGTTGAGCACGGTG
>Ga0182024_10003496_pt1 | contig 37330 bp, 34 predicted proteins | sample P32metaG_FD_120480 | JGI IMG/M metagenome (GOLD analysis project Ga0182024, IMG submission 120480) | Permafrost microbial communities from Stordalen Mire, Sweden - P3-2 metaG (Illumina Assembly) | ecosystem: Environmental > Terrestrial > Soil > Wetlands > Permafrost | place: Sweden: Stordalen...
TACGCGCCCGGTAGGATTCGAACCTACGGCCTTTCGCTCCGGAGGCGAACGCTCTATCCCCTGAGCTACGGGCGCTCGGATGGCGGGGACGCCACGGCGAGATTAGCGTCCCGGAGGGCGTGGGGCCAAGCGGGATTGCGGATCGGCCCGGAAGCTCGGGTCGCCCCGGAAGCCCGGATCCCCGGTGTGCGAGCCTTATCGCATGGAACTGACCAAGTTCGGCGTGTGGATCGGGGGCGCGCTGCCCGAGGACGATTACGGACAGGCGGCGAAGCTCGCCGAGAACCTCGGCTTCGGTGCGCTGTGGCTGGGAGGCTCGCCACGCCTGCCGGCGCTGCGGCCGATGCTCGAGGCGACCGACACGATCGTGATCGCCACCGGGATCGTCAACATCTGGCAGTACGACCCAGCCGAGTTGGCTACGGAGTTCGCGACCCTCGACGCCGACCTCCCGGGTCGCGTGCTCCTCGGAATCGGCATCGGGCATCCCGAGGCGACCAGCGAGTACACCGCGCCGCTGGCAAAGACCCGTGAGTTCTTCGACGGGATCGCGGCCTCGGATCATCCGGTACCGCGCGAGCGCATGGTCGCTGCCGCGCTCGGCCCCAAGATGCTCGACCTCAGTTCCGAACGCACGCTCGGAACCCATCCATACTTCACACCGCCCGCGCACACACGCTTTGCGCGCGAGCGCCTCGGCCCGAGTGCGCTGGTCGCACCGGAACAGGCGGTCGTGGTCGACGACGATCCAGACACGGCGCTCGCCACGGCGCGAGCGTATGCGGAGCGCTACCTGGGGCTAAGCAACTACACGAACAACCTCAAGCGCTTCGGCTACACGGACGCGGAGATCGCCCGACGGCGGCACCCGGACTCTGGTCGACGAGATGGTGCCGCAGGGGAGCGGCGAGCGCGTCTCGACGGCGGTTCGTGCCCACCTGGATGCCGGTGCCGACCATGTATGCGTCCAGGCCGTCGGCACTCACGGCGTACCGACACGCGAGTGGACCGAGCTCGCGGCGGCGCTGCTCGACTGAGCCGTAGCGTCTGTGCTCAGGTGCAGCGCTTGCTGACCGGAATGTTCATGCTGGGCACTGGCGGCTGGACTCGCTGGCAGTACGTGATCACGCCGGCCGCTGGCTGAACGACGCCGTCAAATGGGTAGGTAAGATCGGATGCGGTGACGTCGCAGTGCATCACCTGGCGTGCGCTCGTTCCGCCCGCGACCGAACGACAGGACGCTCGCTTGATCGGCCCGTCCATCTGGCCGTGACTGATCTGATCAGTCATGTAGCCGACGACGGCGGCGCGCAGGGCGTCGGACGGTGTCACCCCCGGCTTCAGCTTCACCACATGCGGAGCCTGCTGCTGGCGCACGATGATGTGGTCCTCGCGATTCTGCTCGGCGATTGCCTGCGGGCTCGTGACCTTGGCGATCAGCGGCACGTCGTCGGTCTGGTGATGCACGAACAGCACCAGCCCGACGACCAGGGCCGCGCCGACGCCGAAGGGCAGCACCCACTGCAACCAGAGCGGTAGCGAGCGGTACCTGAATCCGCCCGAGCGTGATTGGTTCAGAGGCGGCACGCTGCCAGCGTATCGCCGGATGCTGGGGGAGACTGCGACGGCCGCGACGGCTGACCGGAGTTCGCGAGACCCCGGCCGCCGGCACCGGCTGGCACACTGGCGCTCCGATGGAACTCTCGGTCTTCTTCGCGGGCACCGGCGGCTCGCTGCCCACGCAGCGCCGGGGACTGCCCGCGCTCCTGATCCGCAGGGGAGGGGACCGCATCCTGATCGACTGCGGTGAGGGAACGCAGCGCCAACTCCTGCGCTCGATCGGCCTGACAGACCTCGACGAAATCTTCCTCACGCACCTGCACGCCGACCACTGGCTCGGTCTGCCAGGCATGCTCAAGACCTTCGACCTGCGCGGGCGTGAGCACCCGCTCTATGTCCACGGCCCGCGTGGAACTCGCGGACTCGTCAGCGGGATGATGCGTTTTGCCGGCAGCACCGACTACGACCTCTATGTGGTCGAGCTCGATGACGGCGAGATCCTCGAGCGCGACGGCTACGAGATCGAATCGGTCGGCGTCTCTCATCGCGGCCCGTCGCTCGCCTACGTGTTGCGCGAACCCGACCGACCGGGGGTCTTCGACCCGGTCAAGGCGCGCGCAGCCGGGCTGATCGAAGGCCCGGACTTCGGCCGCGTGCAGCGCGGCGAGACGATCAACGGCGTCTCGCCCGACCGGGTGATGGGCCCGCCCCGCCCGGGCCGCAAGCTCACGATCTCAGGTGACACGCGTCCGTGTGACGCCCTGAAAGACGCGGCGCGGCACAGCGACCTGCTGGTCCACGAGGCCACGTTCGCGATGGAGGAGGCAGAGCGTGCGCACCAGACTGGGCACTCGACCGCATCGCAGGCGGCCGGGGTCGCGCGCGACGCCGAGGTCAAGCTGCTCGCGCTCAACCACCTCTCGATCCGGTATCCGGTCGCGACGCTCAGAGACGAGGCCCGCGAGATCTTCGCCAACACGGTGCTCCCGCGCGACTTCGACACGATTGAGATCCCGTTCAGCGAACGCGGCACGCCGGAGCTGCACCGCTGGTCCGATCGGGTCGCGGCTGCTGCCGTCGGGGAGGCGGGACCCAATTCCGGCGGCGGCGAGCAGCGCTTGTCGAAGGACGACCAACCCACAGACGCCGAGTCCGCTGATAACGTCAGTTGAACTGTCGCCTTTAACCCGGTCCTGTGAGGCCAGGAAGGACGCAAATTGTCGGACCGCACGGTCGCGTTGGACCGCGATGACATGCGCCGCACGCTGGTGCGGATCGCCCACGAGATCATCGAGAAGAACCCGCCGGACGAGGCCGGCGACGGCTCCGGTTTTGCGATCGTCGGGGTCCACCGACGCGGCGCCGTGCTCGCCCAGCGGCTCCACACGCTGACGAGCGACCTCACGGACGCCGAGATTCCGTTCGGCACCGTCGACATCAGCTTCTACCGCGACGACCTCGGCCGCGGTGACCGCGGCGCGGGCGTGGGACCTGTCGTCCACTCGACCCAGCTCGAGTTTCCGATCGACAACCGCACGATCGTGATCGTCGACGATGTCCTCTACACCGGCCGCACCGCCCGCTCGGCGATCGAGGTTCTGTTCGACTACGGTCGCCCGGCGCGGGTGCAATTGGCGGTCCTTGTGGACCGCGGCCACCGCGAGCTGCCGATCCGCCCGGACTACGTCGGCAAGAACCTGCCGACGGCGCACGATCAGCGCGTGAACGTCCTGGTCGAGGAGATCGACGGAAGCGACGAGGTCACGATCGCGCCCGCCGCCGAGCACCAGAGGAGGGTCGCATGAGCTGTCACCTGATCACGATCGACGATCTCGACCGCGCCGGGATCGAGCGCATTCTCGCTCGCGCCCAGTCCTTCGCCGAGGTCTCCGGCCGTGAGATCAAGAAGGTCCCGGCGCTCAAGGGCCGCACCGTCGTGAACCTCTTCTACGAATCCTCGACCCGCACGAGCTCGAGCTTCGAGCTTGCGGCTAAGCGCCTCAGCGCCGACGTGGTCAGCATCCGCAGCGCCGGCTCGGCAGTCGACAAGGGCGAGTCGCTGCGCGACACGGTCCAGACGCTCAGCGCCTACGACCCCGCGGCGATCGTGATCCGCTCGCCCTACGCCGGGGCGGCACAGCAGGTGGCCGGCTGGACCGACGCGGCCGTGATCAACGCCGGCGACGGCAAGCATGAGCACCCGACCCAGGCGCTGCTCGACGTCTTCACGCTCAAACAGCGGTTGGGCACGCTCGACGGACTCAACATCTGGATCGTCGGCGACGTCCTGCACTCGCGGGTCGCGCGCTCGGACATCCACGCCTTCCAGCGCATGGGCGCCAAGGTCACGGTCGCGGGGCCGCCGACGCTGATCCCACGCGACATCGAAGCGCTCGGATGCGCCGCGACGGCGAGCCTGCAGGATCTGCACGAGGCCGACGTCGTGTACGTCCTGCGGATGCAGAACGAGCGCATGCACGAGGCGTACGTGCCGTCGCTGCGCGAGTACATCCAGCGCTACCAGGTCAACCTCCCGCGCCTGCGAGCCGGGCAACTGCTGATGCATCCGGGCCCGGTCAACCGCGGCGTCGAGCTGAGCGCGGACGCGATCGATTCCGACGTCGCTCTGATCGGCGCCCAGGTGAAGTCAGGTGTCGCCGTGCGCATGGCGGTCCTCTACGACCTGCTCGTCGGCGCACCGGCGCTGCAGGCTGTCGCATGAGCGCGATCACCGCGAACCACCCGAAGCTCTTCCACCGGGCCGGCCAGCCGGCGGAGCTGCTGATCCGCGAGGCGCACGTACTCGACCCGCGGACCGGGCTCGACGAGGCTCGCGACATCCTGATCCGCGACGGCAGGATCGCCGAGCTGGCCCCGCCTGGGACGCTGTCGGCGCCCAGCGGGGCGCCGACAGTAGAGGCCGCCGGCAAGCATGTCTTCCCCGCGTTCGTCGACCCGCACGTGCATCTGCGCACCCCCGGTCAGGAGTACAAGGAGAACATCGACACGGGCACGATGGCGGCGGCCGTCGGCGGTTTCTGCCAGGTGATCGCGATGCCGAACACGGCGCCGACGATCGACCAGGTGAGCGTGCTTGCGGCCGTGGTCGCGACCGCCGGCGAGCAGGCGCGCGTCCCCACCGGATTCCTCGCTTCGATCACAGTCGGCCTGCAGGGCAGCGAGCTGACCGAGATGGCCGCGCTGGCCGACGGCGGCGCGCTCGGGTTCACCGACGACGGCAAGCCGGTCACCTCCGCCGGGGTGCTGCGCAAGGCGCTTCAGTACCAGCGGCTCGCGGGCGGCGTGATCGCCCTGCACGAGGAGGATCCGGCGCTCTCTGGCGACGGCGTCATGCACGAGGGCGCCGTGTCGACGCGTCTCGGTGTGGCCGGGATTCCCTCGATCTCCGAATCGACCTATGTCGCGCGCGACGCCGCGATCGCGCGCTACGAGGGCGCCCGCGTGCACTTCCAGCACCTCTCGAGCGCCGAATCGGTGCAGGCGCTCGCCGCAGCACGGGAGGGAGGGGCGCGTGTGAGCGGTGAGGCAACCCCGCACCACCTGACGCTGACCGACGAGGCCGTGCTCGGGCTCGACAGCAACCTCAAGATGAACCCGCCACTGCGCGCAGAGGCTGACCGTCAAGCCGTGATCGAGGGTTTGCGGTCGGGCGTGATCGAGTGCATCGCCACCGACCACGCGCCGCACGCCCGTCACGAGAAGGAGATGCCGTTCGAGCTCGCGCCGATGGGAACGACCGGTCTCGAGACCTCATTCGCGTCGATCTACACAGAGCTCGTGCGGCCCGGAGTGCTGCCGCTGTCGCTGGTGGTCGAGCGGATCACGGCCGGTGGCGCGCTGTACGGCCTGCCGATCCCGAAGATCGCCGTCGACGAGCCCGCCAACGTGGTCCTCGTCAACCTCGAGCGCGACTGGGTCGTGGGGGAGGGTGGCTACGCCAGCCGCTCTGAGAACTGCTGCTTCCGCGGGCGCCGGCTCAGCGGAATCGTCGAGCTGACGGTTGCCGCCGGCACCTTGGTATTCGCCTCCCGCGGGTCCAGCATCGCAACCCCGACGGAGGTCGCATGACCCGCGATGCCTACGTGCTGCTGGAGGACGGGGCGCGCTTCGACGGCCTCGCGTGCGCGGCCGACGGGCACGCAGTCGGCGAGATCGTCTTCACGACCTCGATGTCCGGGTATCAGGAGGCCATGACCGATCCCAGCTACGCCGGTCAGCTGATCACCTTCACCTACCCGCAGATCGGCAACTACGGCGTCAGCGACGGCGCGATGGAGTCCGGCCGCATCCATGCCCGTGCGGCGATCATGCGCGCGGCCGTCGACTACGCCGACGCGCCCAGCGCGACTGAGGGCTGGCTGAGCTGGCTGACCGACCACGGCGTCCCGGCGATCACCGACCTCGACACGCGCGCGCTGGTTCGCCACATCCGCGATCAGGGCGCGATGCGCGGTGGCGTCTTCCCGGAGAGCGTCTCCGAGGCCGAGGCGGGCGCGCTGATAGAGGCCGAGCCGGCGATGATCGGGCGCGACCTCGCCCGTGAGGTGAGTCCGCCGGCGCCCTTGGGGCTGGGTGGGTCGGAATCCGGCGCCGGCGCTGGGGCGGGTCGCGGGACCGAGGCTTCGGCGGAGCGAATCCGGATCGCGATGATCGACACCGGCGTGAAGCTCTCGATCCTGCGCCAGCTGAGCGAACGCGGGGCGGATGTGACGCTGTATCCCTGCACCTACGGTGCTGGCCAGCTGCTGGCTGAGGACCCCGACGCCGTGTTTCTCGCCAACGGCCCCGGCGACCCGGCGGCGCTGGGGTACATCGTCGAGACCGTCCGTCAGGTCGTCGGCAAGAAGCCCGTCTACGGCATCTGCCTCGGCCACCAGCTGCTCTGCCGCGCGGTCGGGCTGGAGACATACAAGCTGCCGTTCGGGCACCACGGCGCCAACCACCCGGTCAAGGACCTGGCGACCGGCAAGACCGAGATCACGAGCCAGAACCACGGCTTCGCTGTGCTTGGACCCTCGGGCGCGAAGACGATCGACGGCGACGAGCCGGTGCGCTGGGAGACGGACTTCGGTGCTGCCGAGCTCAGCCACATTAACCTGTATGACCGCACGGTCGAGGGGCTGACGCTGCTCGATGTCCACGGCGGCACGGTCCAGTACCACCCCGAGGCGAGCCCCGGGCCGCACGATTCGCTGTATCTGTTCGACCGCTTCATCGAGAAGATCCAGAGCGGCCGCTGATGCCGAGGCGAGCAGACATCAACAGGATCCTGCTGATCGGCTCCGGCCCGATCGTGATCGGCCAGGCGGCCGAGTTCGATTACTCGGGGACGCAGGCGGCGCGGGTGCTGATGCAGGAGGGCTACGAGGTCGTGCTCGTCAACTCGAACCCGGCGACGATCATGACCGACCCCGACGTAGCGACCACCACCTACGTCGAGCCGCTCCTGCCCGGACCGGTCGAACGCATCATCGAGCGGGAGCGGCCCGACGCGCTGCTGGCGACGCTCGGCGGGCAGACGGCGCTGAACCTTGCCAAGAGCCTGCACGAGAGCGGCGTGCTCGCGCAGTACGGCGTCGAACTGATCGGCGCCAACTACGACGCGATCGAGCGCGGTGAGGATCGCGATCTGTTCCGCGAGACGATGCTCGCCGCCGGTCTGCGAGTGCCGCGCTCTGCGATCGCCCATACCCTGGAAGAGGCCCGCGCGGCGGTCGCGGAGATCAGGTTGCCCGTGATCATCCGTCCCGCCTTCACGCTCGGCGGCGCCGGTGGCGGCGTCCTGCGGGATATGACCGAGTTCGAGGCGATGATCGGCCGCGGCCTCGACGCTTCGCCGATCAGCCAGATCCTGATCGACGAGTCGGTGCTCGGCTGGGGCGAGTTCGAACTCGAGGTGATGCGCGACCGCACCGACAACGTCGTGATCGTGTGCTCGATCGAGAACCTCGACCCGATGGGTGTCCACACCGGCGACAGCGTCTGCGTCGCGCCGCAGCAGACGCTCAGCGACCACCTCTACCAGCAGCTGCGTGACCAGGCGATCCAGGTGATCCGCGCGATCGGCGTCGAGACCGGCGGCTCGAACGTGCAGTTCGCGGTCAACCCCGCGACCGAGGAGATCATCGTCATCGAGATGAATCCGCGCGTGTCGCGGTCGAGCGCGCTCGCGTCGAAGGCGACCGGCTTTCCGATCGCGAAGATCGCCGCGCGGCTGGCCGTCGGCTACACGCTGCAGGAGATCACGAACGACATCACGCGCGCCACGCCCGCGAGCTTCGAGCCCGCGATCGACTACTGCGTGGTCAAGTGGCCGCGGTTCGCATTCGAGAAGTTCCCCGGCGCCGAGCAGGGTCTGACCACCCACATGAAATCCGTCGGCGAGGCGATGGCGATTGGCCGCACCTTCAAGCAGGCGTTCGCCAAGGCGCTGCGCTCGCGCGAGCTCGATTCGGATCCGCAGTTCCCCGCCGACGACGCCGAATTGCTCCGCTGCGCTGCGCAGCCCGGCCCCGAGCGCTTCGACCATGTGCTCGAAGCGTTGCGTCGCGGGCACGCGGTGGAGGAGCTGCATGGGCTGACGAGCATCGACCCCTGGTTCCTGCGCGAGTTGGAGGCGATCGCGGCCGACCCCGACTCACCGTTCGCGGGCGAGCGCACCTTCAAGTCGGTCGACACCTGCGCCGCCGAGTTCGCCGCCAGTACGCCGTATTACTACTCGGCCTGGGAGCGGCCGCGCGCCGTCGGGCGCGACGGTCAGCCGGTTGCGGTCCACGAGGTCGAGCGCGGTTCGCGCGCCAGCGTCGTGATCCTGGGCTCCGGCCCCAATCGCATCGGTCAGGGCATCGAGTTCGACTACTGCTGTGTCCACGCGGCCCAGACCGTGCGCGAGTCGGGGCGCGACGCGGTGATGATCAACTGCAACCCGGAGACGGTCTCGACCGATTACGACACCTCCGACCGCCTGTACTTCGAGCCGCTGACGCTCGAGGACGTGCTCGGCGTGTGTGAGGTCGAGCGCCCGGAGGGTGTGGTCGTGCAGTTCGGGGGTCAGACGCCGCTCAAGCTCGCGGCCGGTCTGCGCGACGCCGGGATCCCGATCCTCGGCACGACGACCGACGCGATCGACCTCGCGGAGGATCGCGCGCGCTTCGGTCCGCTGCTCGATCGGCTCGGCTACAAGGCGCCGCCGTACGCGTCGGCCAGCACGCCCGAGGAGGCGATCGCGCGCGCGCCTGGGGTTGGTTTCCCACTGCTGGTGCGCCCGAGCTACGTGCTCGGCGGCCGCGCGATGGAGATCGTCTACGACGTCGACGGCCTGCGCGACTACCTCGAGCGGGTCGGGGTGATCGGCACTGCCGGCGCGAACGGCAAGAGCCCGACGATCTACCTCGATCGTTTCCTGGAGGACTCGGTGGAGGTCGACGTGGACGCGCTGTGCGACGGCGACGACGTCTGGATCGCCGGAATCATGCAGCACGTCGAGGAGGCCGGAATCCACTCGGGCGACTCGGCTTGCGTGTTGCCGCCGCACTCGCTCGGCGAGGAGATGCTCGATCAGATCCGAGCGCAGGCGACGGGCATCGCCAAGGCGCTCGGCGTCGTCGGGTTGCTCAACGTGCAGTTCGCGGTCCACGCCGGCGAGGGGCTGCACGTGATCGAGGCGAACCCGCGTGCCTCGCGCACTGTGCCGTTCGTCTCGAAGGCGATCGGGCTGCCGGTCGCCAAGCTCGCCTGCCGGATCATGCTCGGCGAGAAGCTGGCCGACATGGGGCTGCCCAGTGAGGTCGCGACCGGGCACGTGTGCGTCAAGGAGGCGGTGCTGCCGTTCGACCGCTTCGCCGGCACCGACGTGCTGCTCGGACCGGAGATGCGCTCGACCGGCGAGGTGATGGGGATCGCTCGCGACTTCCCGACGGCCTTCGCCAAGGCGCAGGCGGCGGCCGGTGCGCGACTGCCGGCCAGCGGGACGGCGTTCCTGACGGTTGCCGACCGCGACAAATCGGCGGCCACCGGGATCGCGATCCAGCTCCACGATCTGGGCTTCAAGCTGCTGGCCACGCGCGGCACCGCCAAGGCGCTGGCGCGCATGGGGATCCCGGCGCAGACGATCAACAAGCTGAGCGAGGGCTCGCCGCACGTGGTCGAGGCGATCGGGCGCGGCGAAGTGGACCTCGTGATCAACACACCGGTCGGAACGGGCGCGCGGTCGGATGGCTACGAGATTCGTGCGGCCGCTGTCGCGCACCGGATCCCGTGCATCACGACGATGTCGGGCGGCATCGCGGCGGCGCGGGCGATCGCGGCCGCGGCGCACGGCGAGCCGGAGGTCGTCTCGCTGCAGGAGCTGTACGCCGAGTCGGCTCAAGCGTCCTGACCTGGGGGCCCGAGCCTGCGCTCGGTCGGGCCTGCCGGCTGTCAGCGGGCGTTTGCTGAGGCAGCTCTGAGTAATGGGGGGTTTCGCGCGGGCGAACCGGGTGATGACCAATGCAGAAACTGGGCAAAACCCGCGCGCCCAGAGCGCAGCATCAATCACCTATCAGGAACAGTTTGTGGTAGGAGAGATCTACACAATGGACTCCGCCATGTGGCCAGCAAACTGCCTGCAAACCTCCCTGATCGCCCGAACCTTCCTCGACAATGCTCAAGCTTAGGTTGAGGTCGAGCCGAAATTGGCCCAGAAGGGGTTGATTGGGTGCGTCCAAGATGTATAGTCGCCCGCCATGCCGCCGGTCACTGATTCCCCTATGAAAGCCATCGCCGCACCTGAGCGTTCGCTCGTCCAGCGCATGGAAGCATTGCAGCGCGCCAATGACATTCGCAGCCGCCGAGCCCAGCTCAAGCGTGACCTCAAGGCGGGCCGCCAGCCGATTCACGAGTTGCTCCTGGATCCGCCTGAATATCTGGAGACCGCCAAGGTCTTCGACCTGATGCTCGCGGTGCCGAAGTACGGCCGCGTCAAGGTCAACAAGATCCTGTCCACGTGCCGGATCTCTCCCAGCAAGACGATCGGGGGCCTGTCGCAGCGGCAGCGCACCGAACTCGTCGAGCTGATGCGCCGCCGCTGAGGCGGCGCGCCCTCAGTCCGCAGAGGAGCCTCGCGTCGGCGTGGCCAAGGTGTTCGTGATCACGGGTCCCTCGGGCGTCGGCAAGGGGACCCTGATCCGGGCTCTGGTCGACCGCATCCCGAGCCTCGACCTCGCGGTCTCGGCGACCACACGCGCGCCGCGCCCTGGCGAGCAGGAAGGCGTCGCCTACCACTTTCTCGCACGTGACGAGTTCGAGCGCCGCGTCGCTGCCGGTGAGTTCGTCGAATGGGCGGAGTACTCCGGCAACCGTTACGGCACGTTGCGCTCGGAGCTCGACCGGCGGCTCGAGGACGGCGTCCCGGTGGTGCTCGAGATCGAGCTGCAGGGCGCCCGTCAGGTTCGCGAGAAGATGCCCGCGGCCGTCCAGGTGTTCATCGCGCCGCCGTCGCGCGAGACGCTGCGGACCCGGCTCGTGGGCCGCGGCACCGACACACCTGAGCAGGTCAAACGCCGGCTCGAGACGGCCGATGCCGAACTCGCCGCACAGCCGGAGTTCAAGCACGTCGTCGTCAATGACCGGCTCGAGGACGCGGTGGATGCGCTGGCTGGAATCGTCGGGGGCGAGCTCGCCGAGACCGCTTGAGAGCCCTGCCGCGACCGCATGAGAGCGTTCTTCCCGCCTGGATGTCCGTATGCGGACACGGAGGCGAAAAGCAGGAACCGGCGGGGCGCACGGTACGATTGGTGCACAACCCAAACGCGAAGGACACGTAAGCCTTGATCTCTCCCCGCATCGACAAGCTGCTTGAACACGTCGACTCCGACTACGCAAGCGTGGTGGTGGCGGCCCGCCGTGCGCGCCAGATCAACTCGTATTACCACAACCTCGGGGAGGGCACGTTCGACGAGTTTCCGCCACCGATGGTGGACACCCGCTCGAAGAACTACCTGACGATCGCGCTCGAAGAGGTCGCGCAGGGCAAGCTGAAGTACCACTACCGGTAGGCCCAAACCGGGCGCTAAACGCGAGAAACTCTGAAGCCGAGGCTGAGCTTGAGACTCTTGATCGGCGTCAGCGGCGGAATCGCGGCCTACAAGGCGCTCGAGACGGCGCGGCTCGCCGTGAAGGCCGGTCACGCCGTCAGAGTCATCCAAACGCCGACGAGCGAACGCTTCGTCGGCCGCGCCTCATTCGCCGGCATCACGGGGGCGCCGGTGCTCACCTCGGAGTTCGACGCCGACCCGGCTCGCGGCGCATATCCCGGCGAGCCGGTGCCGGAGCGCACGCCGATCAGTCACCTGGCGCTGGTCGAGCGCGCCGACGTCTACCTGATCGCACCGGCCAGTGCGAACACGATCGCCAAGCTGGCGGCCGGCGCCGCCGACAACCTCGTGACCACCGCTGCGCTCGCGGCGGCCTGCCCAATCGCGGTCGCTCCCGCGATGAATAACCGCATGTACCTGAACCCGGCGACGCAGGCCAACCTCCGCATCCTGGAGGAGCGCGGCGTCACCGTGATCCCGCCCGGCACGGGCGAGCTCGCCTCCCACGGCGAGCAGGGCGTCGGCCGCCTGGCCGAGCCCGAGGAGCTGTTGGCCAGATGCACGGCACTGCTGGAGGCCAGTGGACCGCGATCCGCACCGAGTGGGCGGCAACCGGCGGCTAGTGGACAGCAGCCGGCGGCTAGTGGTGGGTCGGCCGGTACGTCTGCCACGTGGCGCGGCCGCAGGGTTCTGGTCACCGCCGGTGGCACCCAGGAGCCGATCGACAGCGTCCGCTACATCGGCAACCACTCCTCCGGCCGCATGGGCTACGCGCTCGCCGCCGAGGCGCTCAGTCGCGGCGCCGAGGTGACGCTCGTCTCCGCCAACGTCAGGCTCGAGCCGCCGCCGGGGGCGAGTGTGATCCTGGTCAAGACAGCCGCCGAATTGGCGGACGCGTGCGCGCGTGCGTTTCCGGCAAGCGACGTGCTGCTGATGGCGGCTGCGGTCGCGGACTTCCGACCAGCCGCCCCTGCCGCTCACAAGCTCAAGAAGACGAGCACGGAGGCGCCGACGCGTATCGAGCTTGAGTCGACCGAGGACGTGCTGACGGCGCTGGCGGCGCAGCGGCGTCCCGCGCAGCTGCTGGTCGGCTTCGCCGCCGAGCACGGTGAGGGAGCGCTCGCCAACGGACGTGAGAAGCTCGAGCGCAAGCGGCTTGACGCGATCGTGGTCAACGACATCTCCCGCGCCGATATCGGCTTCAACGCAGCCGACAACGAGGTCGTGATTCTGACCCGTGACGGCGTCGAGCGCCGTGTTCCGCGCGCTGCCAAGGCACGGGTTGCCGCCACGATCCTGGACGAGCTCGAGCGCTTGGCAGCGGGCGCCCAGGAGGCACCGGAGGCCTCACTACACTAAGTAAAGCTATGGACGACGTCTACGAACTCTTCAGCCGCGGCTCCGCGTTGCTCGCAGACGGCCACTTCCACCAGGCGGCGGTGCCATTGCGCCGCGCAAGCCGGCTGTCGCCGCAGAGCACCTCGATCCGCGAGGCGCTGGGCCGCGCGCTGTTCCATATGCAGCAGTACGGCGAGGCAGTCGAGGAGTTCCGTGCTGTGGTAGAGCATGCGCCGACCAACGACTACGCGCTCTTCTGCCTGGGGCGCAGCCTGCAGATGCTGGGCCGGCACGCCGAGGCCCGTCAGCCGCTTGCGCTGGCGGCGTGCATGCAGCCCGAACGCAGCGACTACCGCGCCTACCGCGACCGCGCTCGCGACGCGGCCGAGCGGGCCGCGACGCGCGGCCAGGACGCCGACTGAAGCACCGCTGAGCAGCGGTAGTCGGGCTGACGCGCAGGCCCTGCGGTGCTACGCTAGCGCGACAGCTTCTGTAATGCCGGAGCGAAACCGGCGGCAGTACAGGAAGTGGGCGCGCGCCCGCTTTTTTTATGACCTAGACGATCCCGGAGAGGACGAGTTGAACGCACTCACGACCGATATCGAGGCCCGCATCGCGGGTGACTCGCCCGATATCGAAGTGCTGCTCGTCGAGGTTGTCGAAGGCGACACGCTGCGCGTGTTCATCGACCATCCGAATGGGATCACGCTCGCCGAGTGCGCACGCGTTACGCAGTTGCTGAACGAATATCGCGATCAGTATGCGATCGAGGTGTCGTCGCCGGGCGAAGACCGCCCGCTGACGAAGCCGCAGCACTTCCGTCTCTTCCTCGGGCAGCGCGCCAAGCTGCGTCTGCGCGAGGCAAGCAACGGGCACAAGAGCGTCACGGGCGAGCTGGTCGGCGCCTCCGAGGAGGAGGTCACGATCGCTGCCGGTGAAGGGCTCGTTTCGATTCCCTACGAGCAGATCGCCCGCTCCAACCTTGTACCTGGTGACTGAGAGGACCAATGTCAAAAGAGATCCTTGAGGCCGTCCGCGGCCTGGCCGCCGAGAAGAACATCTCCGCAGATAAGCTCATGGAAGCGCTGGAAGACGCGTTGCTTTCCGCGTACAAGAAGACGCCGGGCTCGGCGCCTTATGCGCGCGTGGAGATGGATCGGGACACCGGTGACTTCACGGTCTGGGAGTTGAAGATCCCGGCCGAACTCGAGGAGCAGCTGCTGATCGAGGCGACTACCGACCAGGAGCCGAGCGTGGATCCTGAGACCGGCGAGATGCGGGAGCCGCCGGCGCCCGAGATTGACCTCGAGAAGCTCAAGGAGTATGAGGACCAGATCGAGACTGCGGACGTCACACCCGGCGACTTCGGCCGGATCGCCGCGCAGACCGCCAAGCAGGTGATTCTGCAGCGCATCCGCGAGGCCGAGCGGGACATGATGTTCGAGGAGTACCGCGACCGCGTCGGCGAGCTGATCACCGGCATCGTCCAGCAGTCGGACTCGCGCTACACGCTGGTGCAGCTGCGCGAGCGCGTCGAGGCGTTGCTGCCCAAGTCCGAGCAGGTAGAGGGTGAGCGTTACGACCACTCCCAGCGGATCAAGGCCGTGATCAAGGACGTCTCGAACTCGACCAAGGGCCCGTCGATCATCGTCTCGCGGCGCGACCCCGAGCTGATCAAGTCGCTGTTCGAGCTCGAGGTGCCGGAGATCGCCGACGGTCTCGTGGAGATCACGGGTGTCGCGCGCGAGCCCGGCTATCGCTCGAAGATCGCTGTCGTCTCACACGTCGACGGCGTCGACCCGGTCGGCGCCTGCGTCGGCCCGCGTGGCTCGCGCGTCCGTATGGTCGTCTCCGAACTGCGCGGCGAGAAGATCGACATCATCCCCTACAACGACGAGCCCGCGCGCTTCGTCGCCAAGGCGCTCTCGCCGGCACGGGTGCGAGAGGTGCTCGTCGACGACGAGGCCAAGCAAGCAACCGTGATCGTCCCGGACGACCAGCTGTCGCTGGCGATCGGCCGCGAGGGTCAGAACGCCCGCCTGGCGGCGCGCCTAACCGGTTGGCGGATCGACATCCGCTCCGAGACAGAGTTCGCCGCCGAGGAGGTCGAGAGCGGGTATGAGGAGGAGGAGACGAGCGGGCGCTGCCACGCGATCCTCACCAATGGCCGCCGTTGCCCGAATGCGGCCCTGCCGGGTTCGCGTTATTGCGGGATCGAGGCGCACCAGGCGCTCGCCGGCACTGGTTCAGACCAGGTCCCATCGGATTCCTGAGCATTTCCAGAGCAAACCGCACATCTACACTGAGAGCCCTATGACCAAGTCCACCGAAGACGCCCCGAAGCAGCGCAGCACGCCGAAGCCGGCTGCTGCCGCCAAGGCGCGGCCTGCGGCGGATAAGGCCTCGGCCAAGCCTGCGGCTGCCGCCAAACCAGCGGCTGGCACGAAGCCCGCCTCGGCCGGCGCGAAGCCTGCGGCAGGCGCCAAGCGGACTGCAGCGACGAAGCCTGCAGCTGGCGCCAAGCCCGCGGCCTCCGCGAAGCCTGCGGCTGCCGCGAAGCCCGCGGCCGCCGCCAAGCCCGCGGCCGCCGCCAAGCCCGCGGCCTCCGCGAAGCCTGCGGCGGCCAGCGCCAAGCCTGCGGCTGCCGCCAAGCCTGCCAACGAGGCGAAGCCTGCAGCGGCGCCGAGCGCCAACACCGCGCCGAGCCCCAAGGCCGCATCCGCGCCAACCGGCAAGCCCGCCGAAGCCGCGGTCCAGCCAGATGCACAGCCCCAGGCCGCTGCTGCTGCTCCCGCCGCGACCCAGCCGGGTGGCGAGCCGGCCACCGCTGGACAGGCAGACGGTCGCACGGCCACAGAGGGCGAGCATCAGCACAAGCGCCCCACGCGAGACTCGCTCCAGGGCGAGCGCACCCCCGGGAACGCCGGCGGGCGCCGCCGTGTCGTGATCGACGCCCAGGCCTCGCGCCGCGCGCCTGCGGGACCTGGCTCCCCGGGCGGCGGTCCCGCGCAGCCCCCGCGGCGCCAGCGTCGCGGCCGTCGCCGCCGTGGCGTCTACGACGAGGAGGCCGAGTCGCGTCCGTCGCAGACGGCCCTCGCGACGCCAGATTTGATCCGCATCAACTCGGGTTCGACCGTCAAGGACGTCGCCGAGTATCTGGACGTCCGCGTCCCTGAGATCGTCAAGAAGCTGATGGAGCTGGGGGAGATGAAGACCCAGACTCAGACCCTGTCCGACGAGACGATCGAGGTGCTGGGCGTCGAGCTCGGCAAGGAGGTCGAGATCGTTCACGCTGAGGACGAGACCGCAGCCGAGGTCGTCTTCCATGATGCCGACGAGGACCTGGTCGATCGCGCGCCCGTTGTCACGATCATGGGCCACGTCGACCACGGCAAGACATCGCTGCTCGATGCGATCCGGGAGACCGAAGTCGCCGCCGGCGAGGCCGGTGGCATCACCCAGCACATAGGCGCCTACCAGGTCCATCACGATGCGCATACGGTCACGTTCCTCGACACGCCGGGTCATGAGGCCTTCACCGCCATGCGCGCCCGCGGCGCGAAGGTCACCGACCTGGCCGTGATCGTGGTCGCCGCCGACGACGGCGTGAAGCCGCAGACGCAGGAGGCCATCGACCACGCCAAGGCGGCTGATGTGCCGATGATCGTCGCGGTCAACAAGATCGACAAGGAAGGCGCCGACCCGACGCGTGTCCGTACCGAGATGACGCAGCTGGGGCTGCAGCCGGTTGAGTGGGGCGGCGACGTTGATTTCGTCGACGTCTCGGCCCGCACCAGAGAGGGACTCGACGACCTGCTCGACACGATCGTCGCGCAGGCCGAGATCATGGAGCTTCGCGCCAACCCGGAAGCTGCCGCGTCCGGCACGGTGATCGAATCGAAGCTCGATCCCGGACGGGGCCCCGTCGTTTCGATCCTGATCATGCGCGGCACGCTCGTGGTCGGCGACGCACTCGTCGCCGGCGCGCACTGGGGTCGTGTGCGCGCGATGCACGACTTCACGGGTGCGCGCGTCCCGCAGGCCTTGCCCGGCGAGCCGGTCGAGGTGCTCGGCTTCGACGGCGTTCCTGAAGCGGGCGAGCGAGTCCGCGTGGTCGAGCATGAGCGCCGTGCCCGTCAGCTCGCAGGCGAGCGCGCCACTCGCCTCAAGACGGAGTCGCTCGCGCGCCAGCGCAGCAAGCGGATCTCGCTGGAGGACATCTTCGGCAGCGGCTTGCAGGAGCTCAACCTGGTGATCAAGTCCGACGTCGCTGGCTCCCTGGAGGCGATCGAGGACGAGATCGCGAAGCTGCCGCAGGACGAGGTGTCCGTCAACGTGATCCGCGGCGCCGTCGGTGGCGTCACGGAATCCGACGTGATGTTCGCGGCCGCCTCCGACGCGGTGATCATGGCGTTCAACGTTCGCCCGGTAGGCGATGCACGCGCCGTAGCCGAGCGCGAAGGCGTCGAGATCCGGCACTACGCGGTCATCTATCGGGCGATCGAGGAGCTGCGCTCCGCGATGCAGGGCATGCTCGTTCCCGATGAGGTCGAGGAGGCGGTCGGCACGGCGGAGGTGCGCCAGATCTTCCGTGCCTCACGCGTGGGCACGATCGCCGGCTCGCACGTCACCGAGGGCAAGCTCACACGCGGCGACCGCGTGCGGCTGGTGCGCGACGGCACGGTCATCTACGACGGCACGATCGACTCACTGCGTCGCTTCAACGACGACGTGCGCGAGGTCGCGACCGGCTATGACTGCGGCATCGTGCTGACGAATTACGCCGACGTCAAGGAGGGCGACGTGATGGAGGCGTACACGACGCGGCAGGTCGAGCGCGAGCTCGTCTGACCTCACGCGACCTGGGGCAGGGATAGGATGGCTGGACCAAGGATGCGGCGCGTCGACGAGGCGATGCGCACCGTACTCAGCGACGCGATCTCGAAGGACATTCAGGACCCCCGCGTAGGATTCGTGACCGTAACCGGAGTCAAGACCAGCCCCGACCTGCGCCAAGCGCGCGTGTTCGTGAGCATTCTGGGCGACGACGCCGCCCGTGAGGCCAGCCTCGACGGCCTCCAGTCCGCCCACGGCTTTCTGCAGAGTCGCGTCGCGCAGGCGCTGCGGCTCAAGCACACCCCGACGCTGTCTTTCGGCTACGACGACTCGGTCGACCGCGGCATGCGGATCTCGCAGCTGATCGACACAGAGGCTAAACCCCATGAGTAGCGGCGTCAGCGACCCGAGCGCGATCGAGGCTGGTCGCGCCGCCGTGCTCGACGAGCTGCGCACCGCCTGCAGGACTATCCTGGTCACGCACGAGCACCCGGACGGCGACGCGCTCGGCTCACTGATCGCGATGCAGCACGTGCTGCGCGCCGTTGGTCGCGACAGCCTGACGTTCATCGCCGAAAGCGACCTGCCGCTGCCGTCCGAGTACCGCTTCCTGCCGCTGGATGGCCTCGTTACGGCGCCACCATCGGACCTCGACCACCGCACGATCGTATTCCTGGACTGCGGCAACATCGAGCGCAACCCCGGCGCGGAACGCCTACGTCCGGCCGCAGGCTGGGGCCGGATCCTCAACATCGACCACCACCACGACAACACGCGCTTCGGCAGCGTCAACTACGTCGATCCGGGCGCCTCGTGCACGGCCGAGATGGTCTGGGAGCTCGCGCACGCGCTCGACGTCGAGCTGACGCTCGAGATCGCCGACGCGCTGTATGTCGGGCTGATCACCGACACCGGCTGCTTCATGTATGAGAACACGGGCCCGCGGGCGCACCAGATGGCGGCCGAGCTGATCCAGGTTGGCATCGATGTGCACGCGATCTACCAGCGGGTCTATGAGGACGTGCCGTTCGGCAAGCTGGCGCTGCTCGCGCGCGGGCTGCAGAACACCGAGCGCTACGACGACGGCCGCCTGACGGCGTCGCAGCTGAGCGCCGAGGACTTCGAGGCAGCCGGTGCGGAGGAGAGCTACGCCGAGGGCGTGATCGACCATCTGCGGGCCGTGCGCGGCACGGCGATGGCCGCGCTCGTGCGCGACCGTCTCGCAGCGCCCGGCGAGCCCGCCGAAGCCGGTAACGGGGAACGTCTTCGCAAGGTCTCGCTGAGGGCCAGCGACATGCGCGTCGACGTATCCGCGATCGCTCGTGCCGAGGGGGGCGGCGGCCACCGGGCCGCCGCCGGCTTCAACACGTCGATGCCCTGGGACGAGCTCATCGTCTTCCTGCGCGAGCAGCTCGCCGCCCAACTTGCGAGCCTCCCAAGCGGCGAGTGAACGCCGCGCCTGCAGGCGACGGGCTCCTGCTGTGCGACAAGCCCGCGGGCATCACCTCGCACGACGTCGTCGCCCAGACTCGCCGCCGCCTCGGTCGCGGGATCAAGGTCGGTCACGCGGGCACGCTCGATCCGTTCGCGACCGGGCTGCTGGTGGTGCTGGTCGGCAGGGCGACGCGCGTGCAGCGCTTCGTGATGGCGCTTCCCAAGCGTTATGAGGTCACTGCGCGGTTCGGCGCGACCTCGACGACGGGCGATCCCGAGGGCGAAATCACCGAGACCGGTGTCGCGCCCGACGGCGACCTGGTCCTACCGACGGGCAGCGTGCGCCAGCGGCCGCCGGCCTACTCGGCGGTCAAGATCCGCGGGCGGCGCGCGTACAAGCTTGCGCGGGCGGGGGAGGTCTTCGAAATGCCCGAGCGCGAGGTGACGGTCCATCGGTTCGAAGAGGTCAGGCGCACCGGTGCCGAGCGGGAGTTCGTGATCGAGTGCTCCTCCGGTACGTACGTGCGCTCGCTGATCGCCGACCTCGGCGACGCCTATTGCACGGCGCTGCGACGGACGCGGATCGGCGAGTTCGACGTGGCTGATGCCGATCCGGAATGCCTGCTCCCGCTGGAGCAGGCGCTCAAGCGCATCCCGGGCGCCGAGGGCCTGGCGCCGTGGGCCTGAGTCACTAGGCTTGCTGACCCGATGCGCGTGACAGCCCTGAGCGATGTCGAGCCGCGCCCGCGCCGCGTGGCGGTGGGCGAATTCGACGGCGTCCACGTGGGCCACCGTGAGGTGATCGCCGGCAGTGACACCGTGCTCACGTTCGAGCCGCACCCCGCCGTCGTGGTGAAGCCGGGCCGTGCCCCGAAGCTGCTCACAAGCCTTGACGAGAAGGCCGAACTGATCGCCGGGCTCGGTGTCGAGGAGCTTGTCGTGGTCACCTTCGACGCGGGCTTCGCGCAGCAGGAGGCGGCGGAGTTCATCGATGCCGTGCTCGTCGAGAGGCTCGGCGCGACGTATGTCTCGGTGGGCGAGAACTTCCGCTTCGGTCACGGCGCCAAGGGTGACGTGGCGCTGCTGCAGGCCGATTCGCGCTTCGACACCCGTGTGGTGGCGCTGGTGCAGGTGGACGGCGCCACCGTCTCTTCGACGCGGATCCGCACGCTGATCGCCGAGGGCGACGTGGAGGGCGCCGCGCGCCTGCTTGGCGCCCCCTTCCGGCTGCGGGGCGACGTGATGCTCGGAGACCGCCGCGGGCACGAGCTCGGCTTTCCGACCGCGAACATGGCTCCCGACCCGGAGTTCGCCTGGCCCGGACACGGCGTCTACGCGTGTCGCGTGGGGGCTCGGCTCGCCGCCGTCAACGTCGGTGTGCGCCCGACCTTTGGGACCGATCTGGTCCCACTGGTGGAGGCGTTCATCCTCGATTTCGACGGCGATCTGTACGGGGAGCAGCTGACCGTCGAGTTCGTCGCACGGCTGCGGGGCGAGGAGCGCTTCGAGAGCGTCGAGGACCTGGTTGAGCAGATGCGCCGCGATGTGGAGAACACCCGTGAACTGCTAGCCTCGGGGGTCGAATGAGTCTTACACAGGAAAAGAAAGCCGAGCTCATCGAGAAGTTCGGCGACACCCCGCAGGACACCGGCAAGGCAGAGGTGCAGGTGGCGCTGCTGACCGAGCGCATCAACCAGCTGACAGACCACCTGCGCACACACAAGAAGGACCACCACTCGCGCCGCGGGCTGCTGATGCTCGTCGGTCAACGCCGCCGCTTCCTGAACTACCTGCAGCGTTCGGATCTCGAGCGCTACCGGTCGCTGGTCAAAGATCTCGGCCTGCGCAAGTGAGCCCGCTGCCGGCCGGCGCTCCGGTACGGTCGTTCAGCCTCAAGGGCGCTGACGGCCGTACGTTCACGGATGCCGACCTGGCGGACAAGACGACCGTCCTGGTCTTCTACCCGTTCGCGTTCAGCCCCGTCTGCTCGGATCAGCTCAGCCTCTATGACGAGTTGCACGACCAGTTCACGGAGCAGGGAGCGACGCTGTACGGCGTCTCCTGCGACTCGATCTGGTCGCAGGCCGCGTTCAAGGAGAAGCTGGGCATCGAGATGGAGCAGCTCTCCGACTTCGAGCCCAAGGGCGCGACGTGCCGGGCGTTCGACGTCTACCAACCGGGCGGGTTTGCGCAGCGCGCACTCGTGATCGTCGGGCCTGACGCGACCGTCCGCTGGAGCTACCAGACCGACTCGCCCGGCGATTTGCCGGGCGCGAACCTGATCTTCGACGGCCTCGCGGCCGTCTGATCCGGCGCGGCGGCCGCCGCCCGGCTATTGACGTTGATGACCGACCTGCGCTCTGCCCCCATCCCTGACCTAGGTGAGGCGGACCATGTACGTGGTGCTGCTGATGCGCCGCTGCTGATCGAGTACGGCGATCTGGAGTGCCCGTACTGCGCGACGTTGCACCTGCAACTGCAGGTGCTGGTCGCGAATGGCGCCTGCCGGCTCGCGTTCCGCCACTTCCCGGTCCGCTCCGCGCACCCGCGCGCATGGGCTGCCGCCTGCGCGGCCGAGGCCGCCGGGTTGCAGGGGCGCTTCTGGGAGATGCACGATGCGATCCTCGAGGATCAGGGGCGCATCGAGGACCCGCACCTGTGGGCGCGGGCTGAAGCGCTCGGAGTCGATCTGGAACGCTTCGAGGGCGACCGTCGGGACGAGGCGGTCCGGACGCGGGTGCAAGGTGACTTCATGGCCGGCGTCCGCGGGGGAGTGGTCACCACGCCGACGGTGTTCTTCGAGGGAGTCGCCCACACGGGCGAGGCGCTGGCCGGGTTGCTCGGCAAGCTCGGCGGGGCGGAGGGGCAGCTGCGGGACGGCGCCCGCTCGGGCCCGGGCGTCTAAACCGGTAGCGGCACCGGCGCGCCTCGCAGAGGTCGCGAGTACTCCGGCATGGTCATCGCCGCGCGCACGAGGTCCAGGTGCCGCAGGATCGTCTCGGCCGGAAGCGGCTGCTGGTCTATGGCGGTGTACATGCACAGGCCCTTGATGAGCATCATCAGGTCGGTCGCGGTCGCCTCCGGGCGGATCGCACCAACGCGCTTGCCGCGGGCAAGAAACGCACCCAGCAGCTCGAGCAGAGCCGCGTGCGCTCCCTGGAGCTCGGGCACGGCCATGATCAGGTCGTCGGTGACCGTCTGCAGCAGAGCCCGGTTCTCCTCCTGGCGCTCCACCAGACCCGTGACGAACGTGAACGTCACCTCGGCATCGTCCGGGTCGTCGACGAGCAACTGGCGGCCGTAGTCGAGCACCTCGCCCAGCCGCTCGGCAAGCACCGCCGCAATCAGCGCGTCCTTGCTCTTGAAATTGCGGAACAGTGTGCCGCGGCCGACGCCGGCAGCGTCGGCGATTTCGCCGACGCTGACCTCGACGCCGTGCTCACGGAACATCGCGTCCGCCGCCTCAAGTACGCGCTGGCGGTTGCGCAGAGCATCCTTCCTCATTGGGGCGAGTCTCTCATGCGGCTGGGTCGTTGTCACGCCGCTGCGGTGATTGCGGATGGATCCAACTCCAGCCCCTCGACGTGTCGGCGGCGCAGGAACAGCACCATCAGCACGGCACCGGCACCCATCATGATCGCCGCTGCCAGGAATGCCACGTGATATCCGGACACGGTCGCCGCGATACGGGTCACCGCGCTGGCCGCCCCATGGTGGAGCAGGCTCGTCGTGTGATCGACCGACAGCGTCGCGAGGATCGCCAGGCCCAGTGAGCCGCCGACCTGCTGCGCGCTGTTGAACAATCCGGAGGCCAGGCCGGAGTCGTCGTTGCTGACACCGGATGTACCCAGCAGCGTGATCGGCACGAACACGAGGCCCATCCCGATCGACAACGGCAGCAGGCCGCTCAGCAGGTCCGACACGTAGTGGCCGTGAACCGGCAGCCGGGTCAGGACCAACAGCCCGGCTGTGGCCAGCGCAAGCCCGACCACAGAGACGTTGCGAACGCCGACCCGGCCGAGGATTCCTTGCGAGATCCCGGCGCCGACGATGATCCCCATCGACACGGGCAGGAAGGCCAGGCCGGCCTTCAGCGGGCTGTAACCGAGAACGTTCTGGACGTACAGGGAGGCGAAGAAGAACATCCCGAACATCGCCGAGGCCAGCAGCAGCATGACCGTGTTGGCCGTGGCGATCGACCGGATACGGAAGATCGACAGCTTCACGAGCGGCGCCGGTGAGCGGGACTCGAGCCACACGAAGATCGCCAGCAGGGCGGCGCCCAGACCGAGCACGCCAATGGTCTTATCGGAGCCCCAGCCCCAGGCCTGCGCTTTGACGATCCCAAAGACGATCGCCAGCAGCCCGGCAGTGACCGTAGTCGCCCCCGCAGCGTCAAAGCGGCGATGACCCAGATCAGCGCGCGATTCCGGCACGTAGCGGAGAGCCAGCGTCACGGTCGCGATCCCGACCGGGACGTTGACGAAGAAGTTCCAGCGCCAGGAGACGAGATCGGTGAGGACGCCGCCGAGCAACAGTCCGAAGGCCGCACCACCGGCGGCGATCGCCGACCAGACGCCCAGCGCACGAGTGCGCTCGCCCTTGTCCTGGAAGGTGGTCATCACGATCGAGAGCGCGGCGGGGGATACCAGCGCGCCGCCAAGGCCTTGGAGGCCACGGCCGAGGATCAGCATCGTCGATGACTGGGCCACGCCATTGAGCAAGGAGGCGCTTGCGAACAGCATGACGCCGACGACGAAGAGGCGCCGGCGCCCGAGCAGGTCGGCCGCGCGGCCACCGAGCATCAGGAAGCCGCCGAAGATGAGGGTGTAGCCATTCACGACCCACTGCAGGTTCGCGGGCGAGAAGTGCAGGCCACGCTGAATGCTGGGCAGCGCGACGTTCACGATTGTCGCGTCGAGCACGACCATGAACTGCGCCAGGCAGGCGATCACCAAGATCAGCCAGCGATTCGTCGATGAGGTTTCAGGGCTCAAGGGGCCTCCAGGAGAGAGAAGTGGACCGTGGGGTCCGCATAGCGTAACACAACCGGACCATAGGGTCCGCTTAATGTCCCGATCGGCCGATGTGCCGTGTTTGCGGGCTCTTGTAGCGGTCTCCGCGACCGCTCTCACCCCTATGACGAACGGGAACGGGGGAATGCGACAAGTTTTTTGGGCTCGCCTGGGCGTTGGTTGGCCCGCCCGGGGGTTGGTTGGCTCCCCGGGGGGTTAATACGCGTGGGCTCACGCCTCTATTGGGCATGAGCGACGTCAGAAATGCACGTGAGAGGTGCTTTAGCGACGTCAACGGACGCATTGCCGCGCTGGCGCGGGAGCAGGGTGGGCACGTCACCTCTGCGCAGCTGCGGGCGCTTGGGCTGGGCAGAGGGGCGGTACGGTCACGGACCGCGCAGGGCTGGCTGATTCGCGTGCACCGCGGCGTCTATGCCGTCGGACATCTTCCGACGGGCCCCCTGGACCGTGCACGCGGTGCGCTGCTCGCCGTCGGGTCGCGTAGCGCACTGATGGGTCGCTCGGCTGCCGCGTACTGGAGGCTCTACGAGCGCTGGGTCTACCCGCTACAGCTGATCAGCCCGCTGCGGCGCCGGATCCCGGGCCTACAGATGCAGACATGCGCGACGCTCCTTGGTCGCGACATCCGTATCCGTGAAGGGCTGCGGATCACCAGCCCGGCGCGCACGCTGCTCGATCTCGCACCGCACGTGGACGAGCGGACGCTGCACCGCTTCCACAACGAGCTGAGGATGCGCCGGCTGATCAACAACGCGCAACTCCTGGATGTCGCCGACCGCAACCCCACGCACCCCGGAGCGATCCGGCTCCGGGAGCTAGCGGGGGCAAGCAAGAAAGAGGCGAAGCGGTCGGGATGGGAGGGCGACTGGCCCCGCTTCGCGGAGCGCCACAAGCTCCCGCCGTACGAGATGAACGTTCACGTCGCCGGTGAGCGCGTGGACGTTCTCTTCACCCCGGAAAGGCTCGTTGTCGAGCTTGACGGCTGGGATACGCACGGCACCAGGCTCGCGTACGAGGTTGACCGTGGCCGCGACGCAGAGATCCTCGCCAGGACCGGCATCCCGACCATGCGCATCACCTACCGCGGATTTCACAGGCAGCCCGCTGTCCAAGCAGCGCGTATCACCGCAATCCTCGACAGGCGCTGAGGGTGTGGATGTGCCTGCGCTGAGGGCATGGCTGTGCCTGCGCTAAGGGCGTGGATGTGCCTGCGCTGAGGGTGTGGCTGTGCCTGCGCTGAGGGCATGGCTGTGCCTGCGCTGAGGGTGTGGATGTGCCTGCGCTAAGGGCCAGAATGTCCGGAGACCAGCCCGCAGCCGCTACGCTTACGGCAATTCGGAACAAAGAGAAAAGCAATGAGAAACTCCGCCGACCGAAGGGCGGAGCAGAAGGGAACTGAATATGTCTGACGCCGTTACGCGGGTAAGCGTCGAGATCTCCGGCAAGGAGATTTCGTTCGAAACCGGCAAGTTGGCCAAGCAGGCCTCCGGCGCAGTTGTCGTCCGTGCGGGCGACACCATGGTGCTCTGCACCGCCGTTATCGGGAATCTCCGCGATGCGGACTTCCTGCCCCTCACGGTCGACGTGGAGGAGCGCATGTACGCCGCGGGCAAGATCCCCGGCTCATTCTTCAAGCGCGAGGGTCGCGCGGGTGAGAAGGGAACCCTCACTGCCCGCATGATCGACCGTCCGATCCGCCCACTCTTTCCCAAGGGCTGGCGCTACGAGACGCAGCTGGTCGTGATGCCGCTGTCGATCGACCATGTCAACCCCTACGACATCCTCGCGATCAACGGCGCCTCAACCGCCCTGCAGCTGTCAGGCGCGCCCGTCGGGGCCGCCGTCGGCGCCGTGCGCATCGGCAAGGTCGACGGGAACTTCGTCGTCAACCCCGACGAGGAGGATCTGCTCGGCAACAGCGATCTCGACCTGATCGTCGCCGGCACCAGCGAAGGCATCACGATGGTCGAGGCCGGGGCTCACGAGATTCCCGAGGCCGAGATCCTCGACGCGCTGGACATTGCCCATGACGCGATCAAGCAGCTCGTTGCCGTCCAGGTGGAGTTGAAGGCCAAGGCCGGCAAGCCGACCATCGAGTTCACCGCGCCCGGCGTGAGCGACGAGCTCTACGCGCAGGTCAAGGCGTCACACGGTGAAGCGCTCTCGGCGGCGACGTCCGTCGAGGACAAGCTCGACCGCCAGAACGAGACCGAAGCCGTCAAGGCCGTGATCGTTGAGCAGTACGCCGGCGACCCGGAGGCCGAGGGATATCGCGAACAGCTCGCCGAGGCTCAGCGCGCCGCCGACAAGCTCGAGAAGACCCTGATCCGCGAGCGCATCGCGGTCCAGAAGATCCGCCCCGACGGTCGCGGCTCAGACGAGATCCGTCCGATCGACGTCGAGGTCTCTGTCACACCGCGCACGCACGGCTCGGCGCTGTTCACACGTGGTCAGACGCAGGCGCTGAGCAGCGTCGCGCTCGGTACCACGCGTGAGGAGATGCGCCTGGACACGCTCGGTCTCGAGACCTCCAAGCGGTATTTCCACCACTACAACTTCCCACCCTTCAGCGTCGGCGAGGCCGGCCGTCTGGGTGGGCCCAAGCGCCGCGACATCGGCCACGGGGCGCTCGCTGAGCGCGCGCTCGTGCCGATGATCCCGAGCCAGGAGGATTTCCCCTACACGATCCGCGTGGTCTCGGAGATCCTCGAGTCCAACGGCTCGAGCTCGATGGCCAGCGTCTGCGGCTCATCGCTGAGCCTGATGGACGCCGGCGTGCCGCTGAAGAAGCCGGTCGCCGGTATCGCGATGGGTCTGATCAAGGAGGGCGATGACTACATCGTCCTGACCGACATCGCGGGTGTCGAAGACCACCTGGGCGACATGGACTTCAAGGTCGCCGGTACACACGACGGCATCACGGCGCTGCAGATGGACATCAAGATCACGGGCGTCAGCTTCGAGATCATGCGTGACGCCCTGGCCCAGGCCAAGGCCGCGCGCGAGTTCATCCTCGGCAAGATGGAAGCGGTCATCAACGAGCCGCGGAGCGAGCTGTCCAAGTACGCGCCGGGGATCTCGACGATCAAGATCGACCCCGAGAAGATCGGCCTGCTGATCGGCAAGGGCGGCGAGACGATTCGCGCGCTGCAGGAGGAGTTCGAGTCACAGATCGACGTCAACGATGAGGGCCAGGTTCTCGTCTACGCGTCGAATCGCGAGCTCGGCGACGGGCTGATCGACCGCATCCGGACCATGACCAAGGAGGTCGAGGTCGGCGACGAGTTCACCGGCAAGGTCGTGAAGACGACCACGTTCGGCGCTTTCATCGAGCTCGCCAAGGGCACGGACGGCCTGCTGCATATCTCCAACGTCGCCCCGGGTCGCCGGATCGCGACCGTCGAGGAGGTCCTCAACAAGGGCGACGAGTTGGCCGTGCGAGTGGTCGAAGTCGACCGTGAGCGCGGCCGCATCGGCCTTCGTCTGGCGGACGACCCGGAGATCGCCGGCAAGACGGTCGAGGAGCTGGCGAGCCTCACGACCTCCAACGGCGACAGTGGCCGTGGTGACCGACCTGCCCGCGGTGATCGCCCGAGCCGCGACCGTCCCCCGCGCGACCGCGACCGCGACCGTGACCGCGGCAACCGCGGCGGCGAGCGCGTCCGCGACAGCGACCCTGACCGCGCGTAGCACAGCGGTCAGGGCGCAGCAGAGATGACGCTCGAGCATCGACTGACGACGCTCGATTCCGGCGTACGGATCGTGACGGAGCGCATGCCCTCCGTCCGGTCCGTGTCGCTCGGCTTCTGGGTCGGGGCCGGCTCGCGTGGCGAGTCTGAGTCCGAGGCTGGGCTCTCGCACCTGCTCGAGCACCTCCTGTTCAAGGGCTCGTCGAAGTACTCGTCGCTCGAGATCGACCAGATCTTCGACGGCATGGGCGCGGAGCTGAACGCCGGCACGGGCAAGGAGACCACCTCGGTCTATGCGAGGGTGATCGACGAGCACCTACCCAGGGCCTTCGACGTGATCGCCGACATGGTCTTCCGCCCGACGCTCACAGAGATCGAGGCTGAACGCGCTGTGATCCTCGAAGAGATCGCGATGTACGAGGACGACCCGCAGGAGAAGGTCTTCGACGTGCTGGGCTCAGCGGTCTTCGGTGCGCACCCGCTCGGTCGCGCGATCATCGGCCACGCGTCGGTCATCGCCGATACGCCGGTGGATGAGATCGCGCGTTTTCACACCTCGCGCTACACGCCGGCGAACATCGTGATCGCTGCCGCGGGCGCGGTCGAGCATGACGACATCGTCGAGCTCGCGAGGTCGCACGTGCCCAGCGACGGCGCCGGCGGCGGGGCGGACGGGACGAGCATCACGCCACCCGTCATGCTCGCGCCGACCACGTATGACGGTACGCGCCGGTTCGAGCAGAAGGACACCGAGCAGTTCCACGTCTGCATCGGCGGCCCTGGCCTGTCGCGCCACGACGACCGCCGGTTCGCGCTGCGCGTGCTCGACACGATCTTCGGCGGCACTTCCTCGTCGCGGCTGTTCCAGGAAGTGCGCGAGCGCTACGGCCTCGCCTACTCCGTGTACTCGTTCACGAGCGCCTACGAGGATTCGGGCCAGGTCGGCCTGTATGTCGGCACGCGCGCGGACAACCTCGGCGAGGCGATGCGGGTACTCGACGCGGAGCTGGCGCGTCTGCAGGCCGAGCCCGGCACCGCCGAGGAGCTGGCGCGCGCCAAGGAGAACCTCAAAGGCAGGGTGCTGCTGGCACTCGAGTCAACAGGCGCCCGCATGAGCCGGCTCGGCTCGGAGCTGCTGGCCGGGGCGCCGCTGCTCGGACTCGACGAGGTCGTCGAGAAGATCGACGCCGTGACGCTGGCCGACCTCGAGGAACTGATCGTCGAGCTGTGGGACCCGAGCCGTCTGTCGGTGGTCGGGATCGGCCCAGACGAGAAGCGGTTCGAGCAGGCGCTCGCCGAAGCCGGCGCGGTACCGGCGACATGATCCGGGTCGCCGTCAGCGGCGCCGCCGGGCGCATGGGCTCAACGACCTGCGCCGCGGTCGAAGCCGCCGACGACATGGAGCTCGTGGCGCGCATCGATCCCGCGCTCGGGCTCACGCTCGACGCCGCCGTCGCCGAGCACCGACCCGATGTGCTTGTCGACTTCTCGATCCCGACAACCGCGGTCGAGAACATCCATACCGCGGCCGCGGCCGGTGTGCACGTGGTCGTCGGCACGACCGGCTTCGATCTGGCCGAGATCCGCGGGCTCGAGGGCGCGAATGTGTTCGTGGCACCCAACTTCGCGATCGGTGCGGTCCTGCTGATGCAGTTCGCCGCGCAGGCCGCCAGGCACATGCAGACCGCCGAGATCATTGAGCTGCATCACGATCGCAAGCTCGACAAGCCCAGCGGCACCGCTGCCCGCACGGCCGAGCTGATGCACGCGGCGGCTCCCGAGAAGCCGATACCGCCGATCCACTCTGTGCGCCTGCCGGGCCTGGTCGCGCACCACGAGGTGATCCTCGGCGACGTCGGTCAGACGCTGACCCTGCGCCACGACTCGATCGACCGCGAGTCGTTCATGCCGGGCGTGCTGCTCGCCGTGCGTCGCGTCGCCACACTGCCCGAGCGGGTCGTGGTCGGGCTCGAACAGCTTCTGTGAAATCATCGGGTCCGACATGTCTGTGAACCTGGGAGCGATCCTGACCGCGATGGTGACGCCGTTCGACGCGGACGGCGCGGTCGACGATGCCGCCGCCGTGCGGCTGCTGCACCACCTGATGGACAACGGCTCGGATGGCGTCGTCGCCTGCGGCACAACGGGTGAGGCGGCGACGCTCGCCGATGACGAGCACCTCGGCGTCATCGGGCTGATCGTGCACGAGATGCGGGCGTCCTACCCAGGGGGAACGGTGATCGCCGGCGTCGGGTCGAATGACACACGGCACGCGGTCAGGATGACTGAGGCGGCCACGGCGCTCCGTCCCGACGCGCTGCTGTCGGTGAACCCTTACTACAACCGCCCGAGCCGGCGCGGGATCGTCGCCCACTTCGAGGCTGTCGACGCTGCCACGGACCTGCCGATCGTGCTCTACAACATCCCGCAGCGCACCGGCTCCGACATGTCCAACGACCTGCTGGCGGAGCTGGCCCAGCTCGAGCATGTCGTCGCCGTCAAACAAGCGAACGCCGCGAACGCAGCGAGGATCGACGGGCTGCAACTCTACGCCGGCAACGACGACCTGCTCGCGACCGTGCTCGACCTCGGCGAGCCGGGCGGCATTCTCACCGGCAGTCACGTCTTCGGCAAGGAGATGCGGCGCATGCTCGATGAGCCCGAGCGACGCCACGAGATCGACGCCTCGCTGGCCGACGTCTACCGGGACATGGCGATCGCTCCCGGAGCCTGCAGCTGCAAGGCCGCGCTCAACCTGATCGGCGTCGAGGTAGGTGCTCCACGGCTGCCATACGTAGCGCTCGATGAGCAGGAGACCGCGGTGGTCCGCGGCCTGCTCGCCCGCCACGGACTCCTGCAACCTGCCGTGAACACGTGAGCGACGGCGGCACGCTCCGCGTCCTGCCGCTGGGCGGCCTGGGCGAGATCGGCAAGAACATGATGGTGATCGAGTACGAGGGCTCGATCGTCGTCGTCGACGTGGGCCTGCGCTTTCCCACGGCGGAAATGCTGGGTATCGACCTCGTCCTGCCCGACTTCTCGTATCTGCGCGAGCGCACTGAGGACATCGAGGCGATCGTGATCACCCACGGCCACGAGGACCATCTCGGCGCGCTGCCATGGGTTTTGCGCGACCTGGCCAAGTACGGCGAGCTGCCGCCCGTGTACGCCTCGAGGCTGACGATCGCGATGGCCCGCTCAAAGCTGGATGAGCACAAGCTGCGAGAGGTCGAACTGGTCGAGGTGCTGCCGGGTGACGAGGTTGCGGCCGGCACCTTCGACGTCGAGCTGATCCACATGACGCACTCGATCCCCGACACCTGCGCCGTCGCTTTGACCTGCGACCTCGGCACCGTGCTGATGACCGGCGACTACAAGTTCGACCAGACCCCGGTCGACGGCGACCCCGCCGACGTGCAGCGGCTCGCAGAGCTGGGGCGGGAGGGCGTGCTGCTGCTCTGTGGCGACTCGACCAACGCCGACCGGGCGGGCTTCTCGCCATCGGAGCGGGTGGTCGGGCCGCGTCTCGAGGAAGTCTTCGCCCGGGCGGAGGGGCGGATCATCGTCACCAGCTTCGCCTCCAACATCCATCGCGTGCAACAGGTGATCGACGCGGCCTCGGCGCTCGGCCGCAAGGTCGCGCTGGTGGGCCGCTCGATGCGCAAGAACGTCGGTATCGGCCGCTCACTCGGGCACATCGAGGTCCCCGACGGCATCCTGATCCAGCCGCAGGAGGTTGAGGACTGGCCCGACCACCGGGTGGTCGTGATCTCGACCGGATCGCAGGGCGAGCCCCTCTCGGCACTGCGGCGGATGGCGCACAACGATCACCGTCAGATCAAGCTCCGCATGGGAGACACGGTCGTGTTCTCGGCCACGCCGATCCCCGGCAACGAGCGCGCCGTCAACGAGACGGTCGACCGCCTCTACCACATCGGCTGCGAGGTGATCACGACCGCCGACGCTCAGATCCACGCTTCGGGGCATGGGTACGCCGAGGAGCTGAAGCTGATGCTGAATCTCGTGCGGCCGCGCTATGTCCTTCCCGTGCACGGTGACCACAAGCGGATCCGTCTCCACTCGCAGCTCGCGGAGGCCGTCGGCATCGACCCTGACAACATCTTCCAGGGCAGCAACGGGCTGCCGCTGGAGATCAACGAGCACGGCGCGCGCTTCGGCGAGCCCGAGCAGTCGGGCATGATCTTCGTCGACGGGGTCGACATCGGCGATCCCGCCGACGTGGCGCTGCGCGACCGGCGGATGCTCTCCGCCGACGGCATCTTCATCGTGGTCGCGACGATCTCGGAGTCGGACGGAAAGCCCGTGGCCGACACCGAGGTGATCTTCCGGGGCGTACCGTTCGTCGAACAGGCCGAGAAGCTGATGCAGGAGATCCGCGACGCGGTCGACCGCTCGCTGGCGCGCGCGACCGCCGACGGCATCCACGAGGTCGACCTGCTCCAGGAGGAGCTGCACGACGACCTCGCGGCGTTCGTCTACGACCGGCTGCGCCGCCGGCCGATGGTCCTGCCGGTCGTCGTCGAGGTCTGAGCCAGCGACTCATCCTGCTGGGCCGCTTCAGCTGCGGCGCCTGTGGGGCTGGGTGGGACCGAATCCGGCGCCGCCGGGAACGCCACCTCGAATCGCGTGCCGTTGAGCTCGGGTAGCGAGGTCATCGTCACGGTCGCGCCGTGTGCCTTGGCGACAGCGTCGACGATCGCCAGGCCAAGACCGGTGCCACGCGGGCCGGCGTCGCCGCCGCCGCGTACGAAGCGCTCGAACACGCGACGCTGGAGCTCCGGGCCGATGCCTGGACCGTCGTCCTCGACAACGAGTCTGGGCCTGCCGTCGCGGATCCCGGTGGAAGCGCGGATGTGCGTGCCAGGTGGCGTATGGCTGAGCGCATTGTCGAGCAGGTTGAGGATCAGCCGGTGCAGGTCGTCGCCGGTACCCTCGATCATCGCCGGCTCTGGATCGACCGTTACGTCGTGACCCTCGATGCCCGGTCCGATCTCGGCAAGCGCGTCGGTGAGGCGCTCGGCGAGGTCAGTCGTGCGGCGCGGCTGCAGGCGGCCGACGTCGGCGCGCGCTAGCAGCAGCAGATCCGCGACGAGCCGGCGCATGCGGCGCGTGGAGCGCAGCGCCGACTTTGCCGACTCGGCCTCCTCGCCGTCGAGCTCGTCCGCCAGCAGCTCGAGGTTGGCCAGCACGCTCGTCAGCGGCGTGCGCAGCTCGTGCGAGGCGTCGGCGACGAACTCACGCTGGCGCGCCAAAGCCGCCTCGCTCTCGGCGCGGGCGGCGTCGAGCGCCCCGAGCATCGATTCGAGCGTACGCGCCAACTCGGCCACCTCGTCCTCGGCCTCGGGCTGGGGGATGCGCAGCGTCGGGTCGCGGGTGCGCTCGATCTCACGCGCTGCCTCTGTCAGCTCGACGACGGGACGCATCGCGCGCTGGGCCACGAGCAGACCTGCCAGCATCGCCAAGATTGCGCCGCCGAGTACGCCGCCACCGAGGAAGATCCGCACCCGTCGGATGGTCTCGTCTAGGTTGGACAGGGGCTGCGCGTAAATGAGCAGGCCCGTCCGTTTGGACTTGACTCCGATCGGTACCGCCTGCTTGTCGACCCGGTAACGGTTCTCCACATAGGTCGTGCCTGAGCCGATCGGAGCCCGGAAGTACGGGTCGTTTAAGCCGCTGAGTTGCGAGGAGCAGAGCAGCTTGCCCTGCAGGTTGAAGAAGCGGATCTGCGCCTGGTCGGCTGAGCCGAAGCTGTTGATCTGTGACTGGCAGGCGACGACACCGTTCTGCACGGTCGGCTTGAGCTCGCCGGCCATCTGCTGCATCGCGCCGTATTGCTGCTGGTAGAACGACCTGCTGAGCTGCCTGTCGGTGAGGATGTCGGTGACGGCCGCGAAGCCCGCGAGGATCACAAACGTCAGCGCCGCCGAGCCACCGGCCAGGCGCCAGCGGACGGGTACGCGCCTATACGCGGAGAACGTAGCCCGCGCCGCGGATCGTATGGAGGAGCCGGGGCTCGCCATCAGACTCCAATTTACGCCGCAGGTTGGATACGAACACCTCGATCGTGTTCGTCATCGAGAACGGGTCGTAGCCCCAGACCTCATCCAGCAGGCGCTGACTGGATACGACGATCCGCTCGTTGCGCATCAGGTACTCGAGCAACTCGAATTCGCGCTGGGTGAGGTCGAGCTCGCGCTCGCCGCGCGTGACCTCATGCGTGTCAGGGTTCAGCTTGAGGTCGCCCACTGCGATCGCTGCCTGCCCACGGGGCGGCCGGCGACGCAGCAGCGCGCGCAGCCGCGCGAGCAGCTCCTGGCGCTCGAACGGCTTGACGAGGTAATCGTCAGCGCCGGCGTCAAGCCCCTCGACCCGAGATTCGACCGCGTCGCGTGCGGTCAGCACGAGGATCGGCACATCGTCGGTCTCACGCAGGGTCTTGGCGACCTCGATCCCGTCGAGCTTCGGGAGGCCGAGGTCGAGGATCACGAGATCCGGGAGGAAGGCGTGCGCCTCGTCGAGCGCGGTGAGGCCGTCGCTGGCGATTCGAACGTCATAGCCCTCCATGCGCAGCGACCGCTGCAGCACCTGCGAGATCGCGTCGTCATCCTCGACGACGAGTACACGTGCTGGACGCTCGAAATCGGCTGGTGTGATCATCGCGCTTCAAGATGGTAAGGCGGGCGCCAGCGGATGGGGGAGACTCTTCAAGATTCTTTAAACCTGCTTGACCCGGTGCCCGCCGTTGTAGACGTTGGCGCGACCGCAGTGCGAAGCCGCACAGGGTCGCCACGGTGGCCGCCATTGCATCAGTTTCGCAGCGTAGTCCGGGTAGGAACCTGCCGCCGGAGGTCGAAGTAAACCTTCTGTAGAAGATGGCCGCCGCCCGCACTGCCAAAAAGACTCGGAAACCGTCCTCCAAGGGCGGTAGGACTGGTGGCGGCCAGCGGGCCGCCACCGGAAGCGCAAAGCGCAAGTCCGCCGCGCGTGGACGCCGGCGCCCGCCGACGCGGGCGACGCGCTCGCTGGTCGCGAGTCGCCCGTCGCTGCGCGGCATGCGCGACCTCGAGCCGCATCAGATTGACGTGCTCGCGCTGGCCATGATGGCGCTCGGGATTTTCCTCGGCGGGGTCGCGTACGGGTTCTGGGCGGGCGGCGCGCTCGGGCACGGGATTCTCAGCGGGCTCGAGCTGTTGATCGGCAAGCTCGCCTACCTGACGCCAGTCGCGCTCGTGCTGGGTGGCGCGCGGGTGCTGGCACGTGATACCGACTTCGCGCCGGCGACGCGGCCGTTGCGCAGCGGCATGATCTGCCTGGTACTGGCGCTCGCGCTGGCGTTCGCCGCGGGCACGCTGGGACTCGGTCCGGGCCGGATGCCCGCCGCCGGCTTCTGGGCCGCGCACGTTTTGAAACCACGCGGCGGGCTGCTCGGCGGCACCGAGTTCTACCTCGCCGGGCACCTGCTGTCGACGGTCGGCGCCGACATCCTCGCGGTCTTCATGCTGATCGCGGGCGGGATCCTGCTGAGTGGCGCGACATTCGCGTCGGTGATCAACAACAGTCGCCACCATGCCTGGACCGCCATGGGTCGCGGTTCGGGGGTGCGCAGCGCGACCCGGCGCGCCGAGATCCGGGCTGCGCGCCTGCGGCGTGGACAGCACGAGGAATCCGGGATGGTCGTTCCGGATCCGGGCGAGAGCGAGCTGATCGTGCGCGCAACGCATGTCGAGGCGCCGCCGATCGACACTTACGAGGACGTGGACGGGCAGCGCAGTTTCGCGCTCGAGGACGGCGAGCTCGAGAAGGACGTCGAGCTGACGCCGGAGGAGCCCGCCGAGTTCGCCGACTTCATCGGTCTCGCCGGACACGCCCAGGGCCACGACGAGCAGGTCGTCGACTACGACGCGGAGGCCGACGAGCCCGGCGTTGCCGGTCCTGGTCGCGACGTCGACGCGCACGAGCTGACGCCGGCGGGCCGCTACCGCGCGTCCGTCACCGACGATCCCGAGTTTGTCTGGCACGTGCCCACGGCCCGATTCCTGGTGCGGTCAACGGGCGAGGCGGCCAAGCCGGACACGAGTGGCCAGGCGCAGACCGTGAAGGCGCTGGTGGAGGCGCTCGGGCACTTCGGGATCGACTCGAAGGTCGTGGGGCAGGTCAGCGGCCCGCACATCACGCGCTATGAGATCCGGCTCGCGCCCGGGGTGAAGATGTCGAAGGTCGCGAGCCTGAAGGACGACCTCGCGTACGCCCTCGCGGCGACCGATATCCGCATCCTCGCGCCGATCCCCGGCAAGACCGCGGTCGGGGTAGAGGTTCCGAACGCGAGACGACGGATCGTGCACCTCGGCGACGTCTTCCAGGAGCCGCCGGCCGACTGGTCACCGCTGACGGTATGGCTGGGCAAGGACATCGCCGGACGCGCGATCGGCGCGGACCTGGCGAAGATGCCGCATCTGCTCGTGGCCGGCACCACCGGCGCCGGTAAATCCGCCTGCGTGAACGCGATGCTGTCGTCGATCCTGCTGCGCGCCACTCCGCACCAGGTACGTCTTGTGCTGGTCGATCCCAAGCAGGTCGAGCTCAACCACTATGAGGGGATCCCGCACCTGCTGACCCAGGTGATCACCAGCCCGCGCATGGCCGCCAACGCGTTGCAGAACCTGGTGCGCGAGATGGAGCAGCGGTACGGGACGATGTCGCTGGCGCGCACGCGCTCGCTGCCGGAGCTCAACAAGGCGCGCGCTGCGCGGGGCGAGGCGGCATTGCCCTACATCCTCTGCGTGATCGACGAGCTCGCAGACCTGATGATGGTCGCGCCCGCCGATGTCGAGGACTCGATCATCCGCCTTGCGCAGAAGGCCCGCGCCGTCGGGATCCATCTGGTGCTCGCGACACAGTCGCCGCGCGTCGACGTGATCACCGGCATGATCAAGGCGAACGTTCCGTCACGGATCGCGTTCGCCGTGTCGAGTCAGACGGACTCCCGCGTGATCCTCGATCAGAACGGAGCGGAGTCGCTGCTCGGGCAGGGCGACATGTTGTTCTCGCCGGTCGGGACCAACAAGCTCCAGCGCATCCAGGGCGCCTACATCGATGAGGAGCAGATCGCCGAACTCACCGAGTCGTGGCGCCGTCAGGGCGAGCCCGATCTCCGAGAGGAGCTGCTCGAGGAGGTCATAGACCCCGACGAGCCCGCCGACAGTGGCGACGATGACGGCTTTGATCCGAACGAAGACCCGTTGCTCGACGAGGCGATCAGGCTGGTCGCGTCGATGGGCACTGCCTCGACGTCGATGCTGCAGCGGCGGCTCCGCCTGGGCTA
>Ga0182024_10003497_pt1 | contig 37324 bp, 26 predicted proteins | sample P32metaG_FD_120480 | JGI IMG/M metagenome (GOLD analysis project Ga0182024, IMG submission 120480) | Permafrost microbial communities from Stordalen Mire, Sweden - P3-2 metaG (Illumina Assembly) | ecosystem: Environmental > Terrestrial > Soil > Wetlands > Permafrost | place: Sweden: Stordalen...
TGTTCCTTTGCGCGTCCATCCGCGCAGGACGGATTCCTCTTCCTCGCTGAGCTGTATGCGGGCAGGTGGGCGGGCCATACCCGATTATGCATCTTAACTTCTATTTATGCAAGTAGATACTAGAATTGATTCGCCAGTCAGTCGGCGCTGAGGAGCCGGGCGGCGGGCACATGATCGAATTGCTGCGAGCCCTGTGGCATGGGCCGGCCGAAGAAGCAGCGAAACGCCCGCCTGACTGAGGTGCTGCGTTCCCCGTTTAGGCCAGCCGAAGGGCCAGGGAATCGCTGAGGAAGAAATGGGTAGGCAGCGTGGTTGGCTTCAGACTATACTGCTCCTTAAGATTACTGTAGTCGCAATTCGATTAGAAGGTCTCTATGAGTACGTCCGTTTGTGAGCTCATGGACATGTAGGCCGAGGATCCATGGCGGAACCAAGTTGGTTTCACCCCGGAGGTGGCCGCGGCTCTTGAAATCGTTTTGAATCGCGATTCTCAAGAGGCTCTCGTCGTCTCGACCCTGAACGGCTGGATATCGAGGTATCAACCTTGCTTATTCGGAAGAATAGCTGCGAAGAACAATCTGATTACATATTGTTTGCTGAGAGAAGAAGACTTTTCCACAGACGCACAAGCTGAGCGGAAAATTCAGGAGGCGCGTCTTGCCTGGAAGAGACTCGCGATCGACGGCAAGTCCAGCGCGTTTATTGTGGTTATCCTATCGGCACGTCTGGCGGCAGCGTCACCGGATGAAACTGTTCAGCGGATAGCGCATCGGATATGCTCCCTATACCTCAGAGAGCAGGTGCAGTCGGACAGAGTGTATCTAGAGCGGGTCAGACTTGAACAGCTTGGACCCCGGCACGTTACGTGGGAGTGGCCCGCCGGAGTTAATTACTTTTCCGCGCAGGGGGACCGGCGCTGGTGGCAGGATCACCGCTTCCCCGCAGGTATGGCTTTTTCGGTCAACTCTGTAGGGCACATGGCCAAGTCTGGCAGGCTGGCGCGGGCGATGAACGACTTGGAAGAGTTGATGGGAACGGCTGCGGAAGAGTTTAGAATCCCCAAAGTTGATTCGCTTGAAAAGGCTTTGGCGCTAGCAATGCAGACGATTTCACTTGCGTCAAATGGTCCGTCGGGTAGAGCGACCGCGTTGCTACCGCTTCCCGCTGATCACGGAGATCGACCGAAATGCCCCGTCGAGTTGCCCGCTCTTCTTGCGGACAAGGACTATTGCGAATACAAGGGCTTGTACCACACAGACTTCACGGTCCCCTCAGAGTACTTCATTCCCGACGTCGAACGCCCCGCTGCTTTGCCGGAACAAAGGCTGGACTTCACCTATCTCTTTGATGAGTCTCTCGACACCGTCAGGTACGCTTTCGCTAAATCAAGACGGCCCCACTGAAGACCTCGAGTCTCGGCATCACGCATGCCCGCGTGAAGGGCCAGCATCAGCGCCGGATAGATCGCGGGCGAGCGCGCCGCCTTGGCGGCTGCCAGCATTGCGGCCTTCTATTCGGGTGTACGAATTCGATCACGGCGTCCTATGGCGGCGACGGCAATTCGCTCACCAGCACATCGAGCGCCGTCTCTCAAACCGTGAATCCGGCCCCGGCCACCGTCACCCTTTCGAGCAGCGCCAATCCGTCGACCGTCGGCGCCAGCGTGACCCTGACGGCGGCCGTCACGCCTTCATCGGCCACCGGAACAGTGCAGTTCTTGGACGGGGTGACCTTGATCGGCACCGCGACTCTGAGCGGCGGGCAAGCGCAAATCTCGACAACTTCACTTCCGGTGGGGACGAATTCGCTGACTGCGGCTTATAGCGGCGATGCCAACGACGCATCCGCGACCTCCGCGGCGATTCAACAGACGGTGAACAAAATTTCGAGTACAACCACTTTGACGACCAATCAAAGCACGATCACGCTGGGCGGATCGGTCACGTTGACCGCGAGCATTTCGCCTGCGACCGCAACCGGGACAGTCCAGTTCTCCGCATTCGCGACGAACTCCGGATCGTCATACAATCTCGGCTCGGCAACCGTGAGTGGCGGCGTAGCGATTCTCACCACGACGAATCTGGTCTCCGGGCCGAACACCGTGACCGCTCAATACAGCGGCGATGGACAGAACAACTCGAGCACCTCTTCCGGCGTGAGTGAAAACGTCCGATTCACCAGCTACACGAATCTGGCGAGCAGCGCCAATCCGTCGGCTTATGGCGTGTCCGTAACGCTGACCGCCAGCATCGCTCCTGCAAACAACGGCGAGACCGGGTCCGTGCAGTTCGTCAATGGAGGCGTTTCGCTCGGCACGGTGACTGTTTCGAATGGCCAGGCCGTATTGACGACTTCAGCCTTGCCGGTCGGCACAGATTCCATCACCGCGGTCTATAGCGGCGACTCTAATTTCGCGAACAGCACCTCCAGCGCGTTGCAGCAGACCGTGAATAAGGTGAGCACCACGACGACTCTCTCCAACGGCCCAAAGCCTTCGACCTACGGCGGATCGGTCACCTTGACCGCCTCGGTTACTCCCGCCACGGCCACGGGCTCCGTACAGTTCTACAATGGCTCCGCGCTGCTCGGCTCGGCGACTCTCAGTAGTGGACAAGCGCAACTTTCGACCATGACGCTCGGTTCCGGCACGGCTTCGCTCACGGCCGTTTATAGTGGCGATAGCTACAACGCCACCAGCACTTCCTCCGCGGTCAGCCAGGTGGTAAACAAACTCAGTACCACGACCAGTCTCACGGCCAGCCCAACTCCGTCGACTTATGGAGTGTCAGTCACCTTGACGGCAACCGTCGCGCCATCCACCGCGACCGGCTCCGTCCAGTTCTATGCCGGCTCCACGCTGCTGGGATCGGCCACGCTCGCGAGCGGCCGCGCTCAACTTTCGACTACCTCGCTGCCCGCCGGAACCGATTCGCTGACCGCGACCTACGCGGGCGATGCGAACGACTCCTCGAGTACTTCGAGCGCCGTCTCGCAGACCGTCAACAAAGCCTCGACGACAACCAGCCTGACCAACGGTCCGAACCCGTCCACCTTCGGGTCGACTGTGACGCTCACGGCCACGATCAACGCCTCCATCGCCACCGGATCGGTGCAGTTCTTCAACGGCAGTGCTTCGCTGGGATCGGCGAGCGTAAATAACGGCCAGGCGCAGCTCTCGATCGCGACTCTTCCGGTCGGCGCCGATTCTCTGACCGCGACTTATTCGGGCGACTCCAATTACACAGGGAGCAACTCCAGCGTGGTTTCCGAAACCGTGAACAAAGCCACCACGACGACGACGCTCTCCAGCAGTCCCAATCCGTCGGTCTCCGGATCGGCGGTGACGCTGAGCGCGACGGTCTCGCCATCCAGCGCGACCGGCTCCGTGCAATTCTTCAACGGCAGTACTTCGCTGGGAACGGCCACGCTTTCGGGCGGGCTGGCGCAGTTATCGACCTCCAGCCTCGCCACCGGCACGGACTCGCTGAAGGCCACGTATAACGGCGATTCGAATGACGCTGCCAGCACCTCGGCGAGTGTGTCTCAAGTCGTGTTGACCAGTACCAGCACCACTCTCTCGCTCAGTCCGAGCACGTCGACTTTCGGACAATCGGTCACGTTGACGGCCAGCGTATCGCCGCAAAGCGCGACTGGATCGATGCAGTTCTTTAACGGCTCGACGCTACTCGGATCGGCGAGCTTGAGCGGTGGCCGGGCAGTCTTCGAAACCACGGCGCTGCCAACGGGCTCTGATTCGCTTACAGCCTCCTACAGCGGCGATTCGACGCATGCTGCCAGCGCTTCCTCCCCGCACACTGAAACCGTGAACAAGATCAACACGACGACCACGCTCTCGGCGAGTCCCTCTTCCTCGACCGCCGGCGAAACGGTAACATTCACGGCTACGGTCTCGCAGTCCGCCGCAACTGGGACGGTGACATTCACCGATAGCGGCACCCAGATCGGTATCGCGACGCTCAGCGATGGAACCGCGACTTTCTTGACTTCGAGCCTTTCCAGCGGCACCCATTCGATTCGCGCCGTCTACTCCGGGGATGGTAACTACAATTCGAGCCAGTCGTCCGCTCAGAACTATAAAGTGCATTGAGGATGTATGGACTCGGGCGTGGCCGCCCCGGGTCTCGACTGGCGCACAGACCTCCTGATCAGCGCGTGCGGACACCACATGTCTCCGAACTCTCCATAGCTCCCGCCGCTTGGTCTCTTCATTCTTCGCGCTAAGAACCATGCCGATAATGGTTTACCTGAAATGGATTTCCATGACGTTCCGTGGTTGCAGCACGGACCGGCTTTTCAGCCCATCGAGGGTGCTCCACACGGGCACCGTACCATCTCCGGCGTCCTCCAATTCTCTCGACGTCATGAGCAAGCGGCCGCCGCTTCTTTCGAGGACAATATTGGCGGCGGTTTTCAGTCGCGTGCCGTAGAACGAAAAATAACGGACGCCTGGCGGACGTGGAATCCTTCAAACACTGAGCTCTCTTGCGCCTTTACCTTGGTAGATTAGGAAAACATGTTCCAGAAAATAATGCCGATAAAATGGATCCTGCTCTTCCTAGCCGCCTTCGCCGCCCTCGGTCAGGATGTCGCCCAACTCCTCCCGGTCGCCTGTGAGGGCGGCAAAGTCGACGGAAACTCCTGCTCCAAGTGTCCGAATTCCGACGGGGGCCCCTGGTTTGTCCGCGACCTGACCCTCGGCCATTTCTCTTCGCCCACCAGCGAGGAAGCCATCATCACCTCGGGTAATTGTTATGACACCATGCCCGGCATGGGCATCTTGGTTCTCCTAGGCAAACGAAACGGAAAGTGGATCAAGCTCGAAGACTCCCTCGCCAGCCAGTCCGACGAGTGCACCATCCGCAAACAGCGCTCCGGCCGCGAGTTTCTGACCTGCGAGAACACCCGCTATCAACGCGAGGGCCCAACAGAACAAACCTTGAGCACGGTCACCGTCGAAAAAGACTCCCTGGTATCTCATCTGCTATTCACCGCCGCCGACTCCAGCGAGTACTGCTACGTTCAGGGGCTGGCGGAAAAAGCCGAGATCAAGGACATAGATTTTCGCGACCTCAACGGCGACGGCCTGGAAGACATCTCCATCACCGCGACCTACGGCTCCTTCAAGATGACCAGCCGCCTCCGGGAGCAATGCGTCGCCGCGGTTGAGGATCGCATTCAATCCACCGGCAAAGGCGTGAAACCATTTCCGCAACCGCCAGTCATCAAGACCTACAAGATCCAATTCCTGTTCGACGGCACCACTTACCACCTCACCCCTCAGTCGCGCGCCGCCGCCGAACTCTTCGACCCCTCCATCGGTCACACGCCGCCCGTTCCCCCTCCCTCGACTCTCTCCATAACCACGGAGACCGCGCACCCTCTCGGCACCCCCGGCGTCAAGCCCAGCCCCACCACCTTTCAGGAACTCTGTGGAACCCCGTTGGTAAACGGCGACTGCACCAGGCCTCTCTCTCACTGGGAGAAGGTTGGCAACTGGACCCTCCGCGACTATCGCCCCGGCCACTTCATCTCGCCCTCTAGTGAGGACGCGATCCTGACCGCCGTCACCCCGGGCCGGACCGAGTTCGACACCACTCTCATGACAAAAAAGGACGGCAACTGGGAAATCGCGTCGCAAGCTCTAATATCGCGGGATGACATACGCGACTGCATCACGGTTCACCTGAAGTCCGGCCTCGACCGTCTGGTTTGCCTCGACCGCACGCGCGGCCCCGCCTATCGCCCTGGTCTCTTTATCACCGCCACGATTAAGGTCTTGACCGGAGCCGGCACGGAGCTGATGTTCAGGGATCTGATCCGCTCGGCCAACAATCTCACCCACTGCAGCTCAGATCGGCCGGAAGATGACCCGATCGAGAACAGCGTCTTCGACAAAATGGAAGCCGGCACCGGCGCCGGCCCGGAGCTGATCATCACCGCCCGCTACGGCGAACGCGAGTCCACCAAGCAGACCGAGCGTGAATGCAACGCCGCGTTAGCAAAAAAACCCGGCGCAAAGTTCCCCGCCCCGCGCCTGACGACATACAAGCTGGAATACAATTTCGACGTCCAGCCGCTCAAAGAAAGTTTGGGAACCATTCCCACGCCCGAGACTTTGGAAAAGGCGACAAACTACTTCAATCACCGTTCCAAATGACCCGAACGCCTTAGTGGGGCAGGTGGCCAACCTGCGGAATCTTTCTCGAAGATTGAAACGGCTCGAAGGACGTCTAATATGCAAATAATATCCAAAAACCGTGCGCAGGGTCCGGCAGATCGTATTGGTCGACCCTGGCGGCTGTACGCAAGAAGGTGTTGAAGACTTTGACCGTCTGCCGGCCAATTCCCGCCTAGCGATCGAGAGAAGCTGCGGTGTATATTCTTGAGCGGCGCGATCGGCGCCGCAGTATGTCCAGGGTTGCAAATCGGAAGGGAGTACAGAGGGCAACAGCCAATGAAGTGTATGTGGGGTTTCCACAAACGTTCTTGTCGAAGAATGGGACTGGCGCAGTGATTCCATTTACCAGTCCCGTCGTGGGTTCAGGAGAGCAACAGTTCCAAATCTTCACGTTTCAGATCACGGATCAGGCTGTTGTCTTCACCTAGGATGGCGTCAGCCAGCTCGCGTTTCGTCTTTTGCAGCTCCAGCACTTTCTCTTCCACCGTGTCGCGCGCAATCAGCCGGTAAGCAAATACCGGCCGCGTCTGTCCGATGCGATGCGCGCGATCCACGGCCTGCGCCTCAACAGCCGGATTCCACCACGGGTCCAAGAGAAAGACATACTCCGCGGCGGTCAGGTTCAGGCCCAGCCCACCGGCCTTCAGGCTGATAAGGAACACCGAGCACTGCTTGTCGTTCTGGAAAGCATCCACACGCGCCTGGCGGTCTCGGGTTTTGCCGTCAAGATACTCATACTTTACGCTGGCACTCTCAAGGCGGCTGCGCACAATGGCAAGGAGACTGGTGAATTGCGAGAACACCAGTGCCTGGTGACCCTCCTCACGCAGATCGGCTAACTGTTCCATCAACAGGTCCAATTTTGCGCTCGGATCGCCCACGCGCTTCGGATCCAACAGTCCGGGATGGCAGGCAGCCTGCCGTAAACGCAGCAGGGCCTCAAGCAGCTGCATCTTCGACCGGCCCAGTCCCTGCGTCTGCACTTTCTTAAGTAACGAATCGCGATAGTGTTTTCGCAATTCGTCATATCGCTCTCTCTCGCAGGCATCGAGTTCGCAGAAGATGGTCTGCTCGGTCTTGGACGGCAGCTCGCGCGCCACCTGTTGTTTCGTGCGCCTAAGAATGAAAGGCCGGAGTGCCTGGCCCAGAAGACGGCGCGCCTCCTCGCCAGGATTCCGCGCCAACCCGCCTGCCAGTTTCAGCACCTTCGCCTCGCCCAGCATTCCAGGATTCAGGAATTCGAATAAGCTCCACAACTCTCCCAGATGGTTTTCGACGGGTGTGCCGCTGAGCGCAAGCCGATGCTCACCGCGCAATAACCGCACCGCCTTTGCCGAAGCCGTTGAGGCGTTCTTGATGGCCTGCGCTTCATCCAGCACGACATAGTCGAACATGATCCCGGCCAACTGCGGGACGTCTCGAAGTAGCGTTCCGTAGGTGCTCAGCACGAGGTCGTGTTTAGCGATCAATTCTGCGTCACGGGTAAGTCCGGTGTGCTCCAACACACGCAGGCGGGGCGTGAATCGGGCGGCTTCCGCGCGCCAGTTGAACATCAACGATTTCGGGGCGACCACCAGCGACGGCCCTTTCCCCTCCGCCCGGCGCGATTCCAACATCGCCAATACCTGCGCCGTCTTACCGACTCCCATATCGTCGGCGAGACAACCGCCAAAACCGAACTCTCGCAGGAACTCCATCCAGCCCACACCTTCGCGCTGGTAATCGCGCAGTTGACCGACGAAACCTTTCGGCTGCGCCACCGCCCTCACGCCCTGAAAGGATCGCAGACCTTGACGCACCCGGTCGAACATTTCGTCGACCCGCACTTCTGCTTGCGCCGCCAGCAGTGCGTCGAGTAAACCGGCTTGGTTCCGGCGGAAACAGAGATGCCCCTCTTGCTTGGTTCCCAATCCCGCGAGCGGAGCGAATCGTTGAAGCCACTCTTCCGGCAGCAGACCAAAGGAGCCGTCGCCGAGCGGCACCATGGTGTCTCCTCGCCGCAACGCCTCGAGCAAAACCGGCAGGCTCACCGTCGCATCGCCGTAGTCCACCTCGGCGCGGAGTTCGAACCAGTCGATTCCCGAACTCACGTCGACCCTTGCAGAACCTGCCCGCCGGAAAGCCTTCCCTTCGGCTTCCACGTGCCAACCGAATTGAAGCAACTCCCGCACCACGCGCGGCATCGGCTTCACCGCCAGGCGCCACGGGACACGTTCCGCGTTCGCCGTCCTGATATCCACCTGTCTCAACCCCAGGTCTCTGAGGGTATTCCGTGCGCCGCATTCCGCGGCAACGTCTCGCACCACAAAGACTCGTTCCTCCCGGAGCCAAACTCCAGAACCGGTCGAGCCGTCCTCCATCCAGCCTTGCCCGTAATCCAGCAAGAGGAGAGCTTGAAAAGACTCCTCGCCGAAAGAGTTCCGCTGCTGCGTTACCCTTAGCCCCAATTGAGGCGGTATGCGCCGCTCTTCGAATTGAAGAGCCTCGTCCAGCTTCAGCGGAGGGACCACCGCGCTTTCCAGTAACTTTTCGAGAACCGCATCTCGCTCGCGGTCCAGAAACGAAATCCGCTTCAGAGTTCGCAGTTTTGTCACCCAGGAAAACGCTCCGGAGTCGTCGAATCGCCCTATTCGGCCTGGTGTGATCAGCAGCCCGCTATCGAGCAACAGAAGCGGTTGGTCTAACTCCATAAACTCCTCGCCGCGACATAACGAGCCTTCGATGGTCCACTGCTCCCCTTCGCCCTGCCGCACGTCCAAGCGGAATCTCCAGGGTTCACCCGCGTCCCACTCCAACTCGCTCAAGTCCTTCGATCCGGCTTCGCCGGCACGAAGCCTAAGACGGCCTGTCGCGGCGATCGCCGGGATGAGCTTCAGCGCGAGGGCGGACGGAAGCGCCTTGCGGGTAACCGAGCCACCCGAATAGTGTTGATAGTAGAACGAATAATATTCCTGGCCTCCCAACATAGCGGCGACGATTTCCACGTCCACCGGGTCCGGAAGCGATTCGCTCTGCTCGACCGTAAGCTTCAACGCTTTCTGTCCGGACCAATCTCCGTTCTTCTTGCGCGTACGCGAGCATAGTTCGATGACGATCACCCCCGAAGCCCTCGAAGCCGCCAAGTCGAGTACATATAGAATTTCGAACTCCCGAGGCCAAGCGCGTGGCGGCTTTCGCTGTTCGATCTCATGGTGAATGGCGGTGAGGTGCTCCTGCCAGGCCGGAATCCGGGGCGACGGAGGCGGAGTCAGACGCAACCTGCCCGGCGGCGGGGCGGCGTAGTCTGAATCGTCTCCGTCCGGTTCGCCCCGATCAAGCGAGAAGTCGTCTTCGAGTGTCACGTACTTCGCGTTCAGCGCCGCCGTTAACGCGCCTCTTCTGTCCGCCTCCAGAATCGCCGCCCAGAGATGTTTGCATTTCCCGAATTCCACGAAGTACGGACACTCGCAGAAGACCAGGAGCCGGCTGTTCTCGTACGTGACTTGAACGTCGTACCGGTGCCCCCCGGTCACCACAGCGTGCAAGTGGGTCGAGCTTTCGTCTAGCACCCTCACAGCGCGGCCATTGAAGAGACCCAAACCCCTGGATTGAACACCTCTATCGAATTGAAATGCGATTCTCGAAGCAAGAGGCATCGGTGGGGAAACCATCATTGTAGCTGTCGGAAAAATCGGGCGATGGCTTTCGAACTCCCGCGGCCGGCCAACGTTCAGGCCGTCTCCATACGAAACGCGAGCGCGGGCTACGGGCTGGTGCGCATATCCTTCGCGAGGGCGCTCTCCAGCACAAAATCAGTCACGGAACGGTGCACCGCCAAGGCAGCGGTTTGCAGCGTCCGCTTCGCCGAAGCCGTCAGTCGGAGGTCGAGTTTTTCGTTCCGGGTTTCCGCATGCGGCATGTTTCTCTCCCTTGGTGCCCCGTTTGCTTTAACTATGCCACACGTCTGACAATGTCATGACAACGCGATGTTGCACTTATAGTCTATTTATCACGAGACTGATCCTTCCCCGCGCGATGCGCCGCCGGATAGAGCTTGATAGCCGCTCGTGTTCCGCCCGCTGAGGAAATCGTCAGAGTCGGGATGAACGTGGATCAAGGTAGGATCCGATGATCGATTGACCCACGGCCTTGCGCAACGGGCCTAAGCGGGTCTCTGCTGTTAACCGGAGGGTTTCAAGTTCGAGATGGTCTCATCGAGGCCAGAAACGTCCGTCGAATTGTCTCTCTCCGTTAGTTAACGGCTTGCCTTCCGTAACTCTCCAGAAATCTGGCGGATTGGCGCGATAGTGCAAGTTCCTCGATTCTCCGGTACCGCTGGAATTGGCTTGGAAGGTGACTTTGCCGACGGGTTCGCCCGTCAAAGTGCTCGCATTCTCTGAGGCTCTCCGCACCCGTCCCCAACGGTTAACAGCCCCACCTTCGGCTTTAGCAGCGCGAGCGGCAAACTGCGGTCCCAGTTGGCAAACCGCGGAATCGGCACCCATGAAGTTCGCGCGCCAACTGGCGTGAAGGCGCCAACAGACACTCAAATCGGAAGCCGAGTAGTTGCCGATAATGTGTATTGTCGTTCCTGTCCGTTGCGCCGGACACCGAAGCGAAATCGATTGCGCAGGGCATGAAGAAACACCGATCCTTTTCGCCCAACCCCCCAATTTTATTCCCCATGTGGTCTACTGGCGTAGATATAGGAGTCCCAATTCATGCGAATGACAATTCTCGCAGTGCTTTTCACCTCGATCGCGTTTGCCGCGAAGCCTGGTCTCAACACGGATACGATCTGGGAGTTGCGCTCGGTCGCGGATCCGCAGATCACCAAAGACGGCAAGAGCGTCATCTACGTGCTCGGGTTCAACGACAAAATGTCCGACCAGAAACTGAGCAATCTCTGGATCGTGTCGAGCGACGGCAAGGACAACCGTCCGCTGACCACCGGCGCGTTTCGCGACAGCTCGCCGCGAATTTCACCAGACGGCGCGCGCATAGCTTATCTTTCAAATCGCAGCGGCAAGGTACAGATTCACGTGCGCTGGCTCGATGGCAGCCAGGAGGCGCAGATTACCGATCTTCAGCAGGCGCCCGGCAACATCGAATGGTCGCCCGACGGGAAATGGGTTGGCTACACTGCACGTGTTCCCTCCAAGCCCGATTGGTCGGTTCGTCTGCCCGAAAAACCGAACGGCGCCAAGTGGGCCGATCCGCCCATCGTCATCACCAGACTGCGCTGGACTGCCGATGGCCAGGGCATTCTACAACCCGGTTACACGCATGTGTTCGCGGTGCCCGCCAGCGGCGGCACGCCCAAACAGATCACTAATGGCGACTACAACCATGGCGGCGGTCCGGGCGGCGGAGGCGGCGGCTTCGCCTGGTCGGCCGACGGCAAGTCGGTTTACGTCTCCACCAATCGTATTCCCGATGCCGATTACGCGCTCGAAGGCGGCGACATCTACGCGTTTTCGGTGGACGACGGTTCGGTGAAGCAGTTGACCGATCGCAAAGGTCCCGATACCGATCCGGTTCCCGGACCTGGCGGCAAGAAAATCGCCTACATCGGCCACGATTGGAAATTCCAGAGCTACTCCGTCAACCATCTCTACCTGATGGACGCCGACGGGAAGAATTCGAAGAACATCACCGCGTCGCTCGATCGCGATGTGCGCTCGCCGCATTGGTCATGGGATGGAAAGACCATCTACTTTCTGGTCGAGGATCACGGTAATACGCAGCTCTACTCGGCCGACGTCGAAAGCGGTGCGGTGAAACCCGTAACCAGCGGCGTGCAGCAATTAGGAGTGGGTGGAGGCGGTGACGGATTCACGCTCGCAAATAATTCCATGATCGCAACGGTACGCTCCACGCCCAACGAGCCCGGGGACGTCGTGCTGCTGCCCGGGTATCGCCAGGGCGCGCCCGCGCGCCTGACGCAAGTGAACGAGAGTCTGCTATCGCAATATCAATTGAGCCCGGTTGAAGAGCTTACTTTCGATTCCTTCGACGGCAAGAACATGCAAGGCTGGATCATCAAGCCGCCGAATTTCGATCCGTCGAAGAAGTATCCGTTCATCCTGGATATCCACGGCGGGCCGCACGCGATGGACGGCGTTTCTTTTAAGCATGAATTTCAAATTCAGGCGGCGCACGGCTATGTCGTGCTGTATATGAATCCGCGTGGTTCCACCGGCTATGGCGAGGAATTCGGCAACATCATTCACACCCACTATCCCGGCGACGACTATAAGGATCTGATGATCGGCGTCGACAAAATGGTGGAGATGGGGTACATCGACCCGAAGAAATTGTGCGTCACCGGCGGCAGCGGCGGTGGATTGCTCACCGCCTGGACCATCGGTCACACCGATCGCTTTGCGGCCGCGGTCTCGCAGTATCCGGTGACCGATTGGATTACGCAGGCCGGCACGGCCGACGGCGGCTACACGCATTCGGCGCTGTGGATGAAGACTCTGCCGTGGGACGATCCGAAGCAGTTCATCGAGCACTCGCCGATCTTCTTCGCCAAGAATTTCAAGACGCCCACGATGGTGATTACAGGCGAGGCCGATCGGCGCACTCCGATCGCGGAGAGCGAGGAGTTGTACTTCGCACTCAAGGCTCAGAAAGTGCCCGCAGTCCTGGTGCGCGTGCCCGACGAATCGCACGGCATCCGCGGCCACAACAGCCACTACATCGACAAGATCGAATACATACTTGCTTGGATGGAAAAGTATACGAAGTAAGCGAGGTCGGAATCATTAACCCCATCGGGCCGAGTGGAAGATGGTTCCCCCTCCACCTTACTTACAGATTTGTACCATCCCTTCCGACCGCAGCGGCTGGTTAAGGAGCGGTCTTGAAGTCAGCGCATCCAGCACACCGGTTATGAAGCCCCTGTTGGTTAGTCTTCTCTCATTGCGGCGCAGGCCGTAGCTCAACGGCCGATAATGAATTGTTGTCAGGACTTGAATTCGTCGGAGATCCGACGTTTGTGTCAGCGGCGGCCGGCAAACCCGGCCATCAGATCTCCGCGTGCCCCCCGCCGAGGGACTGAAGAAGATCCCTGAACCGGCGTCGGCTTACCTCCAGGCGGCTTCGGTTCTTGAGCAGGACTTCACCGCCTCCACCCGGTAATGGGAAGACCTGCTCCACTGCATTCAGGTTAATGAGTGCTGCCCGCGAAATGCGAAAGAAACGCGAGCGATCCAGCCGCAGTTCCAGCTCATTGAGGGTCGGGTCCATCCAGTATTGCCCGCTATCGGCGATCAATTTCGTGAGTCCATCCTCGGACGAAAAATAAAGGACGCGCGATTCGCCGACCACCAGGTAGTTCGACGCGCTCTTCACCAGGAATCGAGCGGGATCGGCAGATTGCCGGTGCACTGCCCGATTGAGCGCGTCATCGGACTGGTCGTGACTTGAACGTCGCATGTCGGCCAGCGATCGAACCCGCTCCAGCGCCTCCGCGAGCCGGACCCGGGTGATGGGCTTCAGCAGGTAGTCGATAGCGTGCAACTCAAATGCGTCGACCGCGTGCTGATCGTGAGCGGTGCAGAAAATGATTTGCGGACGCGGACGTGGCAGGCAGGCGGCTACGTCGATACCGCTACAGCCAGGCATCTGAATATCGAGAAGCATCAGATCCGGCTTCAGTTCGGAGGCGAGCCTCATGGCCTCGACTCCAGTTGTCGCTTCGCCGGCAACCTCGAAGCCTTCATGCGAGGCGACCATTTGGCGCAGCCGCGCGCGCGCGGGCGCTTCATCATCCACGATCAAAACGCGCATCACTCCCATGCTCCCCAACGGGGTGCGAAGCCGAGCGCCGGGGCAGATTCAGGAACACCCGCGTCCCATCCCGTCCGCTTTCCCACGCGCTCTCCCACCCGCTTTCCCACCTGAGTTGAGCGCAGTCGCCATAATACCCCGCAATCCGTTCGGCGATGTTGCGCAGTCCGTGCCCGCCCTCGCCAATAGAGAAACCCGGCGGAAATCCCGGGCCATTGTCCGATACCTCGACGCACAGGAGTTCGCCATCGAGCACCGCCCTCACGCCGACCGTTCCCATGCCTTCCAGGGCGGAAACTCCGTGCTTAATCGCGTTCTCCACCAGCGGCTGGATTGTCATCGCCGGAACCGGAAAACCGGCGGCCGCATGGTCCACGCCAAACTCCACGTGTAACCGTTCACCGAAGCGCGCCTGCTCCACTCGCAAATATGCGGCGACGAACTCGATCTCTTCGTCGAGACGAACCCACTCGTTCTCGGACCGTCGCAGCGCATACCGGAGTACGTGAGCCAATTGCTCGATGGTCTCGTCCGCCAGCCGAGGCTGTTCTTCGATCAGGCCGGCGATGGCGTTCAGCGCATTGAACAGGAAGTGCGGATTCATCTGGGCGCGCAGCGCTTTCAATTCGGCTCGGCTCGCCAGCCACCGGAGCTCCTGCTCGCGCTCGCGAAAGCGAACGTTTTCAAGCACCACACCGAGCGTACGCGCAAGGGAATGCAGAAGACGCCGGTCATCGCTCAGGAAAGGCATGCCGTCGGGGCGCGGTTGGATTCGCACGGAGCCGGGACCGAGACTCTGTTCGAGGGGAGCGATCAGTTCGATGGGAGTTCCGGACGCAGGTTCGCCCCCATCACACGCATCCCGCGGATCGAACGAAACGCGAGCAGGAGCCTGAAAAATATCCTGAACGCTGGCGGCGGCCCGCGCGCGGAGATCCTCTTCGGTGGCCGCGACCTGCACGTCCCGGATGAACCGCTGCTCCGCATCCGCGTGCGAGTAGCGGCGCCGCAGCCAGCCTCGATCGATCGCGTGTTCGATGCGCCGGTAAGTCCACGGCGCGATGAGCCAGAAGGGCGCGAGCAGGAGCGCCCAGATCCAGGCGCGCGTCCAATCAAGCTGCGACTGATCGGCCGGCTGGACTCCTGCCAGATGGAATCCGAGCATAGAGATTACAGTCAATCCAACCAGCCCCGCCGCGAAGAACGTTCCACGCTTAATCAAGATATCGAAGAACATCAGGCGTTCTTCGTAGTACAGCGTCACGCAGAAGAACACAAGCAGGAGATAGTCCGCGAGCAGACTGGCAAGAGAAACCGGTATCGCGAGATTCAAAGCCGCGACCGCGAACATGGATGCGAGCAACGCTTGAGTCCATCGTCGATGGTTTTGCTCCGAGGATCTGCGCGCGGAGTCCGACGCGGCGGTCTTGAGTGCGCGGCGGGAGCAGAACTGCGCCGTCATTGCCAATGCCGCGGAAACTCCAAGACTCACGGCCGGAGCGCTACTTAACCCGTCCCCCAGCCCACCATCGATTAGTCCGATATCGGCGAGGCCCTTCAGCAGAGCCGCCAGCAAGTTCACCGCGTAAAATCCAACCAGCACATAAGCCCACGCGCGGCGGTGCGGAAGATCGCGAGCCTCTTTCGTATAAATGACGTGAAACACCAGCGAAGGTAGCAAGCTGGTTGTCAGCCCGAGGATGAACGTGAGGGCGGTGAGCAAAGGCGAATCGACGGCTTGTGCCGACGCGATTTGAAGCGCGAGGTTGATCACAAACGCAGCCGCGCAAGCCGCGGTGAACGCCGCGAGCACCGCTCCGCCGCTCGACGCGCGCAGTCGCCGCTGTCTGAAGTACATCCACACGAGGACAGAAAAACCCAGCGCACCGAAAGTGAAGGTGATCAGCGAGGCGAGATATAGCAGCTTGGAGCTAAACATCTTATGGCGAGATGTCGACCGGCTTGCCAGTCGCGGCCTTTAGGGCCTGCAAAATGCCCCAGTAGACAGGTGTTTCCAAGAGGATCGCTCCGCGTTTTCCATCGTCCGTATGATATACGATGCCAACCAGATGATCCCGGCTATGATGCAGGAGCCCGAATAACGCGAAGGGTCCGAGGACGATGCTGAGCGCCACGATGTCCCCTACGCGCCGGTGGGCTTCCTCGCCATAACTGATGGAGTCCACCTGGCTCGGTTTGATGCGTACGGTCGTGCGCGGTGCAAAAACTACGACGATCTCGTCGGGCTTTACGGTCAGAGTGGCATTCCAATCCCAATCGTCCACTTTGGCTGCGACGGTCCCGCCTCTGTACCGGATTTTGTTCCAGGAATTGCGCGGAGCTCCGGCGGCCTGCACCCAGGAGAGAGTCAGTAGGACGCATACTGCCACGGTGCGGCGCATTGAAAACTTGGTATCAGGTCGAGTATCGGCTTCAGTATAGGGGTGCTGCGCGCCATCTACAACACTTTCCCGATGAGCGGCGGCTCCAACTGATGAGTGGCGAATGAGCGACGTTCTTACCCGTCGCTCAGCAGTCTTACCACCCATGCCCGAATCCGACCGCTCATCGGAAATCGATAGCTATGGAGGCCGTCGTCCCCTATCATGCATTGAGGACAATCTCGATGCGAATCGCTTGGATGTTCATTTTGGCTGGTTGCACAGGCTGGGCCCAAGGCGCCCTTCAGAACTCGGAATTCTACTGGCTTTTCGGCGGCGTCACCAGTTCTTCTTCCGTCGTTCCCGGAACCGATGCCGTAATTTCCGGATCGGCCGGCTTCGCCTTGCAGTTCGGCTATGACTACCAACTGAAGTCGACCAAGGTCGGCAATTTTTGGATCGAGGCTCCGATGACATACACTTTCTCGGGAACCGGTACTGTGTCCAATGTGTCCTCACCCACGCTTGGCTTTATCGCGAGCGTCGACAGAAACAACTTCCTCCTCACGCCGGGTTTGCGACTGAAGAGCCCAACCTATGGACGTGTGTCTATTTACGGCGCGCTCGGCGGTGGGTTCGGCACGTTCAGCAAGATAGAAACCGTGGTGACTGAGGCCAACGGCTCGGTCCTCGCGGATTACCGCGTTCACGTCAGCCCGGCGTTCGATTTTGCCGGCGGAATCGACCTGCGTTTAAGCCGCTTGCTGAGCCTTCGAGGCGAAGGACGCGATTTTGTGACCGCGGCTAACCTGGGCGGCGTGTCGGGCCACAATCATCCTGTGTTCCTGGCTGGCCTCGCATTTCATTTCTGACCGTAACCCGGGAAGTATTTGGAAGCGTCGTCGACAAGAAAAGGTGATCGAAGACCCTCAGCGATCTCGATCCGTCGCTAAACGGCGTGGACGAATTCCCTCCGGGGCTGTCACACACTGGAATGCGCCAACAAATGCGCGAGCACTCGCCACAGCAAGTTCGTGCGCGAGGGCAACCGGTGAACTCAGTTGGATTAAGTTCCTGTGAATTCACGGAGTTTGTAGCGAAGCAGCTTTCCGGCAGCGCTTTTCGGTAATTCCGGCAGAAATTCAATGCGGCGTGGGTACTTGTAAGGCGTAATCCTCTGCTTCACGAAGATCTGGAGTTCGTGAACCAACTCCGGTGAGCCCGCCAGGCCATGTTTCAAAACAACGAACGCCTTCACGGTGTGCAACCCGTCAGGTTCCTGGTGCGGGACAACTGCCGCTTCGAGCACGTTGTCGTGCTCCGCAAGCACACTCTCCACCTCAGCCGGGGACACCCACTGGCCGGAAACGCGCAGCATGTCATCGCCACGGCCTGCGTACCAGAAATAGCCATCGGAATCGACCGAATATTTATCGCCGGAATGGAACCATCCCGCCCGCATCCGTTGCGCGGTCAACTCGGCTCGATTCCAGTAATACGGTGCCGTGCTCGCGCCGCGGACCGTAAGATCGCCAATTGTCCCCGGCGGAACGTCCTGACCCTCGAGGTCGACAATCCGGATGTCGTAGCCACCGACAGGCTGGCCGGTGCTTCCGGGCCGAACCCTTCCGGCGCGCGCCGAGAGATAGATATGCAGCGCTTCGGTGGAACCGATGCCGTCCAGAATCTCGACGCCGAATCTTTCCTTCCACTTTCGAAAGATTTCGGCCGGCAGCGGCTCCGCAGCCGAGGCGGCCAGGCGGATGCTGCTGAGATCGTAGGAGTGTGATCGATCGGTTTCCTGTAGCATGGCGGCATACAGTGTGGGGACTGAAAAGAAGACCGTCGGACGCGTGCTGTGGGCGTTTTCGAGAATAGAGGACGCCTGCGAACGGCCCGGATAAAGCACTGAGGTCGCGCCCTCATAAAACGGGAACATGAGCCCGTTGCCGAGGCCGTAGGCGTGAAAGAGCTTGGAGGAAGAAAATGTCACGTCGTCCGGGCCGATTCCCAGAACGCCGCGCGCGTAATTTTCACAACAGCACAGCCAATCGCGCTGGCGATGGGCCGCCGCCTTCGGCGGCCCGGTGCTGCCGGACGTCCAGAGCCAGAAAGCGATATCGTCCTTTCTGGTCTGTTCCGGCGCAAGAGCCTGCGATTGTTCCGCGACCCAGTCATTCCAGAAAGCGAAATCGCCTTGAGGTTCTCCGCAGGTGATGACGTGCCGCAGAGACTCGCGTTCTGCGAGGACCGGCTCGACCTGCGGAAAGACAGACGAGTGGACAATCAGCGCTGCTGCCTCACTTTCGTCCAACAGATACGCGTAATCCGACGAACGCAACGCTGTGTTGGTTGGAATCGCGATCGCGCCAATTTTGATCGCCGAGAAGTACGCTGCCGGAAACTCCGGACAATCCGGGAGAAGCAAGAGAACACGTTCGGTGGGACGGACCCCAAGCGTAAGAAGTCCATTTCCGGCTCGATTGACCTGATCTGCGATCTGCGCGTACGTAAATGACTGCCCTTCACAGCGAATCGCAGTTTTGCCGCCGCGTCCTTCCCGGAGATGGCGATCGATGAAGTAATCCGCGAGATTGAATAGATCGGATGCCATTACCTGTGCAACGAATCGAATCGCAAATCGACCATGACATCTTCAAGCGCAATCTGATAGGCATCACAATGGTCGAAGATCGCTTGTTCCTCCGCACCAGTCAACCGAATCTCCTCAAACGGGTACTCGCCGGTCAGTTGGATCCAGCCGGCATCGCGGAGAACGCCAAGACCGGCGTACATCCCGTCCACATCCAGGCCGCAGGCTTCGTGTACCTCGGGCATCGTGGCGATCCCCGCCTCCTTGGATCGCAGCGAGCCATGGTAAGCCTGACGCACGATCACGCACAGGAGTTTTCTCGCTTCGACAGGTAAACGGCGAAGCCGCTCTTTGAAGAGTTCGCCGGGCTCTTTGTGGATCAAGCGTGGCGGCTCAATTGAATCGGACATACTCGAAGTCGATCGGTTTGCCCTTGATGCCTCGGACCGGAGGCGCGATCCAGCCGGCGAACTTCCCGGGCTCGATCACGCGGCCCATCAGCGATTCGATGAAGGCGTTGTCTTCGGGCGAGGGAATCCACTCATATTGGCGGCCGTTCCAGGCTGACTCGGTGATCACCTCACCGGCCGGGCTGACGTGGTGTCCGGCAAATTTGCCGATCCGGCGCAGGAAGCCGACGTGAGGAAGTGTGAACCGCAACGGGATGCCGAGCTGGGCCGGGATGCGGTTCCAGCGATCGAGGCCCGCCTGAATCTCGCGAATGTAATCGTCCCGCAAACGCGTATTGAGGGCTGTCAGAGCCGGCGCCATCCGGGTTACGATTCGATCGCCTTCCACCTCCTGGAACGGATACATGTCGTCTGAGAGCTTGTGATCGTCCCTGAGCTTGGTTTCTTCGAAGCGGCCCTTGAGTCCTGTAGTGTAGTAGGTCGCGGCATTCGAGGAAGTTTCCGAGCCATACAAATCCAAGGTCACGGCGTAATGAAAATTCAGGAATTTCTGAATGGTTTCGAGATCGATCGCGCCCAACGCGCGCACTTTTGCCGGATCGGCAAGCCGGTGATCGCGCATGACTTCGCAGGTGCGCTGGACGATTCTGGCTACCCCCGATTCACCCACAAAAAGATGATGCGCTTCCTCGGTGAGCATGAAACGGCAGGTTCGCGCCAGCGGGTCGAAGCTTGACTCGGCAAGCGAAGCTAACTGAAACTTGCCGTCACGATCCGTGAAAAACGCAAACATAAAAAACGCGAGCCAATGGCGAGTCTCTTCGTTAAACGCCGTCAGGATGCGGGGATTGTCCGGCGCGCCGGCGCGTCTTTCGAGCAAGGCCTCAGCCTCTTCACGGCCATCACGCCCAAAATACCGATGCAGCAGGTAGACCATTGCCCAAAGATGGCGGCCCTCCTCAACGTTCACCTGGAAGAGATTGCGCAAGTCGTAGAGGGATGGCGCCGTCATACCCAAGAGCCGCTGCTGCTCCACCGATGCCGGTTCCGTGTCGCCCTGAGTGACGATGATCCTCCGCAAGGTGGATCGAAGTTCGCCTGGCACCTCTTGCCATGCCGGCTCCCCCAGGTGATCGCCGAAGTGAATGGCGCGATTCTCGTCGCGAGGAACCAGAAAAATTCCCCACCGATATTCCGGCATTCTCACGTAGCTGAAATTGGCCCAGCCATCTTTGTCCACGCTGGTCGCGGTACGCAGATAGACTTCCAGTTTGGCGCTGTCGGCCGGCCCGGCATCGTTCCACCAGTTATGAAAAGCCGGCTGCCACTTCTCTAAAGCACGCTGGAGCGTTTTGTCGCTCGCCAGGTCGACGTTGTTCGGGATGGCTTCAGAGTAGTCAATCATCAGACCCGTTCCTTGTTGAACTTCGGACGCGCGCCAGTGCCGTAGACCTTAAGAGCGCCAGTCTGGCCCACTGCGTTGGGACGCGTGAAGATCCAGTTCTGCCAGGCTGAAAGACGGCCGAAAATGCGCGTTTCCATGGTCTCGGGCAGGCCGAATCGCAAGTTGGATTCAAGACCTGTCAGCGCATCGGGCGACAGTGCGCCTCGGCTTTCGATTGCCTGCCGCAGCTCGTCCGCCCAGTCGAGGTCGTCGGGCGCGAAAGTGACGAGCCCTAATTCGAGCGCCTCGCCAGGCGATAATCGGGCACCGATGCGATTGCGCAAGGCCTCGATAACAGCGCCCTTGCCGTAAAATCGACTTTCGATCCTCGATACCTGGGAAACGGCCGGGAGCGGGCCGAAGTTCAGCTCGGATAATGCGATGGCCGGCGCGTCACCGTCGGCCGGGTCGAGCATATATGTCCGATCGGCCGCTAGCGCCAGTTCCAGCAACGAACCGGCGAAACATGACCCAGGTTCAACCACCGCGTACATCGACCGCGAAGAAACCTCCAGGCGCGCCAACGTACGCCGCAACATCCCGAGAACTTCCCGAACGAACCAGTGGCTTTGGTGGTCGACGATCTGCCGATCGATGGCCAACGCGTTGTCCGGATTTCCGCTGGTTTTGAGAATCCACAAACCCAGTTCGAGTTCATTCGTACGCAGGCTCAGGATCGCGTCGTCGAGCTCCCGGGCCATCTGCAACGGCCACCAGTTAGCGCCATCTGCAATAATCTCATCGAGCGTGTGGGTCACCGTCTCGGGAGCGCGGATGGTGAACGTCGCCGTCGACTGTTTGCGGTCGAACTGCACGTCGACGAATTCGTAATGATATCCGTCGGCGTCAATGCTCCGATGGAGCGGAGTGAGCGTCACGCCTTTGGCCTCGTCTGGCCGATCGCTCGCCCGTGCCATATCTTCCGCGCGTTTCCGCACGAATTCCGCGAACTGCTGCGGTTTTGCGATCTCATCAACCAGGCCCCAGTCCTTCGCTCGCTGGCCTTGCAAGCCTTCGGATGTGGTGCAAAAAACGTCAGCGTGGTCCCGTCGGACTCTGCGCTTATCCATCAACCGCGTCAAACCTCCCGTGCCCGGAAGCACGCCCAACAACGGAAGCTCAGGTAGACTCACCGCCGAAGAACGGTCATCCATCAGGATGATTTCATCGCAGGCGAGTGCCAGTTCATATCCGCCGCCCGCGGTCGAGCCGTTGCAAGCAGCGATAAACTTCAGCCCGGAGTGCCGGCTCGAATCCTCGATGCCGTTGCGCGTTTCATTGGTGAACTTACAAAAGTTCACCTTCCATGCGTGGCTGGAAAGCCCCAGCATGTAAATGTTCGCGCCGGAGCAAAACACACGCGCCTTGGAGCTGGTGATCACCACCGAGCGGACACCGGGATGCTCAAAACGAATGCGCTGCAGCGCGTCACTCAGCTCGATATCTACGCCCAAATCGTACGAGTTCAGCTTGAGCTTGTAGCCCGGCCGGATGCCTGCATCCTCTTGAACATCAAGACTTAAAGTCGCGACAGCGCCGTCGTAGGAAACGCGCCAGTGACGATAGCGCGTTGGGTTCGTTTCGAAATCCACAAAAACGGATTCGGCGGCTTGTTCCGTTACCAGTGCGGCATTCATAGTTCTGGCCATCATCATACACCGGTCGCTCGCCGGTGGATTGCGCGATTGGTCGCTAAGCTATAGACTCGGCTGAATGAAAACACAGAGATCTGACGTGACAAACACGCGGTCCACGGTTTATCTCGAAAAACGCGGGCACATTGCCGAGCTCGTGATGAACCGCCCCGAAATCCTTAATGCCCAGAATTGGCAGGTCATGCACGATTTTCACGCAGTTTTGGATGACCTCGAGACATCCAGCGACATTCGTGCGGTCATAGTTACGGGATCTGGTCGTTCGTTTTCCACCGGAATCGATCTGAACGCGCTCGCAACCGGCCATATAGAGATCGACTGGTTCCGCAGCTTTGACGAAGCGGTGCGGCGTCTGGAACAACTCGAGGCGCTTACCGTTGCCAGGATTCGAGGGTACGCAATCGGCGGAGGTCTTCAAGTGGCCCTCGGCTGCGACCTGCGCATCGCCGCACCGGACGCGCGTCTCGGGCTACCGGCGGTGATGGAAGCGCTCATTCCTGGCATGGGAACTTACCGCCTTCCGCGCTTCATCGGGTTAGGACGCGCCCGGCGCATGGTCCTTACCGGAGAGTTAATCGGGGCCGAGGAAGGACTGCGGATTGGGCTGCTCGATTGGGTCGTGGACGAAGAAAAGCTGAATGAGACAGTCGAATCCGTCATCGCGGGCGTCTTGAAGGGCAGTGCCACAGCGCAAGCACTTTCCAAAAAGCTGGTGACGGCGTCGTTCGAATCGGATTTCGATGAAGCGCTCGGCAAGTATCTCGATTACCAGGAACGATCGCTGCGGTCGGTCGATCATGCGAAAGCGATGGCGGACTATCGCAATCGGAGAAAGTGACCGCCACGACGCTGTCCGGAATCGACCGCTTCGCGGGCTCCCTGCGCCGTTCTTTCTCATGCCAATAAGATTGAAGGCTTGCCGGCAATGCGGAATGGGACCCGCCCCTCGCATGGATCGGAGGAAAGTATGTAAGAGACCGGCTACTTACACGTAAAGCTCGAGGCTTGGTTCGTATCGCCGGTTCCGTTGTAATGTGCCGTTTGCGGATACACGCACAGGGGGCGCGTGAGTGTCTTGGATGAGTCTCCGGCAACCTTGCCCGTGCCGATCAACTGCTTCGGCGCAACGCCTTTCTCCACCCACTGTTCCAGAGCAACCACGACGTCATGATCCGGATCGACAGGCGCTCCGGTGCGGTTGCCAAAAACATTGGGTCCGTTTCCGCCGGCGCAGTGACCCATCCCGGGAACCATGAAGAGTCGATAGAAATCGTCCACCGGTTTCGAGGTTTCCGAACGCGGATCCGGGAACCGGCTCATGAACAGCTTCACCCTCTCGTAATACTCGATGGAGGCGATCGGCGCGATCGCTGCATCGCCCCAGCCGTGGTACTGGATCAGTTTGCCGCCGCGGGCGCGGAACGAACGCAGGTCCGGGCTGTTGGAGTTAATCACGGCGCCCACTTTCTCGTCGCCGTAACGAACGTCCTCGTCGAAGTTGAGCGTCCGGAAGTCCCACTTGGGGTCCTCATAGACGGCTTGCCCATAATACGTGTTCGCGAACATGAACTGCGCCGGCGTCCGGTTGGCAGCGGGGATAATCCAGAACGACCAGTTGGCGGGGTCGGCTTCCGTGCCGGGCGACCAGCCGGGAAGAATCTGGGCTCCGGTGCGCGGGTTCTTGGCGCCGGAATAAATCTTGGTCAGCGCGACCACCTGCGGCTCGGTGAGGCAATCATCGGTGTCCGCGCCTTTGCACGTGAGGATCGCGGGATTGAAGTGGCACGCGCGCGGATCTTCGATGAGGCCGTCCTTCACTCCGTCGAGGGCGTCGCATTGGGCAAGCACCGCTTTTTGAATCGCGGGGAGTTTGGCGACGGGGATCGTCCCCTTGGGATCGTCGAGCAAGGCGCGCTCATTCCAAAGGAACCCCGTAAAAAGATGGGACCAGTTGTTCGCCGGCGCTCCAGCCACGATGCCGTCAAAATCGTCGGCAAAGCGTTGAGCTTCCATGAGGGCTTCGCGGCCGCCGTCGGAGCAGCCGACAAAATAGCTGCGCCCCGAATCCTTGCCGTAGAACGCCTGCAGGATCGCGTGCGACTGAATTGCCGTCTCATGAACGGCGCGATACCCGAAGTCGGCCATCTTTTCGGGATGCCCGATGGCCCACGCCGCGTCACCTCCCTTGTGGCCGTCGTCCGTGCCCGCGACCGCGAAACCGCGCTTGAGAGGTTCGGCAAAGCCGGTAACTGGGATGCTGCCGGCCCAACCGCCGTTTCCCACCTGTTGATACTTGCCATTCCAACCCATGGGAGGAAGCCAAAGCTCGAAGTTGATTTCGGAATCGGAGGTGGGGCGAGCCGTAGCCTTGACGTCGCAGTGCGCGGGGATCGTGGGCGTAGCGGCGACGCTCGCGGCGGACGTGATGGCGGTATGAGGCAGGTTCAGTTTCGTGAGATTGTCGCAAGGCTGCTGCGCGAACAACCTGGCAGCGATGGCAAATACAAAACTCGTGGATATGGCGTTGATCTTCAGCATATACGTGATCCCTCAAAATATACGTGATCCCTCAAATGTCGATGCGTCCATCAGATCGAGTGTGATGCTCCCGGTCAAATGTGTCAAGTCCCGGCTCGGTCCGGCTGAGCAGACGTGATCCACGTTTGGAGTAGACGACTTTGGCCGGTCGCCAGCTACTGCGCGATTTGCCTTGATCTGGGAGCCGGATACACGCCAGTGTCCACATGACGTAGCTACCGAAAATGCCCACACGCTTATCACAGAGCTCGCGGAGTCCGGGCTGCCCCAAATTCATATACTGTTTAATCTGGCGTTGTTTCGCAACTTCGTGAGGAGGATTATGCTTTTCAGGACGACAGTCCTCGGTCTGCTGGTGACATCCCTGGTTGGCTGGCTCCAGGCGCCCCTGGTCCTCGGCCAACAAGAAACTGACCGCCCGGCCCTGCCGAGCCGGGCCCCGGACCTGTACCGCGTCAAGTTCGCGACCACCGCGGGCGATTTCACGGTGGAAGTGCATCGCGACTGGGCGCCGCTGGGTGCGGACCGCTGCTACAACCTTGTGAGCGACAAGTTCTTCAATAACGAGACCTTTTTCCGCGTGGTACCCAACTTCATCGTGCAATTCGGGCTCTCCGGAGACCCGGCCGTCAACCGCGCCTGGGAGAACACCCGGATGGTGGACGACCCGGTGACGCAGCACAATACGCGCGGGACCATGGTGTTCGCCGCCGCCGGCCCCAACACTCGCACCACCCAGTTCTTCATCAACCTGGGTGATAACACTCGCCTCGACGCGCTGGGTTTCGCACCATTCGCTACGGTAACCGAGGGGATGGAGTCCGTGGATAAGATCTACTCCGTTTACGGCCAACAGCCGGACCAGGGCAGCATCATCGCCCAGGGTGACGTCTATCTGAAGAAGGGCTTCCCCAACCTGACGCGTATCATCTCGGCGAACATCATCCTCCCCGAAGCAGCGCCGCCCGCGCCGACGGGGGAATCGTTGTCGGTTGACGCAGGCCCCCCCCACCCCAACCTGCCTGTGACGGGTCCCATCTACACTATCGAGGGTGAGCCCTTCGAGGACGCATACTTCGATTGGGACAGGACTACCCTCAGAAAGGATGCAGTGGAAGCGCTGACTAGAGATGCCGATTCCATCAAGAAGGTTCTCGCTAAGAACCCACAGGCCGTGTTCTTCGTCGGAGGGTTCGCGGACGAGGGCTCAAGCGCGGAGTGGAAACTTGCTCAGGCCTATCGTATCGCGTCAGCGGCCGAGGGTTACCTCGTGAAGCTTGGCGTGCCCGCAGACCGTTTGGTAGTGCTTTCCTACGGGAAAGAGCGCCCGCAATGCACCGAGGCCACTGCGGTCTGCTGGCAGAGAAACCGGCGGGCCCACATTGTACTCAGGCAATAGCCGGGAAAAAGAATCAGCCGAGGCGATCTTCAGTCACGGGCGCGCACTCGGGAGTGTCTGATTACGCGGTAGAAATTCAATAGTCCTGGAATGTGACCGGCAGCACGCGATACCACGTGACGCCGCTCAAAACGTCTTTGCCGTAAAGCTCGAAATACTCGGTCAGGGGCGCCGCGAGACCGCTGGTGTGCAGCGGCGCGCTAATGGTGCCGTTGGCCGGAATCAGGTTCGTGCCGAAGAAGCTCGCGATGCTCGACGTATAGTCCGTGCCGTTGATCTTCATTTGTGTGAGCGTCGTCGCCGAACCATTGGTCTCCTGCAACTGGAGCGACAAACTCCAACTGCTCCCGTTTTCAGGCACCGGATTCGGTGACGCCGAGATCACCACGTTGGACGTGTCGATCACCATATTCACGTTGACGTTGACGAACAGCGGCGGGGCCGCGCCGGTATTCAGCGTTACCGGCGTCGTGTACATGTCCGATTGCGTCAAGTAGGCCGGATTCACGGTCACTTGAACCTGCACCGGCGAAGACGCAGAGACGCTGCCAGACGACGGCGATACACTCACCCAGGGTGAGTCCGTCCGGAGTGAGAAGGACACCGCCGCCGCTGCCTGCGTGGTGAGAGTGATGGTCTGCGTCGCCGAGCCCGTGATCGCATGATTAAGACCCGCGAAATTGACATTCGTGGTGGAAGGTTGCACTTCGGAAAACGGAAAATCTTCAAAGTAGCCTTGGAGAGCGGCATAGGTGTTTGAGAATTTTCCATAGCCGGCGGGCTCACCGCCCAGTGCGCACAACTGTGCCCCGGGCTGCGTGGGGCCGTAGGACAGCATGCCCACCACCACTCCCGGACTGCTGAATAGCGGCGATCCCAAAGATCCCGGCTCCACCACGCCCAGAGTGTAGTCCACCTGATGATACAAATTGGCCGGTGCAAAATCCATGCCCACGAATTCGTCCACTCCGGCCAACGTGTTGCCGAACGAAATGCGCTTATACGATCCCATGGGATGGTGAATGCCGGAAACCGGCGATCCGATCACCGGGTCGCCCGTATCCCAACCCGCAAACACAACGCCCGCCGGCACGTTCGGCAGCAGCACCAAACTGTAGTCGCCGTTCTCGATAGTCGCCCAGGCCAGCAGATGCCCGCCATTTTGTGAGTTCAGCGTCCCCCGGTTCGCGGGTGGACCCAGATTGCAGCCAGTCGATTCATACGCCCAGAAGGTTTCGAGCGATCGCGCGGCGGATTCGTCATGAATACAATTGCCGGCGGTCAGCAGATACGGATCGAAGCTGTTATCGCGCGTCGCCACCAGCGCGCCGGAACACAGGAAGGTCCCCTGTTGGGGGCCCGAAGTCTCTTCGAATTGGATCAGCGCAACCGATTTCTTGGCCGTCATCCAGTCGGAATAACAGTTGACGTCCTGATTGCACGACGCCGCCGGGTCGATGATTCGCTTGGTTTTCGTCACAGGATTTATTCCCAGGTTTACGATCCCCGACCATGCAAACTCGAAGGCTGATGCGACCCCGATGGATGTTCCGGACCCGATGGTTGCCGCGGATCCGATGGCGGCCGCCTGCGGACTAACTGCCTTATGCGCGATGCGATGCACATGGAACGGCGGGGCGTCGTTGACCCATGGGTCGACCAATGGGTTGACGGACGGCCCGACTAATAAGGTGACCGGGGCCCCGTTTTCGTCTCCGCTGGGAGCCTCGTACTCGATCACAGCCGATTCACCGTCCACCGTGCCGCTCCAGAACTCGCCGTTGCCGTAAGGTCCGCGCGCGGTATACGGGCCGTCCACCATAGCGCCCGAATGAACCCATACCTTGCCTTCTCCAACCGAGAAGTTCGAAAACTCGACTCGCAGCCCGATGGCCGCGTCCGATTGAATCTCCATGCGCCAGATGCGGCGCCCATCGGCCAGCGGAGTCCATGTGCCGCGGGCAAGCGATCCATGCGCAATCGCGCGATGCAACCCGATGCGCTGCTTCAATCCCACTGGCAATCCCATTGACGCCAACCCAGCGCGCTCTTCGGCCGACAATCCCCCCAGCGCCAGCTTCCCCGGGGGCGCTAGCGTTCCCGGGCTGGTTAGTATCATCGTCCGGCTGGGTGGGAGAGCTCGATCGGCCTGGGCATTGCTATCGACATTGGCGCCGCGCCCGGCCGCGCCAGGGCCAGGATAAATGGCCGGTTCTTTTCGAGTTCGCTGCTGCGCGATCGCCATCGCGCCCACCGCAAGCAGGGCGAAAATGCAGGGCAAGGATCGGTGAATGGAGCGTCGAGAAGTCACCAGTCTTTTATCGGCACGAGGAGGTCGGGTTTTAACCGGACTACCGCGGCGTGCCAGAACGCGAGCCTTCCGCCGTCATAAATGGTTACGCTAGCCGGGCGCATCGCTCAGGCTTTGGGGATGCAGCGCTGTCCCTCCACCTGGATGTTCATCAACTGCCTGAAGGCTGGCATGCAGCGATCTAAGCCCACGCTTTTCTCCATGTTGCCGTGCCCTCCCGTTCATATTTCTAACCTGCAATCCGATGAGTTTCTTGCACCGCTTTTCTCGAAAGAGGCGGGCTGGATTCACTATGAAGATAATTCCAAGCTTCGCAAGCCGGGCGTGCACCGTCATGCTGGCGCTCTGGCTGGCACGGCCTCTGCTCGCGCAGGATACAAAGCCTGCCGATCTTACGCAGATCAGCCTCGAGGATCTGATGAACCTCCAGGTCACTTCCGTCTCAAAGAAAGAACAGAAGCTCGGAAGCGCCGGCGCCGCCGTCTTTGTGATTACGCAGGAAGACATCCGGCGGTCGGGTGCCACCAACATTCCCGATCTTCTGCGCATGGTGCCCGGGGTGAACGTGGCCCAGATGAGCGCTTCCACCTGGGCCATCAGCATTCGCGGCTTCAACGATGTGTTTGCGGACAAGGTCCTCGTGTTGATTGACGGACGCTCAGTGTACAATCCGATCACTTCGGGCGTCTCCTGGGACCAGCAGGACCTGCCGCTCGAGGACATCGAGCGCATCGAGGTGATTCGCGGTCCGGGCGGCACCGTGTGGGGCGCCAACGCGGTCAACGGGGTCATCAATATCATCACCAAGAACGCGAAGAACACGCAGGGCGGGTTAGTGAGCGCCGGTGGCGGGTCGGAAACCACCGCACAAGGGTTAGCCCAATACGGAGGCGCCATCGGCGGGACGGGGACCTATCGGGTTTTCGGTAAATATTCCGATATTGATTCCACCACCACGCCGGGAGGCGGAAGCGCGCAGGATGGCTGGCAATCCCTGCATGGAGGCTTCCGGTCGGATTGGGTCTTGTCGCCGAGAGACACACTCACGGTTCAAGGCGATCTTCAGGAAAGCCGGGAGGGCCAAAACCTCACGGCCGTTATCCCCAGCGCGCTGCCTCTGGAGCTGACCTTCATCGATCGGTTCGATGCGAGCGCTGGTAACATCCTGGCACGGTGGAACCACACTCTGGCGAATGGTTCTGAAATGTCCCTGCAAGTTTACGATGACCACTCCAGTACCTTCAGCCTGGGGGGTAGGGACCGGCAAAATACCGTGGATCTCGATTTTCAGCATCATCTGTCGCTCGGGTCGCGGCAGGATATTGTTTGGGGATTTGGCGCGCGTGTTGCCGACCTCTACCTGGGTCCCGGATATGCGATTGCCTACGTGCCGCCGAGTCGCACGGACGTGCTCCTCAGTGCCTTTTTTCAGGATCAGGTGAAAATCACCGGCTCTCTTTCTCTTGCTTTCGGTTCGAAGTTCGAACACAACGACTACACCGGCTTTGGATTTGAACCCAGCGCCCAGCTGGTTTGGAATCCCACGGCCCGGCAGTCCTTGTGGTTGTCGGCGGCCCGGGCCATTCGGCAGCCCGACGCCGTCGACGCGTCGATTCGAGAAGCCGCCGCTACTTTCCCCACGGGCCCCGGCTCCTTCGGGGTGGTGGCGGTCGTCGGCAATCCCTCGCAGAGAGTCGAGCGACTCAACGACTTTGAAGTGGGCTATCGCATCCAGGCGACCGCGCGGGTATCCGTGGATGTAGCCACCTTTCTGAACTTCTATCACGACCTCCGAACCGTCGAGGAACTAGCGCCCTATTTTGTCACCAGTCCCGGTCCGCCTCATCTGGTAGTGCCCGCGGTCTTCGAGGATATCGGGACTGCTCATGCCTACGGAGGTGAACTGTCTCTCGATTGGAAACCAGCCAATCGCTGGCGGCTCAGCTCCGGATACTCGCTGCTGCACATGGTTATTTTCAAGGACGCGGCGAATGTCGATTCTGAGATCGGGGATTCAGGAAGCGGCACGCCTCAACAACAGTTTCAAGCGCGCTCTGCACTCAATCTGCCGCATCATTTCGAGTGGGACAGCAGTGTCGAGTACGTCGGAAGGCTCGCCGCCGGGATTCCCGCCTATACCCGCGTGGACACACGCCTCGGTTGGAGGATCAATGAGCATTGGGACTTCAGCGCCGTCGGTCAAAACCTTCTCAGCCCGCGCCACGCCGAGTTCCCCGACGATGTTGGGTTGAATCACATGCTGATCTCCCGCAGCATATTTGTCAAGCTCACCTTCAGGTTTTGAAAAGATGGCGAACCATCTGGCATGAATCTAAGAATCAGATTCGCGATCGCCCTGGCGGCTCTGCTTCCCGCCTTGGCGGGCGGCCAGGCCACCGGTGAGTACCAGGTGAAGGCCGCGTGCCTGTTCAATTTCGCGAAATTCGTGGAGTGGCCGGCGCAGACCTTCAAGAGTCCCGCCGACTCCATGTCGATTTGTATCCTGGGGCCGAATCCATTCGGCCGGTCGCTCGATGACGCCGTAGACGGCAAGACCATCGACGGCAGAAAGTTTGTGGTGCGCCAGGTCGCTGAAATCGAACAGGCTGGCGGTTGCCAGATTCTGTTCATCGCGTTGCGGCCGAAGAAGCGCGCGCCGGGAGCGCCCCCGGCCATGGCCGGCGTTCTCACCGTAGGCGAATCCGATGGTTTCGCGGCTGGCGGCGGCGTCATCGGATTCAAGCTCGAAGGCGGAAGAGTCCGGCTGGAAGTCAACCTCGAGGCGGCCGAACAAGCCAGGCTTCGGATCAGCTCCAAACTGCTGAGCCTGGCTCGCATCGTCAAGACGCAGGGGATGTGAAGGTGACCCTTGCGGCGCGGTATCGAAATCTCCCCATCCGGCACAAACTGCGGCTCATCATCATGTCTGCCGTCACGGCCGCGCTGGTATTCGCCTCGGCTGTGGTGCTGGGCTACGATCAGCTCTCGTTGAGGGAGGAGATGCGGAACGATCTGAGCGTGCTCGCCGAGATTTTCGGCGCCAACAACACCGCTGCTCTCACTTTCGGTGACCAGCGCGCGGCCGAGGAGTTACTCGCCGGCTTGCGGGTGAAACGGCATATTGCCGCCGCGTTCATATACGACGCGAAGGGCAAGCCGTTCGCGGCTTACCGCCGCGCGGATACGCCCGCGAGCTCTCCGGTTCCCCAGGCGGCTGGGAATTCCAGTTGGTTCGAGCACAACCGGCTGAAGGTATTTCAGACCATCCAGCTGGACGGACAGGCGATCGGCTCGATTTATTTCGAATCCGATCTGGGAGAACTGTATGCCAGTCTCAGGCGGTTCTCCTGGATCATGCTGGCCATCCTGCTGGGAACCGCTTCGCTCGCGCTGCTGCTCTCGGGGAGGCTCCAGCGGGTCATTTCTGAGCCGATTGCGAATATCGTCCAGGTGGCCAAGCTGGTTTCTCTGCATAAAACCTACGGCAAGCGAGCCGTGAAACTGGCCGACGACGACCTCGGGCAGTTGGTCGACACGTTCAACGAAATGCTTTCGGGAATCGAGCGCCGCGATGAAGAGTTGATCCGGCATGGGGACCGCCTGGAGGAGGAAGTGGCTGCGCGCACGGCCGAATTGGTGGAGTCGAGAGACAAAGCTCAGGCCGCCAACCATGCCAAGAGCGAGTTCCTGGCAAATATGAGCCACGAAATCCGCACTCCCATGAACGGCATCATCGGCATGACGGATCTGGTCCTGGGCACCGACCTTTCGAGCGAGCAGCGCGAGTGCGTGGAGACAGTGAAATCGTCCGCTGACTCCCTGCTCACCGTGATCAACGACATCCTCGACTTCTCGAAGATCGAAGCCGGGCGATTCGAGTTGGATCGGCGGTGTTTCAATATCCGCGACAATCTCGAAGAAGCCATGCGCATGCTGGCGCTGCACGCGCACCAGAAACATCTCGAACTGTTGTGCGATGTCAAATCGGATGTGCCCGAGTTCGTCGTGGCCGATCCGGTTCGTTTGCGGCAGGTGATCGTCAACCTGGTGGGCAATGCCATCAAGTTCACCGAGAAAGGGGAAGTGGAGCTGCGCGTCGAAATCGACTCGGACTCGCAGCCGGACTTGCAGCCGGACCTGGACTCTGGCAACCGCCTGCGGCTCCACTTCCAGGTGCGCGACACGGGAATCGGAATTCCGCTGGACCGCCAGCACTCCATCTTCGAGGCATTTTCGCAAGTCGATTCCTCCACTACGCGCAAGTACGGGGGCACCGGGCTGGGCCTGACCATATCCGCCCGCTTGGTGAAGATGATGCACGGCGAGATCTGGATCGAGAGCACTCCCGGCCGGGGCAGCGTGTTTCACTTTACGGCTTCGGTGGCGCGTGGGGCCGCGGCCGATTCCGCCAAAGATAGCGCGGGCGACGACGATCTTTCGCTGGCCGGCGTGCCCGTCCTGGTAGTCGACGATAACACGGCCAACCGCCGCATTCTGATGGACCAATTGTGGTCTTGGAAGATGAATTCGGTTGCCGCGGCCACTGGTGAAGAAGCGATTTCGCTGCTGCGCCGGGCCGCCCGGGCGGGACATCCCTACCGTCTGGTCCTGAGCGATGTTCATATGCCCGGAATGGACGGGTTCGATCTGGTCGCCAGGATTAGAGCGGCTTCGCTCCCGGGGCTGGTAATCATGATGCTGACTTCGGGAGAGCAGCGCGGCGACCTGGCGCGATGCCGGGAACTTGACGTATCGGCTTACCTGACCAAACCGGTGCGGCGTGCCGACTTGCGGGCGTCCATACAAGCCGCCCTGAACCCTCCGTCAAGCTCATCCAGTCCCTCGGTGGCCGCCGCGCCCGCACCCGCGGCCGTTCAAGTCGTCACGCATCCGGAACCGAAATTGAACATTCTGCTGGCCGAAGACAATCTCGTGAATCAGCGAGTGGCGATGCGGATTCTTGAAAGGGCGGGCCACCGCGTTACGCTCGCGGTCAATGGCGGGGAGGCGATCGAGAAGTGGAGCACACACAACTTCGACCTGATTCTGATGGACGTCCAGATGCCCGAAATCGACGGTTTTCAGGCCGCCGCCGCGATTCGCGAAAGGGAGCAGCAGTCGGGCGCGCACATTCCGATCATTGCGATGACCGCCTACGCTTTGAACGGCGATCGCGAACGGTGTCTCGCCGCGGGCATGAATGACTATCTGACCAAGCCGGTCGACGCCCGGCTCCTGCTTGCGCTTCTGGAAAGGTATTCCAGCGAACTTCGTACATCGCCTTTAGCACCGGTCGCATCGTAGCCAACTCTGGTCGCTCTTGAGCCGGACCATGCTCGGTACATGCCGCTCGACCGACTGGTAATACTGCGAGGGCTTCGTCCGTGTCGCAAGCAAGTACAGCAGCCACAGAGGCCAGGGGAAGTCCCTTTTTTCGGCAGTTCCGCGAGAGATGTTTTCCTCGCGACGCGTAGATGCGATCACAATAAGCCCTCCATCACAGTGATCGCGCGCGAACCCTTTCGCGATACTCCGAGCCGTGTTCACCAGCAGCGACCGCGACCGTACCAGCGCATCGCGCGCTCGAATCACCGCCAGTTCCGCTCGCTGTTCGGCCGTTCGATGCTCCACCGGAGCCAGCAGATTCCGATCCGCTCGCGCCAACCGGGCCAGCTTCCGCGCGTCGTTACGATCATTTTTGACGTCGCTCGAGGTGATCCACTTCAGCTCCCGCGCATTCGCCACGATCACCTCGTGACCCAGCTTGCTGAACTCGCGCGCGATCCACGCCGATTGCGTACCCACTTCCACCGCAACTCGCGCCCGACCTCGATTGCCAAAGTGCTTGGCAATCGAATCGGCATGGTTGCGGAAAGAGCCTTCCTCCACCTCCAGGCCCTCCTGGTTAAGGATCAAATAACGACTCATCTTGTCGCCCAAACCGATCCCGATCGTCTCGGCTGGATGCCGTTCAACGGCTTTGCTATGCTTCTTCATGGCTGGTTCTCCTTTGCACCTTCACTGAGTGCGCTCACAGCTTATCGCTGTTTCAAGGTGGCCAGCCGTCTCATTCTATCTGTCCCCTTTTTCGACCACTTGGTAGCGATCCCGTCTACTCTGAACGCCTGCGCGATCGCGCCATCCTCACCGGCCACCCTCATGCGACCCCCGAGGCCCTACAATGGACCGATGCGAGTTTCCGCGTTCTTGGTTGCCTCCACGTTGCCGTTGGTTTCGCTCCCGCTGATGGCGAAGGTCGATTTTGTTCGCGAGGTCAAGCCGATTCTTGAGATCCGTTGCGTCCGCTGCCATGGCGCCGAAACCGCCATGAAACACTTGCGCCTTAATCGCAAGGAGCGGGCGATGATGGTCATCGTGCCGAAACGACCCGAGGAAAGCCAACTTTTCCTCGCTGCGCGATCCGGATCCATGCCGCCAGGCGGCCCCATGCTTTCCGCGGCGGAGCTGGAGACCTTGCGAAAGTGGATCGTCGAAGGCGCCCACTGGCCGAAGAATGTCGAACTCATAGCGAAGAATCCTTTTTCGGCAAACTAAGTGCCCCTTTGCCTGTAGTCCGGTCCAAATGTCGTCGTCTAGCGAGAGTTGGGGCGTCATTTGTCCAGGCCGGTCCACAGCACGTCGCGTCGCTATATAATCGCTAGCAGAGGATAGACCATGAAATTCCGCAGCCTGATCGAATCCAGCGGTGTTTTCCTTTTGGCGGTCGCGTCCGTTTCGGCCCAGACCGGCCGTGCGCCCGCCCCTGCTCCCGCGCCGCCTCCCAAAGCAGGCGTAATCCCCCGCGCCGCAGACAAGCATCCCGATCTCTCGGGCATCTGGTCGAACGCCACTCGCACACCCTTCGAGCGTCCCGCGGTCTTTGCCGGAAAACCGACCATATCCGATGACGAAGCCCGCAAATGGGAAGCCAAACAAAACGAGCGCTGGGAGGATGAAGGTTCAACCATTGACGGCGGTCGCCCGGTAACAATTCAAGGCGGCGCCTATAACGTCCTCTTCTACGACAATGGAAGTGAACTGTCGCGCATCGGCGGTCAGAAGCGGACCTCGATGGTGGTCGATCCGCCTGACGGCCACGTTCCTCCGCTCGCGCAGGCAGCACGCGATCGACCGCGGCGCCGCGCCTATGTCCCCGGCGACTACAAGACTCTTTCGAACGATACCCGCTGTCTGGTCGGCAACACTCCCTCCGTACCCCTGGTGCCCGCCCTCTACAACAACAACATGGAGATCGTGCAATCCGCCGATTCGATTCTGATCGAGGTGGAAATGGTCCACGACGCCCGCATTGTCCACATGAATGCGCAACACCAGTCCCCGAATGTCCGCCAGTGGTTCGGCGATTCCATTGGACACTGGGAAGGCGACACACTGGTTGTCGAAACGACGAACTTCAACGACCAGACACACTACCGGGGTGCCTCAATGAATCTGAAGGTCACCGAACGCTTCACGCGGGTAAGCGACAAGGCCATCGAATATCGGGCCACCATGGATGATCCCTCCACGTGGGCGAAGCCCTGGTCCATTGAATTGGCGTTTACCTCCGTGCCCGGGCCACTTTACGAATACGCTTGTCATGAAGGCAACTACGCCATGGTGGACATTCTTGGCGCGAAGTAGGCGCCCCTTAGCTTAACGAGCAACTTTCCCGTTCGGACTGGCCGATCTTCCGGTCTCATCCGTAAATCAGCCCGCAGCGTCCCGCCGAGGGTTGATATACTGGCGCGTTCACCCCTATGCGAACCCTCTGCCTGTTCCTCCTCCTGAGCCTGACGTGCGCCGGTCAACGTGGAGGAGGTCGCGGCGGAAGAGGAGACGAACCCGGTGATCCAGCTGCCGGTATGTTCGGAGGACTGCGCCTGCGATCCATCGGACCCGCGTCGGCTTCCGGGCGCGTCACCAGCTTCGCCGTCAATCCCGAAAATCCGGCGCAATATTTCGTTGGCGTCGCCTCCGGTGGGGTATGGAAAACGGTGAATAACGGTATCACCTGGACGCCAGTGTTCGATAATGAGGGCTCCTATTCCATAGGAACAGTCGCGCTTGACCCGAAAACGCCGTCGACCGTGTGGGTTGGAACCGGCGAGAACAACAGCCAGCGGAGCGTGAACTGGGGCGATGGGATCTATCGGTCGGATGACAGCGGGCGAAGCTGGCGCAATCTGGGCTTGAAGGACTCCCAACACATCGCCAAAATCGTGATTGATCCACGTGATTCGAACGTGGTCTACGTCGCGTCCCAAGGCCCTTTGTGGTCGCCGGGCGGCGATCGCGGAGTTTTCAAGACCAGCGACGGTGGAAAAACCTGGAAGAACGTTCTGACGATCAGCGAGAACACGGGCGTGACAGATATTGCCATTGATCCCGTCAATCCGGATAGGCTGCTGGCCGCGTCCTATCAACGGCGGCGGCATCAGTGGACGCTGATCGACGGTGGACCCGAATCGGCTATTTACAAATCGGATGACGCGGGCAATTCGTGGAGACGGATTCGCTCGGGATTGCCCGCGGGCGATCTTGGCCGTATCGGCATTGCATTTTCACCGGCTCGGCCGCACTTGGTTTATGCGAAGATCGAGGCCGCCAACAATCAA
>Ga0182024_10003498_pt1 | contig 37316 bp, 27 predicted proteins | sample P32metaG_FD_120480 | JGI IMG/M metagenome (GOLD analysis project Ga0182024, IMG submission 120480) | Permafrost microbial communities from Stordalen Mire, Sweden - P3-2 metaG (Illumina Assembly) | ecosystem: Environmental > Terrestrial > Soil > Wetlands > Permafrost | place: Sweden: Stordalen...
GTGCCCGTGTTCGTGATGTTGCCCTGGATCGTGCGCGCGCCGCCGTGGGCCGGTTCGGTTGTGATCGTGCCGCTGTTGTCCAGCGTGCCGGTCGAGATCACGAGCGTGGCGCTATTGCCCTGGCTGTCACCGTTGGTCAGCGTGATCGAGCCGCCGTTGGTGAAGCCCGTCGCAGCGGTCACGGTCGCGTTTTCGGAGACTGTGCTCTCGATCGACAGCGACTGGCCCGAGGACGACGTCCCGCTGAGCGTGCTCGTCCCGCGGAGCGCGATCGTGCTTGCGCCCGAGCCCGTGTAGCTGAGCGCCCCGCCTCTGACGATCACCGGCTTGGTGCCGCTGGTCGTGCCGGCGCCCTGCGTGAATGAGGTCCCGGGTTCCATCAGCACGTCGCCGCTGCCCGTCGCGACGATTTTGCCGCCGGCGCCGTTGATGATCGAGCCTTTTTCAGAGACCGTCAGCGCCTTGCCTTCGGCGATGTTGAGCGCGCCTTCGTTGGTGAGGACGGCGCTCGTTCCGTTGTAGGCGGTGTTGGCGTTGATCGCCAGCGTGCCGGTGTTCGTAACGGCTCCCTGGAGGTTGCGCGTGCCACCGTGGGCGACTTCGCTGGTGATCGTGCCGGCGTTGCTGATCGGTCCCACCAGCGTGACGCTGTTAGAAGCCGTATCGCCGTTCGTGAGCGTTAGCGAGCCGTGCGCACCGTTGGCGATGCCCGCTGTCGTGGTCAGGATGGCGTTCAGCGAGACGCTGCTGCCGACCGCGAGAGTCTGCGTCCCAGACGTCCCTCCGACCGTGAGCGACTTCACGCTCACGGTGCTGCTGGTCTGGGTCATTTCGACGGTGTAGGTGCCGTTTTCTGTGATGCAGGCTTCATCTGCGGAGGTCGGCACGCCTTTGCTCCAGTTGCCGGGCGTGAACCAGCTGCCACCTTTGTTGTTCGTCCACGAGTCCGTGCAGCCGCTGGCGTGCGCCGAGGAAGGTGTCAGGACCGTCACGCCGATGAGCGCCACGATCGCCAAGCCGATCGTGCACTCACGGCGCCCCGCGCGCAGGCAACTGCTCAGTCCAAGCATGTCCACCCTCCATAGTTCGTCGCTCGTTCCGGCGCAGGACCCCCCCCGCCGGCTCTGGCGCTGCGCAGCATATCGCCTTCACCCTCCCGGCGCCGTCGGCGCACGTGATCGGCTTCGCGTTGAACCGCAAACGACACGACTTCTCCGAGCGCGACCGGAACATCCTGCAGGCGATACGACCGTTCGTCATCCAGGCCTTCCTCGACGCCGCGGCGCGCGCCCGCACGCGCGCGGCCGTCGCGGCGCTCGAGTGGGTCAGCGATTCCACGGCGCAGGCGGTCATCGTCCTGAGCCGCAACGGGCGGATCGAGTTCGCGACCGATCGGGCCGCCCGCTGGCTCAGCGAGCTCATGCCGGCCGACGTCGCCATCCGCCTGCCCGAGCCGCTCCAAGCTTGGAGCGACGCTCAGCGTCGGCGCGAGCACGATGGGCCGCGCCACGGCCAGCGGCTCGAGGTCCGCGCGGGCATGGCCACGCTCACGGCGCGGTTCATTCCCGGCGGCGCCGACGGCCTCGATGCGATCCTGCTTCAGCAGCGAGCTCCACTGCGCGCCGACGCCATCCGCGCCCTCGGGATGACCAACCGCGAGACCGAGGTGCTGCGCCTGCTCGCGCACGGGCTCTCAAACGGCCAGATCGCACTCGAGCTCGCGCTCAGCGAGCGCACGATCGCCAAGCACCTCGAGCACATCTATGGCAAGCTCGACGTCGGCAACCGGACCGCCGCCGTCGCGCGCGCGCGAGCCGAATCGGCTCGCGCCGTCGCGAACTAGACTTCACCGCATCGATCTGGGGTCATTTGTGTTTGAAGGACACCACTCGACGGCGGCGGAGGTGCGACCGCGTGAAAAGACGGGACGAGCAAGGAGAGACTCGGACATGAGGCGATCGAAGATCTGGCGTCGGCGCTCGCTAGGCGAGGTGATGCTCGCATGCGCCGCGCTGGCATTGTTGCTTCCCTCGCCAGCGGCGGCGGCTCCCGCACGTAAACCGAAGCCGCGCGCGACCACCGGCGCGGTCTCACGCGTCCGCGGCAACTCGGCGCTGCTCACGGGAGTCGTCAACCCGCAGGGAGTGGAAACGATCTACTACTTCCAGTACGGCCCCACGATCGCTTATGGCTCCCAGACGCCTTCGGCGAGTGCCGGTGCCGGCATCGTAAACGTCAAGGTCGGCCAAACCGCCTCCCCGTTCCTGCCGGGCTACCACTACCGACTGGTCGCAACGAGCGCGAACGGCACCGCCCTCGGGCACGACCGCACGTTCACCACCACCTCAAGCAGCCGGCCGAAGGTCGAAATCAGCAAGCCCACTGCCCCGGCCGTGTACGGCAGCGCGCTCACCGTGAGCGGCGTTGTGACGGGGCCGACTGCCGCCAACCACAAAATCGAGCTCCAGGCGAGCCCGTTTCCCTACCTTGAATCCTTCACCAACGTCGGTGTTCCCTTGCTGACCAACGCCCTCGGTCGCTTCTCGTTCCGTGTCCCGGCCCTTACCGCGAGCACGCAGTTCCGCGTGACCACCTTCGACACGCTGCCCATGTTCAGCCCGACGCTGACCGAGCATGTCGCGGTGCGCGTGACCTTCAAGGTACGCTCGGCCGCACACCAGGGATTCGTACGCCTTTACGGCACGATCTCGCCCGCCGAGGTGGGCGCACGCGTCTCGTTCCAGCTGCAGAAAGCGGTGCGGCCGGGAGGAAGATCCGAAAAGTCTGAAGAAATGACGACGAAGTTCGTCACCGAGTCAAGCACCGTAGCCAAGCGAGCCACCCACACGATGTCGCGCTTCAGCAGCATCGTAAGCATCAAGCACACCGGTCGCTACCGCGCGTTCGTCCGGGTCCGTCCCGGCGCGTTGGTATCCGGCGCCAGCCAGAGCGTGCTGGTCCACGCGACGGTCCCGGCGCGCAAAGCACACCACAGCAAAAAACACTAGCCGGGGCGCCCTCAGCGTCCGCTTGGCCGCGTCAGCCCGTGCGCGGCAAGCAGCTCGAGCACGCGTTCTACCTCCGCGTCCACGGACTCCCCGCTGGCGCCCAGCACGAGGTCCGGGTTGGCAGGCGGCTCATACGGAGCGCCGACGCCGGTCAGACCGGCAAGCTCGCCCGCACGCGCACGCGCGTAGAGGCCCTTGGGGTCGCGCTGCTCGCACACCTCGAGCGGGGCGTCCACGTAGATCTCGATGAAATGAAGCTCGTCGGCTGCGTGCAGGGACCCCGCCGCTTGGCGGTCCGCTGCGTACGGGCTGACCAGGCTTACCAGCGCGATCGTCCCGGACTCGGCCAGCAGGCGCGCGACGTGCGCCGTGCGCCGCACGTTCTCGCGGCGGGCCTGCTCGTCGAATCCGAGATCGCCGTTCAGGCCGTGGCGCAGGTTGTCGCCGTCGAGCAGGAACGCGGGCTGACCGGCGGCGATCAGACGCTCCTCGACGGCGGCGGCGATCGTCGACTTGCCGGCGCCGGGCAGGCCCGTGAACCAGACCGTCGCCCCGGCGTGGCCGAGCGACTCCCAGCGTCGCCCACGGGTCATTCGCGATCCCTGCCATTTCACGTTCGGGCTGCGCTCGCTCTTGGTCTGCGACTCGCTCCCATCCTCGATCTCAACCTCGGTGTCGAGGATCACCCCGGCCGCGACCGTCTCGTTGGTCGCCCCGTCGATCACGATCAGGCTGCCGGTCACGCGGTTGCGCCGGTATGAGTCGAACACCAGCGGCGAGCTGAGCTCGATGTGAACGCGCCCGAGATCGTTGAGCTCGAGCGTCGTCGCGCTCTCGTCGCGGTGGAGCGTGTCGACGTCGATCCGGTAGCGGACGTCGACGGCGCCGACCATCGCCACGCGCGTCGTGTGCTTGACCAGGTAGCGCCGTCGCGCGTCCAGCGGATGCTCGGACATCCAGCAGAGCAGGCTCTCGAACCTGCTGGAGACCGTCGGCTGGTTGTGCGTGCGCACGATCGTGCTGCCGCGTCCGGCGTCGAGGTCGTCCGCGAGCCTGAGCGCGACGGACATCGGCGGAAACGCCTCCTCGACCGGCCCATCGAAGGTGTCGATGCCCGTGACCTTGCTGTGCTGGCCGCTCGGCAGCACGACCACATCATCGCCCGGACGGATGACGCCCCCCGCGACCTGCCCGGCGTACGCGCGATAGTCGGAAACGCTCGTGGACTGCGGGCGAATCACCCACTGCACCGGGAAGCGCACGTCGATCAGGTTGCGATCGGAGGCGATGTGTACATGCTCGAGGTGGTAGAGCAGCGGCGGGCCCTGGTACCACGGCATCGATTGGGAGCGCTCGACCACGTTGTCTCCGAGCAACGCCGAGATCGGGATGAACGTCACGTCGGACATCTCCAACCGCGCGGCGAACCGATCGAAGTCCTCGACGATCGCGTCGAACACCTCCTCCTTGAAGTCGACCAGGTCCATCTTGTTCACGCAGACCACGACGTGCGGAATCGCCAGCAGCGAGCTGATGAACGCGTGACGCTTGGACTGCGCGACGACGCCCTTGCGCGCGTCGATCAAAACGATCGCGAGGTCGGCCGTGGAGGCGCCGGTGACCATGTTGCGCGTGTACTGCTCGTGCCCGGGCGTGTCGGCGATGATGAACCGGCGTTGCGTGGTCGCGAAGTAGCGGTACGCGACGTCGATCGTGATGCCCTGCTCGCGCTCGGCGCGCAGACCGTCGGTCAGCAGCGACAAATCCAGGAAGTCGTGACCCATCCGACGACTGGCTTGCTCGACGTGCTCCAGCTGATCGGCGAGGACCTGCTTGGAGTCATAGAGCAGGCGTCCGATCAGCGTACTCTTGCCATCGTCGACCGAGCCGGCGGTGGCAAAGCGCAGAAGATCGGCGGGGCGCTCGGTGAGCCGCCGAAAGACCTCTCCTCCCTCGGATACGGAGGATGGGTCCTTTCCGGTGGGCACCGGGACCTTTCCGTTGCCGTGGGTCACCACGCCAGGTGAAGAGCTCGGGACATCCATCAAAAATGTCCCTGCCGCTTGCGATCGTCCATCGCGGCCTCGGTTACCTCGCGTTCGTGGGCGAAGTAGATTGACGGCACCTCCAGCGCCTCCTCGGCTATGCACTGCCACACGTCGAGCTCGGTCCAGTTTGAGATCGGAAAGACCCGCGCGTGCTCGCCCTTGCGGATGCGCCCATTGTAGAGGCTCCATACCTCGGGGCGTTGGCGCGGTGGCTCCCACTGGCCGAGCCGATGGCGCTCGAGCTCGGCGGCGAGGTCGCGCATCGCGTGGACCGCCTCGGCCTCGAGCGTGTGCCGGTGGGGCAGATCGTAGGTGGCGGGCATCCTTGCTGAATGACTGAGAGTGGTCGTTGCTGTAACTGAGAATCCCCTGTTGTCGGGTGCGCCTCCAACTCCAGGATGCAGCGCTTACTCGCGGCTTGCACGGTCGCGCCCCACAACATTAGGGCGCGCATCCCAACTTTGCAAGGTTGCGCGCGTCGGCTCTTGCCCCGCCGCCGGGTCGAATCTCGGCCTCGGACGCGCGTCGAGCCTCGGCCCCATATTCCCGCGCCTACGGGGCTCTTGCCGCCCCGGTCCTGGCCATGGCGCGCACGTACACCTCGAGCATCGCGGTCACATGATGGCCGACGGTGAACGCCTGCTCCACCCGGCGGCGCCCGGCACGTCCCATCTCCAAGCCGTGCTCTGGACTCTCGGCGAATCGGCGAATCGCACGCGCCCACGCGCGGGCGTCGCGCGGGGGCAGGAGATAACCCTCGCGCCCGTCCCTGACGATCTCGCGCGGCCCCCCGACATCCGTTGCAATCACCGGAACCCCCAGAGCCATCGCCTCGATCAGCGAGCGCCCGAACGGCTCCTCCCAGGAGGGAAGCAAAAGGACGTCCATCGCGCGCATGAGCTCTGGGACGTCCTCGCGCTCCCCGAGCCAGGACACGCGGTCCTGCAGGCCCAGGTCGGCGACGAGCTCATGCAGGCGCGCCACGTAGCGCTCGTTGTCAAACCTCGTGGCGGGCGCGACGAACTTGGCCGAGCCAATCAGCAGCAGGTGCGCATCGACGCCCTCGTGGCACAGCAGCGCCAGCGCTTCGATCGCCGTGTCTTGCCCCTTCCACGGGCTGAGCTGGGCGACCACGCCCAACAGCAGGTCCCGCTTGCCCGCCTCGCCGAGCTTTCCACGAGCCTGGGCGCGATCGATTTGCTCGGGATTGAAGCGCTCCAGATCCACCGGATTGTGAACGATCTCAAGCCTGGCGCCCGGCGCCGCCGCCCGCACCGAGCTGGCCGTGTAGCGGGAGTTGGCCACGACCGTCGTCGCAGTCGCGCCGATGAGGCGCATCGTCGCGGTGGTGAGCGGGCCGGGCGGCAGGCAGTCGCGGACGTGGACGACGGTCGCAACGCCTCGCAGTCGCGCGAGCCCGAGGACGACCCCAGCCCGGATCGAGTTCGCGTGTACCAGCGCAGCGGCAGGGCGGCCGGCGGCGCGGCGCACCTGCCACGCGGCACGGCTCATCTCGGCGAGCGCGCGTGGAGTGTGCAGGGGGTGCATCCTGAGGCTGCCCGCCGTTCCAGTAATCGTGGCGGTGGGGATGCCGAGGTTGGCGACGGCCGACTGGAGCCGACCAGGCGGGGTCGCCACCCGCGCCTCCACGCTGTCGGGGAGCGCGGCGAGCAGACTCAGCAGCGAGCGCTCCCCGCCGCTGATCACCGCCGTGTGGTTTACGTAGAGGACTCTCACGCGAGCGTCTTTGGACCGAAGGGACTCTCACGCGGCCGTTCGTGCAGAACCACGAGACCGCCGCCGAAGCGCACGAAGGCGCGAGGATGGCGCAAGCTGCTCGAGCAACACCGCTTCGACCCGCCCGACGATAACCGGCCATGCGAAGCGTTGCGCCCGCTCTTCTCCCGCCCTGCCCAGCCGTCCGGCCAGCTCGCGGTCGAGCAGCAGCCCGGCGATCGCGTCCGCCACCGCCACGGGGTCCGTCGGGTCGACCAGCACGCCATTCTCGCCATCGGCGACCGCGTCGAGGGCACCGCCGACATCGCCCGCGAGGACCGGCTTTCCGTACGCGCCGGCCTCCAGGTAGACGATGCCGAAGCCCTCTCCGGCCAAGCCGCCGCTGGGCAGCCGGCTCGGCATCGCGAGCAGGTCGGCGCGCCTCAGCCAGGAGTTACGCTGCTGGTCGGAGACCGAGCCGAGGAAGCGGCACGAATCGGCCACTCCATAGGAATGGGCGAGCTGTTCCACGCCCGGCCGCAGCCCACCGTCGCCGATGACGATCCACTCCACGGCGGGCACGTTCGCCCGCACGAGCGGGAGCGCGCGGACCAGGACATCATGGCCCTTGTAGCGCTCTGCGATGCGGGAGATGGTCAGGAGCGTGGGACGATCCGCTACCAGCGGCGTGGAATCGCTCGGCACGTCCACGCCTGGCGAGATCAGCCGCATGCTGGCCGGCACCACCCCGGTGGCGGTGATGAGCCCTGCGGTGTAGGAGCTGATCGCGACCACCTCGTTGGCTTGACGAGCGGCGAACGCGGCGAGCTTGGGCTTGGCCCCAATCTCCTCGGCGTAAAAGTACTGGACGATTCGGGCACCCAGCGCGCGGCGAATCGCGACGGCGGCAGGGCTGGTAACGATATGCGCGCTGAGCGTGACATCGGGTCGGAACTTCAGCGCATGGCGCAAGGCTGCCGCATTGAGCATGGCGCCGCGCCCGCCTGCAAGCCGTCCGTGATCGGGCACGCGTCGTACTGCCAGGGCACTGGCGCGATCGAACTGCGCCGCACCGGGGGAATCCAGCGCGATAACGCTCGTCTCGAAACCTTCTATTCCGGCGGCAAGACGATGGATCAGCACCTGGATCCCCCCAGCTGCTGGAGGAAAATCGGGCGTGATGATGAGGAGCCGCGGCCTACGCGCCATCGAGCCCGCAGAAGCGGTCCGCCCACAGCCCGAGCGAGAGCAGGGGCCAGAGCCGATCGCTGTGGTCGCGAACGGACGAGAGGTGCTCGTGAACGAGCTCTCGCACTGCTTGTCGTTCGAAGTAGCCCTCTTGGTAGATGATGCCACGCTCGAGCTGGTCGTTCAGAACGGGCGCGAGCGGGCCTCGCAGCCACTCGGCGGCGGGAACCCTGAACGCCGTCTTGCGGTAGTGCCCGAACTTGCGGGGCGTGATGATGTCCGCGGGCAGCATCTGATGCAGCAGGGCCTTCCCCCCGCCGCCGAGATGCATCGAGGTGCCGACGGAGGCAGCGAGCTCGGCGAGCTCGCGGTGCAGGTAGACGGTGCGGATCTCCAGCGACACCAGCATGCTCGCCCGGTCGGTCTTCACAAGCACGTCATCGGCCAGGTAGTCGACCTGATCCAGGTTCATCAGCCACCGGGTCATTGTCTGCCCGTCGCGCTCTCCGGCACGCCGAGTCAGGTCGGCGAGGACTCGGTTGCGATCCAGTTCGGCGAGGCGAGGACCGTAAAGCGACTGGCGGCTGTGTCGGCGCTCGCCGGTCACCCAGTCGAGGTTGCGCTCGAGCACCGGCGTGGGGGCGAGCCGCGCGGCCAGCCGTGCCCCCGGTCCAAACCGGCCGGGGCCTCGCAGTAGCGCGGTCAGCGACCCCACAGCGAGATCGGGCAGGGCCGTCTCGACTCGCTTGGCCCGTTCCAGCCAGCGGTAGCGAGGGTAACCGCCGAACAGCTCATCCGCCCCCTCCCCGCCGAGAGCGACTGTCACGCGCGGACGCGCGAACTCCGAGAGCGCGTGCAGTGGCACGAGCGCTTGGTCGGCCAGCGGTTGGTCCATGGCGGCCAATACGCCAGGTGTCCGCTCGGCGACTTCGGACTGGGTTAGCGTGAGCTCGTGATGCTCGCTGTTCAGGCGTTGGGCGACCCGGCGAGCTTGCGCGGTCTCGTTGAATGACCCGATGTCGTAGCCGATCGTGAACGTCTTCAGGCGCTGGGAGGACTGCTGGGCGGCCGCGATGGCCACCAGGGTCGAGTCGATCCCGCCGCTGAGGAACACGCCCACCGGCACGTCCGCCACCATTCGTGTGCTGACGGACTCTGCAAACAGACGCTGCGTCTCGGCGGCCACCGACTGAAACGGCTCGCTCGACTCAACGGCACCCTCGGGAGGCGACCACCAGCGGCGTTCCTGACAGCGGCGGCTGTCCTGCTCCCAACTCAGCAGATGCCCCGGGGGCAGTTGACGCACCCCGCGCACGATCGTGCCGGGTCCAGGCACGTAGCGGAACACGAAGAACGCGTCGATCGCATCTGCATCGAGCTCGCGCAGCTGCGGCTGGGCGTGCACGAGCGCAGTCAGCTCGGAGGCGAAGATCAACTCACCGTCACGCTCGTGCAGGAACAGAGGCTTCTCCCCGAATCGGTCTCGGGCGAGCAGCAGGCGGCGGCGGCGGCCGTCCCACAGGGCGAACGCGAACATGCCCTCGAGCGCGTGCACGAAGGCATCGCCGTACTCCTCGTAGAGGTGCACGAGCACCTCGGTGTCTCCGCTGGTCGAGAGGCGGTGCCCGCGCGCGCGCAGGTCCGCGCGCAGCTGGGGATGGTTGTAGATCTCGCCGTTGAACGCCACCCACACCGAGCCGTCCTCGTTGCAGAGCGGCTGGTGAGAACCAGCAACGTCCATGACGGCCAGACGGCGGGCGCCGATCGTCACCCCCGTCGTGGGATCGGTGTGCACCCCTTCATCGTCTGGACCGCGGTGACGCAGCATCGCGCACATCGCGCGTACCGCGCGCGCGTCGGGATCGTCCGTGCTCCCAGCGATGCCACACATCCGACCAAACATAGCTGTAAAGCGCCCCGCGTAGATTGCCGATAGGTCTGGCGAGCAGCATCGTCTCCCCTCCTGTTGCTCTGCCGAGTGACTTTGCCCAACACGCCCATCTTTCTTCGCCGGTGTGCGGTACCGGCCTCCCTCCTCAGTGCCGCGGCAGTCGCCGTCGGAGCCCTCGTGCCTGCTTCCGCGCCAGCAAGGCCAGCCGGCCCGGCGAGCGAATCGAGCGGCACCCCGCCTGCTGAGTCCACCGGCACCGCTCCCAGCGAATCGAGCCCCGCCCCGCAGCCTCCCGAAACCGGCACGCACCCGAATCGCACCGATCGCAGGGAAGGCTGCCACCTCAGCATCGACGCGACGTCCCACCGGATCACGGCCGGGGAATCCGTTACCGTCTTCGGAGCGCTCCTCTGCCCGAGCGCGAGCGTGGCCGACCAGCCGGTCACGGTCTATCAGCTTCAGCCCGCCGGCGGCGCAACCAGGCTGCTCGTCGGGACCGCGACCACCGAAGCGGACGGCTCCTACCAGCTCACTCCGGCCGCCCTCAGCACCAACAGCACCTTCCTGGTCCGCTCGCAGGGCGCCCCCGGCGCGCACACCGGGGTTAAGGTCGCTCCTCAGGTCACCCTCAGTGGCCCTCCCGCCGGCGCGCCGCTGTCCACCGGCGGCGGCGATGCGCGCATCAGGGCTCAATACGGGGTCACCTTCAGCGGCACGGTCAGCCCGGCCGGCGTGGGCGCGCGCGTGGTGCTGCAGCGCGAGGACGCCCTCGCCGGCGAGCAATGGCACCCGATCGCCTTCGGTCAAGTCGACGAAGAAGGCAAATACTCGATCACTCACACCTTCGGGGCTCCTGGTGACGCCAATATACGCGTGGTGGTGCATCCCCGAGGTAGTGTCAACGCGGCCGCCGCGTCGGAATTGCTCTCATACGATATCTCTCCGAGGCAGAACCCGAGGCTGACGATCCAGGGCTCGACCGACCCGATCTCCCAGGGACAATCGGTGACGATCACCGGAGTCGCCGACCGAGCAGCGGACCAGCCGGTCACGCTGCTTGCACGCACACAAGGGAACGCTTTTATAGCGGTCGCCAAAGGCACGACAGACGGCAGCGGAAACTACAGGTTCACCCAGTCACCGCTTCAGAGCACGTTCTACAGGGTCACCACTGCCACCCGTCGGTCCATACAGCTGTTCGAGGGCGTGAAGTACGCCCTCTCCGCCGAGCGCTCCCCGGGCGCCGTACAGGCCGGACAGCAGCTGACGTTCTCCGGCACGGTAGCCCCCGATAGCGTTGGTCACGTGGTCTACCTCGAGCGCCAGTGGGCGTCCCGCCTCGGTTTCCACGTCGTCGACGTCGGAACCGTGAGTGTCGCATCCACGTATTCGATAGCGCACACCTTTTACAACGCCGCAACGGACGTGATGAGGATCGAGGTGCCCGGCGATTCCGAAAACCAAGGCCAGGCCAGCGAACCGTTTACCATCGAGGTGACGCCGACACCGGCCACGGCGCTGGGATCGGAAGCCCCCGCCAGCCCGATTTCCGGCGAAGACTAGACAATCCGGCCCGCAGGCATCAGTGGAGAAAGCGTCTATAGGAAGATAGCTCTGCTTGTGCCTCTCTTGACCGCGACTTCACGACACGTGCGGGATTACCGGCAACGATCGACCAGGGTGGAACCTCCCCTCTGACGACCGCTCCGGCCGCGACGACCGCACCTTCTCCAATGGTCGTCCCAGGAAGTATGATCGCGCGTGAGGCGATCCACACCCTGTCCTTGATGATGACCTCGCGGCCACGACCTTCAAACGCGGGCGAGTCGGGGTCGTGCTCGGTCGTCAACAGCAGGGCTTCGGGTGAAACGTTCACTAGCGAGCCAATCACAAGGCCGCCACCACCGTCGAGCAGCACACCGTCGTTGATGTTGCAGTGCTTTCCCAACCGCACACCACCGCGCGCCGTGATGTGAATACCGCGCTCAAACGCGCATCGGTCGCCGATCTCGCAACCCACGACATGCCGCAGGATCGCGCGACGGAGACGATGTCCTGGAATCCGCAGCAATAGGTTCGCGCCGGCCAAGAAGACATCAAATTGGTAGCGGCGCCAATTCACGGTGGCAATACTACCGGTAACGATCTCGCCACAAGGGCCTCGACCGGCTGCCGATGGCTATGATTCGTGTTCGCATGATCGAGCATGACCCCACGGGCCCGTCTGTATTCCGCGAGCGCGGCGGGATGTGATCAATATGTCGGAGAATCCGAGCTCGGTGCTGCTCCTGACCCCGCGCTGGACCAGGGACGGCGGGGTTGGTACGCATGTCATGGCGAGCGCGGGGGTCCTTGCTCAACATGGACTGAATGTGCATGTGCTAGCGGCCCAGATCGAGCCCAGCGAGCTCGTCCCTGGCGTGACGTTGCATCACAGCCCGGAGCTTCTCAACACGCGTGCCTCACCCGATTTAAGGCTCGGCGATGCTCTGTCGTCTCCTGCGGCGGTGACTCACCTGCATGACCTTGACGATCCTGCGATCGTCGCATTCGTGCGGACACACGCACCGGTCGTGATCAGCGCTCACGGCTACACCGCGTGCACATCCGGGGTCTACTACTTTCGTCCCGGCAAGGAATGCACGCGCTCCCACGGCCTGGGGTGCGCGCCCAATCTGGTGGCGCGCGGCTGTGCCCACACGCATGACCCACGATGGTTGCCGTCGGCATATAGGCGGACCACCGAGGGAGTCGAGGCCCTCATGCGCGCTGATCTCGCAGTCTCTTACTCAAGCGCCGTAGACCGACACCTATCGGCAAATGGCGTGACTCGGCGCAGGGTGATTCCCCTTTTCGCCACGATGGCTCCAAGGACCGGGTCCGGTCACGCCACGCGACGACGTGTTGTGTTCGCAGGCCGGATCGTAGCTGCAAAGGGAGTCGGAATTCTGGTTCGCGCCGCTCGTGCCGTGGACGCTGAGTTCGTTATATGTGGAGACGGCTGGCAATTGGATGAGATGCAGAGGCTTGCGCGACGGCTAGGGGTGAGCGAGCGCGTCCGCTTCAAGGGCTGGCTCAGCGCCGAGGAGCTCGCGCACGAGTTGGCAGAAGCGTCGATGGTCGTGGTGCCGTCGGTTTGGCCTGAGCCATTCGGGCTTGTCGGGATCGAGGCCCTGGCCGCGGGTCGGCCGGTCGTCGCGAGCGCCACCGGAGGGATTGGTGACTGGCTGGAAGATGGCGTAAGCGGACTGTGCATCACACCCGGTGACGCACCCGCGCTCGCTAGGGCGCTCAATGAGCTGCTCGCCGACCCGGCGAAGCAGCGAGCCATGGGAGCAGCCGGCAGGACGACGGTAGCGGCGCGATTCTCCGCTAAGCATCATGTCGCCGCGCTTTTGGAGGCCTATCGGACTGCCCGCGCGACTTGGGAGTCTGACCGCTGCGAGGATTCGACGGGAGTGGAAACGCCTGCGGCTCGGGCTGAGCCATCGCGGGCTTGATGAGCGCCTGGCTTCTCTGCTCTTCGACCGAGTGGGGCCAAAGGAGTGCTTGTCATGGCTGGCCTGCTCTGACGATGTCATCGAGCAGGTCAGCCACTGCTCCTGCACTGCGTCCGACGCTCATGCTTCGCTCAGCAAACCCGCGGCCACGAGCACCGAGCGCGTCACGCAGGCTCTCATCGGCGAGCAAAGCATCGAGCTCGTCGGCCAGTGCAAGCGAAGTTGGCTGCACCACACGGGCCGCCTCGGACTCAATCAACTCCGACCACCGGCGGGGGCCATCGAGGGCGATGACCGCTGTACCGGAGGCGAGCGAGGAGGCGAGCGTAGTCTTTCGCGATGTCGGACCTGGAGGGTCGACGCACAGCAGGACGTCGCATCCCGCGAGCGCATCCGAGAGGTCTTGGGCTGAGAGGACGCCCGAGAAAGACAAGGCCTGCGCGATTGCGCGCGTCCGTGCAGCCGCACGCCACACCTCGGCCAATTCCGACGCGGGACCAGGCGCGCCGAGCAGCTTCAGCTGCACTCGGAGTCCTCGATCCTCCAACATGCGCAGGGCGTCGAGCACGACGGAGACCGTGGCCTCCCTGTATGAGTAGCCGAACAGCCCGATGACCTGGCACCCGCGATCCGAACGCGGCCGGACAGCCGGCGGCGGCAGGTTCGAGAAGACCGGCGCGAAGACGACGGGCCGCCGGCTCAGCCAAGGTCTGGACACGAGCCACTCGGCTCGAAAGTCGGTCGTGACAACAACCGCCGCAGAAGCGCGCATCACGGCGATCAGCAGCGCCCGTTGGGTCGCAGCCCACGCCTTACCCCGCAAGCCTCCCAGCTTCGCAGCGAATACGAACTCATGCAGCACGGTGATCAACGGGATCCGCGAGCTGCGCAACGCCGAGAGCGTCGGACGGACGAAGAGCGGGAAGCCACGGTAGGAGTAAGAGAAGACCGAGTAATGCAGCAGAACGGCGTCCGGCCGACTGCTGTCGAGCTCAGCGGCGAGTCCTCGCGTCCATGCCCGGATCTCCGAACGGGCCGCGCCGATCGACTCCTCGCTGCGCCCCAGCCAGTGCATAGAGCACAATACATTCTCGCGACCCAGTGCCTCGGCGAGCACGACAGCATGATCGCGCACGCCGCAGGTGGCCCCCATCGACATGCCGACGACAGCGGTCCGCACCGGTCGCACGATCCTGGCTGACGCGGAGCCCGGCGGACGCGACGCGATCTCGGCTCGCGTCTCGGTCACTAGGACGTCCGGAATCGTTCAGCCACTGAAGATCTCTCCACGGTAGGCAGCCTCGATCGCTTCGGTGAGCGCGGACAGATCGCCCGTTGGCAAGATCAGGCCATTGCGGTCGGGATCGATCAGGTCCTTCATCCCTGTGTCAGCACTGACGATCACCGGGACGCCACAGGCCAGAGCCTCCGCGGGGGCGTAGGCAAACCCATCCTCATACGCCGCGTGGACGCAGAGCCGTGCCGTGCGGAGATGGGGCAACGGATCGCCGTGCCCGTTGCTGATCCGGCGATCACCGGCGCACGCGCGCTGGATGAAGCGTCGCATACCCCGCGATCTCCAGCCCCCGATCAGGACGAGCCGCATGTCTGCATAGGGGAGACGGCGAACGGCATCGATCAGGAGCGGAACGCCCTTCGCGACGGAAAGGCTTCCGACGTACACGATGTCGAACCGCCCCGAAGCCCCTCGCGCGCCGTCGGGCTCGTAGCGTGGATCGGGCGTCAAAGGGAATTCCGACAGCACCTGATCGGGAAATCCCTCCTCGATGAACGACTCCCGGGCGTACCGAGAAGCAACGTAGATGCGATCCGCCTGCGCGTACTCGATCAGGTTCCGCTCGAGCAGCAGCGGCGCCCACGAGCCCTCCAGGGGGTACTGGCGATAGGCCTTAGCATGCTGGCGCACGACGCGCCGCAGGTGCGAGTTGGCCGCAATCAGAGAGATCGATTTGAAATGCGCCTGCCTCGCGGCGTGAAACTGCGCCACGGATGAGCCATTGAACCCGACGAGATGGTCGGCGGCCGGCAGTCGTTGCGCAGCGTAGGCGTCGAACTCGACGTTGACTTCGCGGGCGTCGCGAGTGGCCGCTAGACGTATCGGTGGAAGGGCGAGCACCGCGCTGAGCGCGCGCTCCCGCAGTGGGCGGCGCGGGGACGCCGCCGGAGAGGCGCGGGTCGAGCCGCAGATGCAGGCCGTCGTTTGCTTGCGGCGATCCAGGGCGTCGACGATCTCACTCAGGTGGCGCCCGAGGCCACCGACGCCGAGGGGCGCGGCGCAGGAAACGAGGACCCGACCCCTCGGCAGAACGGCCTCCTGAGCGCGCGCTCTCTGAACGCGCCAGCGGACGCCGAGCGGCGCGTCTGGCCGGCTGTCGGACACGCGTGCCTCAGGCGATGCTGTCATAGCCCCACATGCTCACGAGATCCCGGCCCAGGTACTCGCTCAGCGCGACGACCTCTCCCTTGTAGCGGCGACGCACCTCGAGCATCAAGCCCTCATCGGGTGGCCGGGGACTACCGAGGACGACGTGGCGCTGGGCCACTCGGAGCGCTCTGCCGCGAAGCCGTCCGGGGGTAAGCGCCTTCACCCCCGCCTTCACGGCTCGTGAGACCGGACCTCTTCCCACGGATACTGCGTGCACCAATTCGTCGAGTTGCTGCGAGCGCATGCGGGTTGTTGGATTCGCATCCAACACGTCGACTGGAAGGGTCTCGTCCACGTCCAGGAACCGCAGCACAGCGCGCACGGTCGCCTCGTTGTCGCGACGAAAGTCGTCGTAGATCAGCACCAACACCTGCTCGGGTGGAAACGCGGCGTGATAACGACGCAACTGCTCGACGTACCGCACGTGGTTTGAATAAAGGAGCAGCTGCGGACGATGGGAACGGCGAGGGATATTTTTCCCTTCGCGTCTGGCTGACTCAAGAGAGAGCGCCTGCCCCAGGTCCTTCTTCGTCTCGACATGAGTCTGCAATAACTGAAGATGTAGTGAGCGCAGAAAGCTGGCAGGCTCTCGCAGGATGGCGATTATGCGTGCGTCGGGTCGTAGATCTGCGATGCGCCTTGCGGCGGTGCTCGACCAGAGGTATGACGAGGACGCCTCTCCAATGCGTTGCTCCGGCCCCGCTGCGTCGAACAGCGACAGATAGTCCTCAAGGGTCTCCGGCGGAGAGGCGGACCTCGGGGGCTTGAAGCGATAGCGCATGTCATTCGCGAAGAACCATGGCTCCTTGAGATCGGGCATGTAGATCTGCGGGTGACGTCTCAGCATCTCATACAGCGCCGTCGTGCCGCACTTGGGGTTGCCCACGATGAAAAAGTCGGGCACCCTCGTCTGCGGCGTAGGCGCAAGCGTTGATGGCTCAGCTGATGCCGTCATAGCCCCAGAGTGTCACGAGGTCGCGATCCAGATACTCGCTCAGAGCCACGACCTCCCCCTTGAAGCGTCGACGCAACTCGAGCATCAGGTCCTCATCGGGTGGCCGAGGACTGCCGTAGAGGAGACGCAAGCGGGTTGCCTGAAGCGCAGCGCGGCGCACTCGTCTGGACGTGAGTACCTTGACGGCGGCCTTCACGGCACGTGAGCTTGGGCCACGTCCCATGTACACGGACCGTAGGAGCTCGTTGAGGCGCTGAGACCGCACACGGACCGTGGGGTTTGCTCTCGTCACCTCGAGGGGATACGTATCGTCCACCTCGAGGAAGCGCAGCACCCGTCGCACGGTCGCTTCGTTGTCTCGCCGGAAGTCGTCGTAGATGAGAACGAGCACCTGCTCGGGTGGAAACACGGCGTGGTACCGGCGCAACTGCTCGACATATAGCACATGGTCTGAATACAGGAGTTCCTGCGGCCAAGGCGAGTGCCGTGGAATATCTTTTCCTTCGCGCCTGGCTCCCTCAAGGGCGATCGCCTTGCGGAGATCCGTCTCGGTCTCGGCATGATTCTGCACACATTGGAGATGAAAGGAGCGCAGGAAGCTCGCGGGCTCTCGCAGGATGGCGATTATGCGCGCGTCGGGTTGCAGATCGGCTATCCGGCCGGCCGCAGTGCGAGACGTGAGGTATGACGGTGTCGCCTCGCCAAGACGCTGCTCCGGCCTTGCATCGTCGAACAGCGAAAGATAGTCCTCGAGCGTGTCCGGCAGCGTGCCCGTTCCTGGCTGTCGGAACGGAGAGCGTAGCTCGGGTGAGAAGAACCACGACTCCTTGACGTCGGGCATGCAGATCTGCGGATGACGCCTGAGCATACGATACAGCGCGGTGGTGCCGCACTTGAAATGGCCGACGATGAAGAAGTCTGGGACTCTTTGCGGCAACGTAAGCGCAGCAGCTGATGGGTCAGCTGATGCTGTCATAATCCCAGAGTGTAACGAGGTCGCGACCCAGGTAGTCGCTCAGCGCGACGACCTCTCCCTTGAAGCGGCGGCGCAACTCGAGCATCAGCTGTTCGTCGGGCGGGCGAGGCTCACCGAAGACGACGCGGCGCTTGGTCGCCGCAAGCGCATTGCGGCGCAGTCGTCTGGTGGTGAGCCCCTTGACTCCTGCCTTCACCGCCAGTGAGACCGGACCTCGTCCCACGGAGACCGCGTGTACCAGCTCGGCGAGGCGCTGCGAGCGCGCGCGGACCGTCGGGTTGGCCTCCAACGGGTCAATCGAAGGAGTGTCGTCGACCTCGAGGAAACGCAGCACCTGGCGTACGGTCTCCTCGTTTTCACGCCGAAAGTCATCATAGATGAGGACCAACACCTGCTCGGGCGGGAAAACATCGTGATAGCGGCGAAGTTGCTCCACATATCGCACGTGCTCTGAATACAGGAGCGCCTGCGGCCAATACGTGTAGCGCGGGACACTTCGGCCTTGACGCCTTGCCGGCTCGAGGGCGATCGCCTTGCCGAGATCGCTCTCCGTCTCGATATAGGTCTGTAGGAATTGAAGATGTAGTGAGTGCAGGAAGCTCGCAGGCTCTCGAAGGATGGCGATTATGCGCGCGCCAGGTTGCACATCCGCGATGCGGCGTGCGGCTGTGTGAGACCAGAGATACAACGCCGTCGCCTCGCCCGCGCGCTGCTCCGGCTTCGCGGCATCGAACAACGACATGTAGTCGTCGAGAGTCTCCGAAGTCCCTTCCGGTCGCGGCGGGGCTCGAACTCGCAGCTCGTCTGCAAAGAACCACGGCTCCTTGCAATCGGGCATGTAGATCTGCGGGTGACGCCTCAGCATCTCATAGAGGGCCGTCGTTCCACTCTTCCCATGGCCGACGATAAAGAAATCAGGGATGCGGTGGTGCCGAGCAGACTCTGCGACTGCTCTCATGGTGCCATCGACCGACCGTCTCATATCCGGGACGCAAGTCGGGCCGACATCCGGGTCAAGGCAGGCTGCGCCCGGAGGCTCCGGCGGCGAGCTGTGAGGCGTGGCGGTAGTAGGTGTTGTCCCTCTGCAGGAGAGCTTTCGTATCGAAGGCGACCAACCGGCCATCGACAATGACCATCACACGATCACACATGTTGAGCGTCGACATGCGGTGAGCGATGATGAATAGTGTCAACTCGTGCTTGAGCGCGATCAGCGACTCTCCAATGAGGGTCTCCGAGTGCGGGTCGAGCGCGCTGGTCGGCTCGTCTAACACAAGCACCTCTGGGTGGGCGGCAAGCGCGCGGGCGAGACAGATCCGCTGCTGCTGGCCGCCGGAAACGGCGTCGGCGCGCGGGCCGACGACGGTCTCATAGCCGTTGGACCAGCCCACGATGTCGTCGTGGATGCGCGCGAGCCGGCCGGCGCGCTCCACCGCGTCGTCGTCGAGATCACGGAAGTAGCGTATGTTCTCTGCGACAGATGCGTGCAGCAGGCGGGGTTCCTGCGGCACGTAGGAGACCCGCCTATGCCAATCATCGAGCGCGAACTGATCCGCAGGCACGCCATTTACAAGATAATTACCGGCGTCCGGCGTCCGCAGCCGCAGCAGGAGCTGAACAAGCGTCGACTTACCCGCGCCGGATGGGCCGATTATTCCGACCACCTCACCGCCGGCCATCTCGAAGCTGATGTCGGAGAGCACCGGTCGACCGGGATTATAGGCAAAGGAGACTTTTTCGAAACCGAGAGTCTGCACTCTCGGCAGCGGCAATCCACCATCGACCGGGCTGCTCTCGTTATAGCGTCGCACGGAATCCTGCGTGCGCTGGATGAACGGCAGGGACTGGGAGAGGGCCAGGTATGCACTCTGAACCATCTGGCCGGTTGATCCCGCTCGAACGAGCAGCAGGACGACCCCTCCAAGCGATCCCGCGTGGCCCTTGCCCGCAAGATACAGACCGGCAATACCCGCCACGAGCAGGATGTAGATCAGGCTTTGATAGAGGTTCCCGACGAATCTGCCGATCAGCACGGATCGATAGAAGAAGTCACGGGAAGTCTGAACGAGGCCCCCGATCCGGCTGCGCTGAGCCGCGGCCACGCCGAACACCTGCGTCTCCTCTGCGACCCGGATCGCCTCTGCGATCCCACCGGCGTACCTCACCTGGGACTTTGAGAGCAAGCGCGAACTGCGGACCCCGCGTGACCTCAGCGGGCGCAGCAGACCGAACATCAGCACGGATGTGACACCAACAAGTACCGCAGCGAGGGCGTTGAGCACCAACGCCGAGATCATCAGAATAATAAAGGTGAACAGCGTGATGATGAGGTTCGTCATATTCAACGCACCTCCGGTCGCCTGCAACACCTGACTCGTCATGGTCTCCTGCAAATGCCCCTCGCGGTCGTGGGACTGCACTGCCCAAGAGGCGCGCGTGAAGGCGTCGAATAGCCTGGTGCGCATCCCAGCCTGCACGTCGGCGGCGATCCGCGCCGGCAGGCTCGCAAGCGGAAACTGCAGAGCGAGGCGAACAAAGGTGAGGGCGAACGCAACGGCGATAAGGGTCCCGACCGCCGCATGCATGTGGAGCGGTCCAAGGTCCAGGTGCACCTGCTTCGCCCCGGTGACAAGGGTGGCTGCCACCTGGGCGATGAGAGCGAGAGTTCCCGCTTCGGTGAAGCCGGAGAACACGGAACAGATCACGAGCGCCACGACTAACCGACGCCGATCGCCGATCAGCAAGTTAACGTACGACGCCATCGATTGCGGCGACGCTCCGCCCTGGCCGAGTGACAGCGGCTGCCTCATCAGGGCCTCACGGCGATCGTCGAATCGGCATTGCGTCCGGGCCCGGCGAACCAGTATGCGGCGACGCCGATCGCAAACCAGAAGTACGGGCCGGTCGCTGCGCTCACGATGAACGGTCCGGAAAATCCCATGGCAATCAAGGCGATGAAAGGCGCGAACGTGCCCGCGAGGGCGATGGTCAGCTCACCGTCCGCGACGCGCCGCAGCCGCCGCACGACAAGCACGACCACGTAGATCGAAAGAGCAACCCACAGCAGCAGGCCGGGCCCACCCACTTCGTCAGTGACGAGGTTGTACTGCGTGTCGGCACTGACCGAGTGGCCTTCCAGCTTGTCCGGGTTCGCGCCCCCGAACGCGCCCACTGCGCCCACGCTACCCAGCCCGACACCGAACGGAGCGACTCCGATGACGTGTGGGATTTTCTCCCAGGTCGATTCCTTGTAGCTGACGGACGTGGACACTATGTTGCCCGAGGCGATGCCTTCGTAACGGGAGAAGGTTCCGCTGCGCAGAACGGATACGAACAGCGCTCCGAGAGGAATCGCCAGGACGACGATCGCCAAGAGCGCTCCGAGAGCACGGGTCACCCGGCGCCCGCCGAGGGAGGAGAGCACCGCGAAGCTGACCACGGAGATGCCGGCCCCGATGACCGCCAGGCGTCCCAAGCCCGTGACAACGGCCACCATGGCCGCCAGGGCGAGCAGCGCGGCAACCCACCGGCGACGCGAGCGCCAGGTTGCTAGCAATGCCAAGCTGAAAGGCAGAGCGAGCACGCCGACGCCACCACCGAATCCAGTGTCGGAGCCGAGCGCCATCGGACGGACTCTCCCTACGCCTTCGCTGGAGTAGGTCCTACCCCCAAGCCTGTCGCCCACCGGACCTTCAGTGCCATTAACCAGTTCGGCATAACCCGGGCCCCAGGCGGCCAGCTGTGCCGGCGAGATCAGCGTCTGGTAGGTGGACACCACGCCGTTGGCCAGGCCGATCACGCCCACGATGAGGAACAGCTTGCGCAAGCGCTCCTTGGAGCGCACGAGCAGATACCCGAAGAAGAAGAACGGCACCCACTGCAGCTCCTGCCTGAAACCGCCGAGTGCGTGCAGTATTCCGCCGGTCTTCGGGTTGAAGGCCTCGAGCAGCACGAGGCCGACGAATGCCAGGACCCACCCGGACAGCGGAGGCAGCGTCACGCGCTCCCTGCTTACAAGCAGGCGCATCACCGCCCCGAGGGAGACGGCGAGGATCAAGACATTGCGCACGGCCGCGGTCGCTTCGTGGTGCCCAATGAGAAGCTTGACCGGGCCATCGAGCAATCCGAGGTAGAGCGCTACAAACAGGACCGTAACCTCGAGGCGCGTGCTGACCACGAGCGCCGTGACGCCCAGAGCTCCTATGAGGACTCCGGAGACCAGCAGGAAGTTCGGCTTCGGCATCTCCACGGCGACGCCGAGCGCGATCACGAGGGGAACAAGCCCGCTGAGACCGATCAGGAGGAACTCGCGGATGCGCCGATCCACGACCGCCGGATGGGTCAATCCGATCGCACTGGACCAACGCGGATGGGGCGCGCTCATCGGCCGATCAGGGTGCCCGGCCAAACCCGCCCGTCGCGCGTCGCGAAGCCATACCGATTCATGTCCTTGCGCGCAACGCAGTTGGCCGCCGTCCCAAGCACGGGTGCGCTGGCGGCATGCGCCAGCAGCTGCACGAGGCGCTGAGCGGACAATTCGCGGGTGTGCCCTGCGCGCGCGACAATCACGATCGCGTCGACCGACTGGAGCAGTGGTATCGCGTCACTGACCTCGAGCGGAGAGGGCGCATCGATCAACACGCGGTCGAAGTCCTCGGCGAGCGAACGCAGCACGTCCGTCATCTTCTCGCCCGCCAGCAGGGCGGGAGGATTGGCGACCGCTCCACCAGCGAGGAGAAACAGCGAGCCCTTACTGCGCGACTCGACCGCGGTGGCCACGCCGGCGGCGGACACTCCAGCGTCAGCGGGAGCCGACGCGTGCACTGGCTGCACGCGCTGCATCGCCTCCTCGATAGAGAACGTTCCGGCGAGCACCTCCGCGAGCCCATGCACACCGTCCACATCCAGCAGCTCGGCCTGGACGGGCCGGCGGAGGTTGGCCTCGACGACGGCCACCCGCTCACCGGCATCACGGTGGACCAGCGCCAGATCGGCGACCAGGGTCGACTTGCCGTCGCCGGCATCTGCGCTTACGAACAGGACGAGCCGACACGAGGTATCGCGTTCGTGCTCGGTCACGACCCCCAGCTGAAGGACCGTGTGCAAGCGGCGGAGTGGCTCGAGCAGCAACTTGGAAGGCACCGGCTGTCCGTCGCGATGGACAATCGGGCGCCTGACCGCCGGAAGGGCCGTGAGGATCTGCGACTGGAAGACCTCCCCGATGCTGGCCAGCGAACGCAGCCGGCGGTCGAATCGACTCAGCGCGTAGGCGGCGACGGCGGCGAGGGCGAGGCCGATCACGAACCCGAAGATCGCGTTCTGTTTCGGATTAGGCGAGAGCAGCTTCGCGGCTTTGGCAGGTTTGATCTGCTCAGCGCCAGCAACCAAAAGACTCGATTCAAGCTGGTTGATCTTGCTGTTGAGATTCGCCTCTTGAATAACCGTCGCGGTGTTCGGCGACGCTGAAGTCACCGTGCTCGGCGACCCTGAGCTCGAGCTCGTCCCTTTCGACGAACTCGGTGTGGGGGCGGCTTTTGGAACGCTCGCAGCTTCGATCCGCCGTAATTGGAGGCGAGCGATCCCAATCTGCGTCGTGATCGACCGCTGTTGGGTGGCATGCTGCCGGGTGATATATGCCTGCGCAACGGCGTTCGCAAGGAGTATGGCCCCCTTGCCCGTATGCGCTTCGGCCGAGATCGTTATGAACTCGCTCTTTGCGGCGGCTTTCGCACTCACCACGCTGCCCCTTACCACAGCACCCCTGTGCTCCCTACGCAGACGCTGGCGCACCGATTCGACGACGATCGAATTGATCAGCGCTATCTGATTTTCGTTGCTAGCGGCCCCGTTTTTTGTGATTCCTTTTTCGGATTGCTGTTCTTCGGCGCCAGCGCCGAGGTAGAGTTGCGTCGTCGCCGAGTAGACCCTCTGCGCACCCTTGTAGTAGGCATAGGTCCCCGCCGCGGCCAATATCCCGACGGCGAGGATCAGCCACTTGCGCCTCCAGAGCGGAGCGAAGATGGCGGTGGCGTCGGTCGTCTCGTTCATCGGCTGAGGGTCCATCCATGGCCGGTCACCAGCCATAAGGACTAGCGTAGCTCGACGCTAAGAGTAGCGTGCGTAAGGCATCGGGAACAACGCGAGCAAGCATTCGTGCGGCGATCCTCGACCGCGACGGCGGGGCTCCTGCAGGCGGGTCTCGCGCCGGTGCGCGGCCGCCTCCACGTGATTAGCGGCGCTTGACCGAGGGGACGAGCCGGAAATCCTCCAAGGCCTGTCGGGCGCCGGGCCACGCACCGTGCCCCATGAGATAGGGTCGAACGGAACGCTGAGGGTTACAACCAAGAGACACTTGGCTCGAGGGCTCGGGAAGGATAGGTGTGGAGGGCACGAGCAATAGACGGATCTTGTGCTTTGCGACGCAAGGGCACGATCATATCGAGGGTGAGCGTATCCGCGACCTCCTGGAGCCACTGCAGCCAGAAATCTATGCTTTCGACCACAGCAGGAAGCTGCGGTCGGCCGTTGGCTTGGCGAGAGCTGCGATCGCGCAGCGCCCGAGGCTCATCGTCATGGAGGGGACCGGCACTGCGGGAGGCTTCACATTGGTGGCGCTCGACGCCCTCTTGGGGATCCCATTCGTCGTTTCCAGCGGGGACGCGGTTGGCCCGTACCTCCACCTCCACTCGCGTCTGGCCGGAGTGCTCGGCGGTCTCTACGAGCGCCTACTGTGCCGGCGTTGCGCCGGCTATGTGGGTTGGACTCCCTACCTGGTTGGACGCGCGATTACGTTCGGAGCCCGGCGCGGAATGACTGCACCCGGTTGGACCCGCGGCCACGCGTCCGACGGCGCGCGAGAGAAGATTCGAAGTCGCTTGGGCATCTCCAGCGATGCGCTGGTGGTTGGACTGGTCGGCTCGCTTCACTGGGCGGACAGCGTCGGTTACGTCTACGGAGCCGAGCTCGTTCGCGCCGTTCGTCGCGTCAGGCGTAGCGACATCGTCGCGTGTATTGTCGGTGATGGTTCCGGGCGTCAGCGACTCGAGGAGATGGCAGCGGAGGATCTGGGGGGTCGTGTCCTGCTTCCCGGTCGCGTACCGCCGGCGGACGTGCCTGATTATCTTGCCGCCTTCGACGTTGCAAGCCTTCCCCAGAGCGTCGATGGAGTTGGATCGTTTCGTTACTCGACAAAACTAAGTGAGTACCTCGCTGGCGAGCTTCCGATGATCACTGGTGAGATCCCGGCTGCATACGACCTCGACGAAGGCTATATCTGGAGGCTTCCCGGGCGTGGTCCGTGGAGCTCGACCTATGTCGATGCGATGGCCCAGCTGTTGGAGGCGCTGACCGCAGCCGAGATCGATGAGCGACGCCAGACGATCCTGCGGCGGCGAGCCGAACCGTTTGACAAGCTGGCCCAGCAGCGGCGGATGACCGAGTTCATAGGGGACATACTGGCCAACGAGTCTGACGCGAGATGATCGATGCTGACGCGGTCATGCGCCCGACCCGCTGGCCAGACGCGAGTACAGCTCGTCGTGCTTGGCGACCATCGTCTCCCAACGGAACGCGAGCGCCGATTCGCGCGCGGCGCGACTCATGCACGTCCTGAGCGCCGGATCGGCGGCGAGTTGCCCCAGGCGCTCGGCGATCACGCTCGGCTCCTGGCTGATCAGGAAACCGTCCTGCCCATCCGTGACGAGCTCACGCACGCCACTCACTGGAGTGGCCAGGATGGGCAGACCGCTCGCCGCCGCCTCGAGTGTGACCAACGAGAAGGCCTCATAGCTCGAGGGAAACACGAGCGCGTCGGCCAACTCGTAGACCAGCTGGACGTCGCGTGAGACCCCCAGCCAGCGCACGGCTTGGCCGACGCCCAGAGACTCGGCAAGCTGCCGGTAGCGCTCGCGATCTCCGCTGCCCGCCACGACGAGGACCCATTCCGGCGCCATCGCGAGGGCCTGGATGAGCGGTTGCAGGCCCTTGCGCTCCCACTCACTTCCCACGAACACCGCCACCAGCCGATCCGCTCCTATCTCCAGCGCAGCGCGCAGCGCACGGGCCTCCTTCTGGCGTACCCCGGGCGCGAAGCTCGCGGTGTCGACTCCGTTGTGAATAGTCACGACTCGATCAACAAGCTCCGGATAGTGCCTGCGCACCTCCTCCGCCACACCGTCAGACACACATACATAGGTAGCCGAGCCGTTCACCCGAAAGCACAGGCGCTCGGCGAATCGGACCATCTGTCCCACCAACTTGTTGTGCATGCGAAAGAGGCTGGTGGAGCGACTTGGATGGGCCGGCCCCACCTGATGGCAATAGTGGACCGCGATGACGTCGACTCGGTTGAGCACGATCGCGCCGGTCGCCTGGACCACGCCACGCCGCCATCTCCGCACCATGAGCGAGGCGACCGCCATGAACCAGGGATAGGCCAAGAGGAACGGGCGACTCGGTCCTCTTACGCGGTGGAACGCGACGCCTGCGCTCGGCGGCAGCTCACACGTGCGCGCGATCACGGTTACCTCGTGGCCGAGCTGTCGCAGTCCGATCACCAGTTCGGCCAGCTGATGCTCCATCCCGCCCACAGCGCCTAGGTCCTGCGCGACGATCGTCACATCGCATCGGGATGGAACCGGCTGAACCGTGTGCTCGGGCTCTTGATCGGCTTGCATGAGCATCGGCGGCGCAGGATACTGAACCGTCGGAGCCTCGCGGCAACGACGGCGGACTGTCAATCCGGCTGGTTTTTTTCGTGGATCGCATCGAGCTCATGAAAAAACCTCGCGCACACCGCGGAGACCGTGAAATCCCGCATGAATCGCTCGCGGCCCGCTCGACCGATCGTGCGCCGGAGCTCGGGCGATCGCAGCAGGACCTCCAGCGCATCGGCGAGCGCGTCGGGCTCGCCTGAGCGCGCGAGCAGGCCCGTGCGGCGGTCCTCGATGAACTCGGCAGGACCGCCGGCGTTGACCGCGACGACGGGGACGCCCCTGGCCATCCCCTCCAGCAACACGATTCCAAAAGGCTCCGGGTCAGAGGCGTTGACGAGGATGTCCATTTGTTCGATATAGGGTCCCGCATCGGGCACCTCGCCGGTCATGGTCACGGCATCGGTGAGGCCCAGTCGCTCGACGAGCGGCGGCAGCGACTCGGCGTACTCGGGGGACAAGCCGTAGGAGTCACCGCCGACGATGATCAGGTGAACATCGTGTCCACGTTCGTGGAGCAGCACTTGGGCCTGAAGCAGGCGATCCTGACCCTTCCAGGGCTGCAGGCGCCCCACCAGGCCGACGACGGGAACATCGCGCGGAAGATCGAGCGGGGCGCGCTCTGCGTCAGCGCGGGGAAGAGGCGCGCCGGCAGCAACAACGAACGTGGGTCGCAAGGGCCGGAGCGTGGCCTGCGCCTGAGCGGCGCCCCGCGTGTAGCAGCCGATCGCAGCGGCAGGAAGCCGAGTCGCGCACCTATCGAGCCAGGTGTGTTCTGGGATCGAGTGCTGCCACCAGACGACTCGATCGGCCATGCCGGCGAGGATGGCGGCCGGCGAGCCATACAGCTGTGCCTTGGCCACCCAGTTGAGGATCAGGTCAGGCCGGCGGCGACGAAGGATCCTCGCGAGCCGCGCGACCGTCGCGATCCATCGATGAGCATGGCGAAGGCGCCCGGCGGGAATCACCTCGACACGAAAACCGGCGTCGATCAGCTCCTCTGGCCACGGGCCGGGCTCGAAGAACACGAGCTCCAGCTCATGCCTGCTCTCGTCGACTCCCTCGAGAATTGTGTGAAGCATCGCCTCGGCACCCCCGAGGCGCTGCCCCCACGGCACGGTTACGAGGATGCGCACGGGCTTTGGCTCCCGGCTGGCCTAACGGATCGCGGATGCTCGGGCTTCCGGCTCCTGGGCGCGATCACGGCCGCAGGTTATCCAAACACGGGACACGTCGCCGACAACTAGTCGAGCCCACTCTCCGAGCGCGCACCGTCAGGATACGGAGGCTTGACGGCGGAGAGCGCGACGCTCAGATGCGGATAGCGCAGAAGCCTCGTCAGCGCTGCGTCGACGATAACCAGCGGGCGCAGCGGAAGAACGACGAGCCATGCCGTCATGAGGCCGCGCCGGATGGTCAGCCTCCGCATAAGATCGGTCAGCTTCTGAGATATCACTCCGCTGACAAAACCCACGCTTGCGATCTCGAGGCCCGCGCCCTGCGCGATCTGCCTGAGTCGCTCTTGCGAATATCCGTAAATGACGTGGGAACCGTCCTCGACCGCGCTCGGATACCGCTCCTCGGAGAACAACGGATGATGCTCGTCGAACGGCGTGGTCAGAAGCAGCTGCCCTCCGGGCTTGAGCATACCGGCGAGGGACCTGACAAGCTCCTCGTCGCCGTTCACGTGCTCAATGGTCTCGAAGCAGATGATCTGGTCGAAGGTGCCCAACGAGCCACGATGATCATTCAGCTCACGCAGGTCGAGCTTGCGGAACTCGATTCCGCTCACTCCCAGCATCTCGGCCCTCCTGCGCGCGTCCTCCTGCTCGCGGACCGAGAATGACGCCGCCACGACCTTGTTACCGGCGCGTGCAGCATAGATGCTGAATGCGCCGTTCCCGCAACCTGCGTCGAATGTCCTCACCCCTCCCTTGCGCAGGTGCCTGCGAAGCCACAACCACCGATCCAATACGCACGGATCACCATGGATGAGCAGGGAGCGCCAGCCTAGCGCACGGAGCATGAGGTCCGACACGGGCGAAATGTATACCACGACCAGTCGAGCCGGCGAGGCTAACGCCCATTGTCTGGGTATTGTTGCCTCAGGTGAATCCATCCGTCGCTCACTCCGAGCCGCGCGAAAGCGTCGTGCTCGTCCACGACTACCTGCTCGTCATGCGCGGCGCCGAGCGCACATTCGCGGCAATGGCCGACCTCTATTCGCAGGCTCCGATCTTCACCCTGCTCTACGACGAGCAGGGCACGAACGGGCGGTTTGCGCGCCGCTCGATCACCACCTCGCCGCTGCAGCGTCTGGGCGTTGGACAGGCCACGTTCAGACGGCTGCTGCCGCTCTATCCGCTCGCCATCCAGCGACTGGCGCCGCCTATGTCGGACGTCGTGCTCAGCAGCAGCAGCGCATTCGCACACGGCGTACGCGTGCCTGATGGCGCCGTTCATGTGTGCTACTGCCATGCCCCGTTTCGCTACGCATGGTATGAGCAGGCTCGAGCGCTGGCTGAGGTTGCTCGCCCTCTGCGCCCCGTTCTGCGCCTGCAGCTACGCCGGATGCGCAGCTGGGACCTGGCTGCCAGCCGGCGCGTCGACTGCTACATCGCGAACTCCGAGCTCACCCGCGAGCGGATCAAGTGTTACTACGGCCGCGATGCCATCGTTATCCATCCGCCCGTGGAGACCCACCGCTTCGCACCGGGTAAGCCCGGCGACTCGCTGCTGGTCGTTTCCGAGCTGGTAGCTCACAAGCGGCTGCATCTCGCGCTCGAGGCAGCCCGCCGAGCCGACGTTCCGATCCGCATCGTCGGTGCAGGGCCCGACCAAGCCGCACTCAGCGATGCCTATCCCGAGGCCGACTTCCTCGGACGGGTGAGCGACGAGGATCTCGTCGGGCTTTACGCGAGCGCCCGTGCGCTGCTCGTGCCGGGCATCGAGGAGTTCGGAATCACGGCCGTCGAGGCCCAGGCGGCCGGACGGCCGGTGATCGCCGCAGCCGCGGGCGGAGCGCTTGAGACGGTGCTCGACGGCCAGACCGGACGGCTGGCGAGGCTGGACGACGTCGAATCCTTCGTGCGAGCGATCAAGAGCATCGACGAGCTCGACTTCGACCCCGCCCGAGCCGTGCAGAACGCCGCGCGTTTCTCGGTAGCCGCCTTTCAGCGTCGTCTGTCAGCGCAGGTGAAAGAAGCCGTCCAACGCCCGGGTAACTCACTCTCGCGCAACGAGAATTCATGACACGAGCGCTCCAGCCGGGTCGGCTTGGCGGCGGCGCCGGAAGGGCTCGACCTTTCGCTCCGTGCTACCCTTTCGCGGCGTCACCGCCGTGCGGTGGCAGTCGCTGTAACGGCGGCTCACCGGGAAGGCGCTAAGCGCATCCGACGGGAATAACTAGTGCTTCACATCGCCACCGTACATTACCTCTCCCCACGCTGGATAGAGATCCAGGCGCGGCATCTCCGCGAGCACATCTCCGTCCCGTACCAAACTTGGACCTCGCTCGAGGGCATCGATCCATCCTATGGCGTCCACTTCGACCGGATCATCGACCAAGCCGGCAGTCATCCCGGCAAGCTGAACAACCTGGCGGTGGAGATCTCACACGAAGCGCAGGACAGTGACCTGATCATGTTTCTCGATGGCGATGCATTTCCGATCGCCGATCCGATGCCCCTCATCCTTGACGGCCTCGCCAGAGCACCATTGATTGCGGTTCGTAGGGCCGAGAACGGTGGTGACGAACAGCCACACCCCTGCTTTTGCGTAACAACGGTCGGAACCTGGCGGGATCTACCCGGTGACTGGTCGATGGGGCATAGGTGGACGATCCCCGACGGAAGACGCCCGACCGATATCGGAGGAAATCTTCGTCGCACGCTTGAGTTGACCCACACACCATGGGTTGACATCCTCCGCTCCAATCGCATACATCTAGACCCACTTTTCTTTGCCATTTATGGCGACACCGTATATCATCATGGTGCCGGTTTTCGCCGCGGCGGGCCCTCCCGGGGTTATTACGACTCCAAGCCCAAGCCCTTGCCACTGCCCCGTGCACCCCTCCTGCGCGAGGTCACCCGCCGAATCGAAGCCGCACGACTGCTCCCCTGGCGAGTCAGAACCCGGTTGCCACAAATTCTGGAGTCAAAACGGGTCTTTGAGAAGATCCAGCGGGCCGACCCGGACTGGCTGACTTACATCAGCTAATCGGTAGGCACGGATCCGCTAGGGTGCGGGCCATGCCCGCTGGCAAATCACTTCGGATCGCGTGGCTCGGGCCGGTCCCGGGCGGGGACGCAAGTGTCGGGGGCGTCGCAACGGAGCTTCTGCACGGCCTCGCAAAACTTGGCCATCGGATCGACTGCTTCTTTCCCTCCGCGGGCCATCCACTGCCCGCCCGGCTTGAAGAAGATGAGAGACTCACGTTCATTTGGGGGACAAGTAACTGGCAGTGGAATCGGTGGTACAGTCGCGGGAAGATCGCGGCTCTTGCGACAGGCTTGTTCACTCGCGGCCTTGCCTCTGTGCGACTTCGGCACGAGATCATGCGCAGACACGCGCAGGAGCCATATGACGTGATCTACCAGTTCTCGAACATCGAGACCCTTGCGGTCCCGTCGAGCCTCGGGCGTGCGGTGCCGCTCGTGATCCATCCCGAGACCCACATCGCTGGCGAGCTCAGGCTGCTTGTAGCCGAGCGCCGCCTGAGCTGGCGCTGTCAGCCCCGCTACATGTTCGTGATCGTCGCGGCGATCATGTCGTTACGGGCGCTCGTTCAGCGACGGCGGATTCGACCCGCGCGCCTGCTCGTCTGCATCAGCAGCGTATTTCGCGACCACCTGACCCGCGACTACGGCGTCCCCGTGGCGGCCACCGTCGTCGTGCCAAACCCCGTGCGCCTCGATCGGTTCGCGGGCGCCAACGTCGACAGGCAGCTTGGTGAGCCTCCGACTGTCCTGGTGCTCGGGCGAATCTCTGTGCGGAAGGGGATCGAGGACGTTGTGGCGGTGGCCAGAACACTGCTCGAGCGCAACGTCGATGTCCGACTCCGCGTCGTGGGCGGACCAAGTCTGTGGTCCGACTACACGAAGCTGCTCGAGGATCTACCGGCTGAGAACGCCGAATACGCGGGCACCGTCCCCGCGGCGGAGATCCCGGCGGAGCTCGCGCGGAGCGACATCCTGCTGCAGGCGAGCAAGTACGAGCCGTTCGCCCTGACCGTGGCGGAGGCCCTGGCTGCCGGAGTCCCGGTCGTGGCGACGACTGAGGTCGGTGCCATCGAGGACGTGGACAGGTCCGTTGCCGCCGCGGTCGTGCCGGGCGACGTCGACGCCATGGCCACGGCGATCACGGCGATGCTCCATCAGCTAGGGATGAGCGCGGCCGAGACGCGATCGACGGCGCGCGCGGAGGCAGAGCGACTGTTTGCGCCTGATGTCGTGTGTGCGAGGATCTCGACCGCGCTTGAGCAACTCGTTGACGGCGCCTCGAATGGCCTGGCCGGCACATCGTGATGGACGGCCCACCCCGCCTTGATCACCTCGCCTCGATGTCTGCCCGATCCGCCCCCTCGGCACTTGACTCTCCTTGCGAGGGTCCTCGCCTCGGAACAACTGTCACCGAAACCGGGGGCACTCCCGCCTGCCCCAGCGGTTTAGAGAGCACACGCGCTATGCTCGCATCCTCGTGACAGGCGTGTCGCTCGAGCGGTGGCAGGAGGCTCAGAAGGCCGAGCGGAGCTTCTGGTCGAAAGACGGCTTCGGACTCGACGCTTTCCGCGGGACCGTGGGGGGGTCGATGCAGACGGCAGCGTGGGCGCGCCCGCACCTCCAGGTACCCACCGGCGACTGGCTGGACATCGGCGTTGGGCCGCTCGGAGTCGGCTGCACGCACTTCCTGGAGCGTGACGGAGAGCTGCATACCCTCGACCCGATCGAGCCGACCCCAGCCGACGAGTGGCAGCTGCCGGAGCCATGCAAGGCGCTCGTGCGATCCTGCCAGGAGACGACTGCCAGCCACGTCGGCCAAGCCGAGCAAATCGACTTCCGGGACGACACATTCGCCTTTGTCGCGCTTGAGAACATGCTCGACCACGTTCAAGACCCGGGCGCCGTCCTTCGCGAAGTACGCCGGGTACTCATGCCGGGTGGACACGTTCTTGTGGCGGTCGACACATACTCCGCGCTTGGGGAAATCAGGTACCGACTCATCACTCGTCGCAGGCAACGCAACACGATCCTCGTGCGCGCTCACCCGCACCGGTTCTCCAGCAACGACGTCGTGCAAATCGTCACTGCCGCCGGTTTGCGCATCGCGCACGCCGATACCCCCAGCCGCGTGATTGCCACTGCGGGTCGTGGCTACCGGATGCGCCTCCTCGCCGTGTAGGGATCTCCCGGGCGGGGGAGTCGACGCGTGCCTGAAGCTGAGGCTTCCTCGCGGACGTACGTTGGATCGAGGCCAACGGAGCTAAAGGTTTGGCGGTCTCGTCCGAAGCAAGGAATAGACCTAGGCTGTCGCAAAACCCAGATTACATGCTCCCCATCCTGATCCCCGTGGCTTGGCTCGCCATTGTGGCGCTGCTCGTGGCGCTCTGTCGGATGGCGGCACGCACCGACGCCGAACAAGCGCCTGACGTTGGTGGCGGTTCCCGCGTGCAGGCTCCGGTCTACCAACTGCGGCCGTCAACCCAACCGGCGATGAAGGCCATCGGGTCTCGCCCACACCTAGCCGAGGGACGCCTACGTCGAGCTCAGCCGCTTCTCACAGCCCACGGCGCCCGAGCACATGCGGCACGGTCCGCAGCAGAATCTTGATGTCCTTCCAGAGCGACCAGTTGGCAACGTAGAGGTAGTCGAGCGCCACCATCTCCTTCAGGGGGACGCGCGCGGGACCGAGGATCTGCCAGGGGCCCGTCATCCCGGGCATCAGTTCAAGGCGCCGGCGGTTCCAGCCTTCGATGCGCTGATCCTCCTCGATCACCAACGGGCGCGGTCCCACCAGGCTCATTTCGCCCCGGCAGATGTTGAAGAGCTGGGGAAGCTCGTCGAGCGCCGTCCTACGCAGGAACCGCCCGACGCGGGTCACGCGCGGGTCCTCGGCGATCTTGAACAGCCCCTCCTGCGCCTCGTTGCGGTCGCGCAGCGAGTCCTTCAGGGCGTCAGCATCAGCGATCATCGTGCGGAACTTGAGCATGTGGAAGCGCCGCCCGTGCCGACCCACGCGCAGTTGGCGAAAGAAGACGGGACCGCGGCTGTCGAGCTTGATCGCAACCGCGAACGCGATCATGAGCGGTGCGATCGCCAACAGGCCGATCGAGGCGCCGAGCAGGTCGAACGCGCGCTTGACAGCCGCGGATGAGCGCCCGAGGTCAAAGCGCCTGACGCCCATCAACGTCACGCCGTGGAGCTCGTCGAACTCGACCGATGAGCCCACCACCTCCAACATGGCCGGCAGCACGCTCACCCGCACGCCCACGGCCTTCAGCGTCCGTACGAGGTTGAGCGTCTCGCGGGGATCGGCGCCTGCTCCCCACCCGGGCGCGATGATCGCCCGGTGGATATCGAGCGACCGAGCCAGGTCGCTGATCTCTGAGAGCCTCGGCACCGAGAAGGCGTCGGTTGACCAGGGCGCGGCCTTGTCGAGATCCAGGTGGGCGACGATCTTCGCCTTGACTCCCCCGTGACCGGTCAGCTTGGAGCGAACGGTGGTGGCCGACGACTCATCCCCGATGAACAGACATCGCTCTGCGGGCGAGATCCGCAGAGCCACGGAGCGCGCCACGGCACGCGCCAGAATCAAGAGCGCGGCGAGCACCAGCCACAAGAACAGCGCCTGGTGGCGGTCGAGCTGGCCGTTGACGAGCAGCCCCCCGGCGAGCCACGCCACCAGCGCGCTCAGCGTGGCGAGCTGGAACAGCTTCGGCGCCTCATCGAGGGTAGTCTTGCGCAGCAGCGTCTCGTCGCGGTCATACAGGCCGGTGAGCTTCGCCCAGAAGACGAGGATCGGCACACAGGCGACGCTGACCCATGTCAGTTGCAGGGATCGCGAGGACAGCCCGACCGTCAGCGTGAATGCTATGACCAGCGCAACGACATCCGCCGCCAGCAACGCGCGTCGAAACAAGGAGTCACGACGCATGCACGCCGCCGGCCCGCGGGCCTCGGTGATCCGCAGCGTCGGCGCGCGGCGCCGACCTGCCTCAACCCCGAAGCTCCGCGAGCCGGCCAGCGAGCCGCCCCACGCGGCCTCCGCCTCGGTCCCACTCCCGGTCTCGACACCCATCGCGCTCCGCGCCTCCTTGCTCGCCACCATCGACCTCTTTGCTCGCCACCGCCGCTGCATACATGATGCCCACGCTCGACTAGAACAAATGTCGAGATCCGGTGATCGAGACTCAAGTGCGCATCATGCACCTAACCGGGCCCTAAAGTCAAGGCCTAGGGCCCAAGATTCCTCCCGCCGCTCGCGATTCTAGACGGATTCGGACGGCTCGGTCCGGGTTGGGCTAGCCCACAGGCCCGCGTGAGCTCCCGACGCGGCCGATCAGCCAGCCCGCCTTCGAAGTTCCGCCGCGCGCCCAACAACAGGCGGCGTCCTGGGCGGTCGGCTCGCGTCGTCCGCCTCGCTTCCATGAACGGCCGCCTGTGCCCTGGGCCGATGAGGCAAAGCGACGGTCGAGCCGCCCCGTCCCTGGGGCGACTCGGCCGCTCTGACTGCGTCCTTGCTCGCGTCCCGCGTCTTGCGAGGCGCTCGTTAGTCCCTAGAAGATGACTTCTTTCAGGCCTTCTTCAGCCTTGTCCGCGATCGGGTCCGGCAACGGCTCGTAGTCGTGTTTTTTGATCACGCTCGCGCCACCGCCGGCGGCCGTGTTTTGGATCCAGAGCTCGAAGTCGACCGCCGAGGTCGCCCCTCCGAGCGTCAGGTTCGATTCGTTTTCTTTGTTGTACTTCGAGCCTTCATCGAGCACTAGATCGTAGGTTAGTCCGCAGATCGAGTACTTCGACTCCTTGATCTTGGCTCTAACTGCATTCCACAGCGCACGCGTGCTTTTCGGCGGGAATTTTTCTTTCCCGTTGATGAACACGGTGCCCGCGCAGTTCGATTCGGCGGCCGTTGCAGACTCACCATCACTCGACGGGTCCCCGTAGGTCGCTGCCGCAGTGGGTTTTTTCGCTTCGAAATTGTGCTGCACCTCGACCCAGAACTTTTCCGTTCCCGCGCCGGTTCCGAACGACGGGCGCACCTGCGCCAGATCGCCATAGCCGATGCTGCTCGGGTCGGCACCGACCGTTTCAATCACGCCCTGGTTACCCGAGTTGACCGGCCTCACCACCGGCGTCGCACCTTTGGGCCAGCGCTGGTTTTCGCAGCCCGACGCAACCTCACCCCACGTCTTGCTTTCCGGGGGCAGGACCGCTTTGCAGGGGTCGCCTTTGCCGGCTTCGGGTTCGCCGAATTCCTCAGCTTCGAACGATACTTCTTCCAGTTTCGTGTTTTCACTGGCCTCCGCGAGGAATTCCTTGAAGATGTGCGTCGTTCCCGATTTGTCCAGACGCACTATGCGTTTGATCGTTTCTTCAGGGTTGCAGCTGCCGCCCGCGAGTTTGTCACCGTTGTCGGTTATTTGGCTCCACTTCGTGATCGTGCCGCGGTAGATACCCTCGAGCGTCTGAGCCTTGAGCGCCAGGCGGTTTCCTGCCCCGGCGACTTCGCTGCTCGCCGTGCATCCCGTGGGGAGGTGGACCATGACGGCCTCCGCACCCTGTGCTACCGGGATGGACTCGATCGATTCGTTTTCCGCGCCTTCTTTGTGGCTTTCCATTTCTTTACGCTGAGCCGCGTTGGGCGCTTCGTCGGTGCCGCAGAAGGCGAACTTCCCGGTTTTGGCTTTTTCACCGGGCGCCGTACCGGCTCCGAACGCCTTCAGACAGGCGCCACTTCCACGGTCTTCTTTTTCTTTTTCCAGGTATTCGACCTTGATTATCTTTTTCCCGCCCTGCGTCCCGCCGCAGGCGGCGACGTTTTTGTTCGGTTTGCTTTTGTATTCGTTGAACATCGGATCCCACACCAGCTCGGCGGCGTCCTGGAACGTCGACCCCCGGCCTTTGATCGGGGTTTCGCCCGAGCACTGTTCGCCGAGCGATTCGGCGCTCGCCGCGCCCGGTGCCGCCAGAGCGACGGCCATGGCGACGGCCATGGCACTAGAGAGGATGCACGCCGCGAGCATGCGGCGTGCGGAAAGAAGCGTCATTACGTGAGTACCTCCTGGTAGCAACTGTCGCTGCTTGATTGTCGGGAGCACCGTGCCCCCGCCCGATGGTCCTCGGGGGATCCACCCCCGCCCGAGGACTCTCGCGCTTCGCCGCCTTGACAAGGTTGCCAGCATGTGGCGAGCGCGTTATCAGGATGTTTAGAAACCCCTGCGCCGAGTCGGCTCTGTCGTAGGGATTGCGCCGGCTTTCAGCCTCCAGGCTGTCGTGGGTCGCGTGGTCGCAGGCGCTGGACGCGCGAAGTCGTGCGCTCAGTGTTTGCGGCGAGTCGCCGCCGCGTGCAGCGTGATGGTGCTCTGCGTCGTGTGCTTTGTGCCTGCCGAATCGCGTGCCACGATCGTCGCCCGCACGCGCAGGACGTGCGAGCGGGCCAGGAGCGCGCGCGCTGTCGCCGACAGATGAAGGGTCACGGCCGCCACATGCTCTCCAGCCGCTGAAAAGGATCCGCTGGCGAGAGTGAGGATCGCCTTTCGCTTGTGCGAACCGGCGCTAACGGCCGTGAGCGTCTTCAACGTCACAGTCCCCGAGCAACTGCTCTTTCCGAGGCAGTCGACCTTGATCACGAGCGCGCCTCTCGGGTTCACCGCCACA
>Ga0182024_10003499_pt1 | contig 37292 bp, 33 predicted proteins | sample P32metaG_FD_120480 | JGI IMG/M metagenome (GOLD analysis project Ga0182024, IMG submission 120480) | Permafrost microbial communities from Stordalen Mire, Sweden - P3-2 metaG (Illumina Assembly) | ecosystem: Environmental > Terrestrial > Soil > Wetlands > Permafrost | place: Sweden: Stordalen...
CGGCCGGCACGTCGAACGACACGTGGTCGAGCACGACGAGCGGACCGTTGGGCGTGTCGTAGGCGAAGCCGAGGTCACGCACCTCGACGGCAACGCCGGCCGCGTCCGGTTCGATCTTCACGCTCACGGTTACGAAACGCGCCTGGGAGTCAGCTGAGACCCTGTTGTCGGGAAGGTTCGGGGCGTGCGCGGCCGTCGCGGTTGCGGTGGTCCCGGACGATGATGACGACGAGCCATAGCGCGCTGATGATCCAGACAACGCCGACGACGGTCGCGACCGCCGTGGTGTAGTTGAGGGGTTGGACAGTCTTGTTGTCGGGTGTGCGCATCCGACCGTAGCTGCGTAGTTCTGGCCACGCGACCGCGACTGCGACCGCGGAGCCGAACAGCGCGGCCCGCAACGGGGCACGTGCGAGGGCGGGGACGCGGCGGATAACGGCCACGCCGATGAGTGCGGCGACGGGCGCCACGACGAAATCGTGCACGAGGGCGCCGCCGATGAAGAACCGTAAGAAGCTCCGGAAACTGGGCCCGTCGAAGTTCGCGACGAAGTCCGCGACGCCGACCGCGATGAACGGGACTCCGAGCACGAGTCCTGCGATCAGACCGCGCCGCTCACGCGTTGGGGTCGGGCTGGGGTTGCTCATTGGACGACCAGATGGTTGATCCATTTTGTTTGGAGCACGCCGGGGCGGTCGGGTCCGATGAGGCGACAGGGGTAGCCGTGATCGAGCGCGAGGGTTTCACCATTGACTTGCAGTGCGAGCAGGGTGTCGGGGTCGTGAGCTTGGAAGTGGTTGAGCTGTGAGCTGCGGTAGCTCCCGCCGGGCTGGAATGACAGGACCTGCGCGGCTGCGTGCGGCGGTGCGCCCGCCATCGCCAGTAGGTCCCGCACTCGTATGCCGGTCCAGCGTCGGGAGGCGCTCCAACCTTCGACGCAGGAGATCGGCAGCGTGGCCGAGTGTTGGGGAAGGGCTCGGAGTTCGTCGAGCGTGAACGACAGCGGCCGGGCGACGTTGCCGGTGACCTGGAGCCGGTAGTCGGGTGATTGGGCGAGGGTGATGACCTGTGCTTCTTTTGCGGTTGCGTTGACCGGGAATCCCTGCGGGCCGGTGTCGGGCCTTCGGGGCGACAACAGTGCGAGGCGTTCCAACGGCCGGAACGTTTCGCCGACACTGAACAAGACAACGAGGGCGCTCGCTCCGAACGCGGTGTACAGGAATCGCCGCCGGTCGAGGGTGGCAGGGTCGGCGTGTCCGGTTGGTTCGGGTGGCTGGTGGCGCAGCGCGCGTCGGCTTTGCGTCCATTTCGCGCCGACGTGGATGATCAACGCGCCGATGGTGATCCACGCGGCGCGGTAATGCATGGTCGGGAAGTCGAAATGCCACGGGTACCACAAGTTGATGTTGGCAAGACCGGTGAACAGTAAGAAGATGCTGCCGGCGACGAGGGGAAAGATGGCGAGCCGTTCGATCGCATGCGCGACGCCTTTGACGGGCGGCCACTGAAACAGTTGCGGGTAGACGCTCCAGAGTTTCGCGAACAGCAGCGGTATCGAAGCGATGCCCGTCGCGACATGGATGCCTTGCGTTAGCCGATACAGGCCGACGGGTCGGGCGGGGAGCTCGAACCCCCACGAAGGATGCTGCGCGAGATGCGAGTACAGGCCGGTCAGGAAACAGACCGTGAACGTGATGCCCAACGCGAGACCGAGCCGCGCCGCGACGCGTTCGTCGTGGACGGGGCTTGTCGCACCGGCGGTCATCCGGCGACATCCTCGGCGAGTTCGTCGAGGTGATCGACCGCGGACGCGAAGCGCGACGCGGGGACCTCGGCCGCGACTGCGAGCACGTCGGAGAAGGTGTCCACGTCGCGCAATGTGGGCAGCATCGCGGTACGCAGCCCGAGGGACGCGAGCCTGTCGAGTTGCGCTCGTCCGGTCTGAGGGGTGCTCATCGGCACGCCGACGAACACGCGTGGATCCGCGCGACGCAAGCCAATCGTCCACCATCCGCCGTCCTCGGCAAGCCCGAGCACCGCGTCCTTGTCGGGTTCGTGGAGTCTGCGTTCGGCGTGTTCCAACAGGGCGGGCGTGATTTGAGGGGTGTCCATGCCGACAAGGACGGCAGGTCCGGACACGGCCGCGAATGCGTTCGCGAGTCGTTCGTCGAGCCCGGCGCCGATCTGGGGCACGATCACGAAGCCGTCCGGGATCCACGGGCCACGCACGCCGTCGAGTGCGAGCACGCGGCCGGTCGCGCGGGTCGCGGCGACGGTCGCCAACGTGTCGGCCAACGCCGCGGCGGCGAGCGCGGCGGCCTGGTCGGGACTGCAGGGCGGGCACAGACGTGTTTTCACACGGCCCGGGACCGGCGATTTCGCGATGACGATCAGCGTCGTCGGCGTCATCGCAGGAGTCGGGCCATGTCGCGCACCGCGCGGGCGGTGCCGCCAATCGTTCCCGTCACCTTCGACTGACCGACCCGCGGCTCGTAACCCACCGACACTTCGGTGATCCGCCACTCAGAACGGGCGGCGCGCAGGACCATCTCGAGCGGCCAGCCGAAGCGTCGATCGACCAGGCCGAGATCGAGGAGCGGTTCGCGTCGTACTGCTCGCATCGGGCCGAGATCGCTGAGCCGAACGTGGGTCCGGCGGCGGACCTCGGCCGCGAGGAACTTGTTGGCGACGCGGGCATGGAACGGCCAAGCGCCCCGCACCGCGTCACGGGCGCCGAGCACGAGATCGGCGACATCGGTGTCGATTGGCGCAACCACGCGCAGAAGGTCGGCGCCGTCGAAGGAGCCGTCGCAGTCCATGAAGCACACGACGTCGCTCGTCGCGGCCCGCAAACCCGCGAAACAAGCCGAGCCGAAACCCCGCCGCGGCTCGTCGATCACCTCTGCGCCCGCCGCGCGGGCGACCGCCGCCGTATCGTCTTGGGAGCCGTTGTCGACGACGATCGCGCGATAGCCGGGCGGCAGGCTGGCCAACACATTGGGGATGGCGAGGGCCTCGTCGAGGGCGGGCAGGATCACATCCGGCATCCTCGGCACCGTAACGAGCAGCCGGCGCGCGCGGGCCGGTGACCTGCTTACGATTCGCGAAACTTCTTCGACGCAGACCCGGGCACGCGTCAGAGGCTCGGTACCGTCGCTACCGATGCTCGACCTTCGCGTGCCGGCGCGCGTCTCGACCCGGCGCGTCCTCATCGCGTGGTCGGCGCTGATCGTCGTCGCATTCGTGTGGGGACGCATCCTGGTCCTCACCCGCCACGACCTATTCTTGGGCACGCCGCCGTTCTGGAGTCGTTCGCACCTACACGCCAGTCTGCGCGTCGTTCCCGCCGTGGTCCTATCAGGCCTGATCATCCGATACGGCCCCCAAGCTGCGCGCACGTGGTCGTGGCGTGCGGTATTAGCGACCACGACAATCGCGTCCACGGTGTGGGCGGTCGCGATGGCGTACGTTGACAGCCCACACGCGCTCACCGCGCTGTTCGCGATCCAACGTTTCGACTACCTACAGACCGCTGCGGGGATCCATTCGATCCATACGTACCTGTCGCAGTTCGTCGACAAGATCGCGACCTACAACCAGAACACCATCGGTCACCCGCCGGCCATGGTCGTGATCGAGTGGGTCATGTTGCGGGTCGGTTTCGCGACGCCGGGATGGAACGCCGCGCTCGCGATCGCGGGTGGCGTCACCGCGGGGATTGCGGCGCTCGTCGCGTACCGAGACGTTGCCGGCGAGGACGCGGCGCGCGGTGCCGCACCATTTCTTGCGCTCGTACCCGCCGTGCTCTGGTGGCAGACCGCCGACGCACTCTTCGCAGGCGTCTCCGCGACCGCGGTCATGTTGATCGTCCTGGCCAGCAGCCGCGATGGACGACGCGCCGACCTGTACGCCCTCGCCGGCGGCCTGCTGTTCGGACTCACCCTGTTCTTGTCGTACGGCCTTGCGTTGATCGCGCTGTTACCGATCGCGGTCTGCTGGTCGCGACGCCGGCCCCGTCCGCTGCTCCTCGCCGCCGTTGGCATCATGCCGTTCTTCGTCGGGTTCGCAGCCATGGGCTTCTCGTGGTTCGCCGGATTGGCGGCGACGCGCCACGAGTACTGGATCGGCGCCGCAAGCCAGCGTCCATACTCATACTTCCTGCTTGCCGATCTCGCGGTTCTCGCAATCGCGACCGGTCCCGCGGTTGCCGTCGCGCTGACACGACTTCGCGACCGACAAGCGTGGCTGCTCGTCGGAGCTGTACTTGCGGTCGTCGCGCTTGCCGACCTCAGCGGCATGTCCAAAGGTGAGGTCGAACGAATCTGGCTACCGTTCGTGCCGTGGGCCGTGCTGGCCACATCGGCGCTCGCAGTCGGTCCGCGCGCGCTGCGGTCGACTCGCACATGGCTCACAGTGCAGGTGGCGTGCACCCTCGTTATCGCGGTGACGATATGGTCCCTGTAGTGACCGCCATCGGGCGTGTACTCGTGGTCGAAGACGATCCGACCGTTCGCGAAGTCGTCGTCCGGTATCTCGAACGCGAAGGCCTCATCGTCGACGCCGTCGGCGACGGCGAAGCCGCGATCGAGCATGCCAACGCCAACTGGCCTGACCTCGTCGTGCTCGACCTCATGTTGCCAAGACTTGACGGCATCGATGTGTGTCGAATCCTGCGCGCCCGCGCTCCGGTACCCGTGATCATGCTCACCGCTCGCAGCGACGAAGACGACCGAGTCACCGGCCTCGAGATCGGAGCCGACGACTACGTCGCCAAGCCGTTCTCGCCCCGCGAACTCACCGCACGCGTGAAAGCAGTGCTACGTCGGGCCACAGGACCGCTCCCATCCGGCCACCAGGCATCCGCGACGATCCAAGCCGGGGATCTGCGCATCGATCTCCGCGCCCGCGAGGCCTTTCGAGCAGACCAATCCCTGGCACTCACTGCCCGGGAGTTTGACCTGCTCGCCTTCATGGCCGCCCGACCGAACCGTGCATTTCGTCGCGAGGAACTCCTCGAACATGTCTGGGGCTGGACCTACGGCGACACCGCGACCGTCACCGTCCATGTCCGACGCCTACGCGAAAAGATCGAACCCGATCCCGCAGCTCCCAGCCATCTGGTCACCGTCTGGGGTGTCGGCTACCGGTGGAATCCATGACCGCACACGACGCCCTCGAACTTTCCGCCATCGCAGCCGGGGTCACCTTCCTCGGGTTCGTCGTCGGTGCCGGCGCAATGCGGCTACTGCGCGGCCGCTCCATCGCCGCGCAGATCGTCGCCCTGACCTGCAGCACCGTCGTCGCCGTGATCGCCGGTGCGTACGCCGCGTCGCGTGCCATGTTCATTTCCCAACACGACCTCACCGCCCTTGGCGTCGTACTCGTCGCGGCAGGCACCGTCGCGATCATCATCGCGTTAGTGCTCGGCGCTCGGATCGGAGCCGCAAGCCGATCCCTCGTCGAGACCGCACGCCGCCTCGGCGACGCGGGCAGCGAACCCGCAGATGCTCTCGAACCGCACGCACCCAACGAGCTCGCTCAGCTCGCCAACGAACTCGCCGCGACAACCGCACGGCTCAATGAAGCCAGAGCGCGCCAAGAACAACTCGAGGCGTCACGGCGTGAACTTGTCGCCTGGGTATCACACGACCTGCGTACCCCGCTCGCGGGCATGCGCGCCATCGTCGAGGCCCTCGAGGACCGAGTCGTCAACGATCCCGCGACCATCGACCGCTACCTCCGCACACTGCGCGAAGAAGTCGACGGGCTCGCGCTCCTCGTCGATGACCTCTTCGAACTCAGTCGCACCCAGACCGGCGCACTCCGACTGCATTTCGAACGTGTCTCGCTCGGTGACCTCGTCTCCGACGCGCTCGCGGGGACCGCACCGGTCGCGGCCGCCAAAGGAGTCAGCCTTGAAGGCCGCCTCCTCGGGCCGCCACCGACCTTGGAAGTCTCCGCCCCCGAGGTACTCCGAGCCTTGCGCAACCTGCTCGAAAACGCGATCAGACACACACCCGACGACGGAAGCATCGTCGTCGAAGCCGGCCGAGACGAACACGTCCCCGAATGGGCTTACGTCGCGGTCCACGACACCGGCGGCGGCGTCCCCAACGAAGACCTGCCCCGCATCTTTGACGTCGCGTTCCAACGTGACCGCGCACGCACGCCGGGCGCAGCGGGCGGCGCTGGCCTCGGACTCGCGATCGCGCGTGGCTTCGTCGAGGCCCATCGCGGCGAGCTGCGCGTACACAATGAGCACGGCGGCGCGACCTTCACGATGCGCCTCCCACTGGAGCGTGCCTGATGCGAGTCCTCGTCACCGGTGGCGCCGGATTTGTCGGATCCCACGTCGTCGACGCGCTCGTCGAAGCCGGACACGACACCGTCGTGATCGACTCGCTCGATCCCACCGCCCACCCGAGCCGGCCGCAATGGTGCAACCCCGCAGCCGAATACCAAATCGGGGACGTCACCGATCCTGCCGCCGTCGACGCCGCTGTCGCCCGGGTGGACGCCGTCGCGCACCAGGCCGCCAAGGTTGGACTCGGCGTCGATTTCGACGACGTCGACGCCTACGTCCACCACAACGACCTCGGGACCGCCGTGCTCCTGCGCGCGCTACATCACAGCGGCTTTCAAGGCCGTCTCGCGCTCGCCAGCAGCATGGTCGTCTACGGCGAAGGCCACTACACATGCCCACGGCACGGCACCGTCACACCCGGACCCCGAACCATCGCCGAGCTCGAACACCGCCGATACGAACCGCCATGCCCGCACTGCGGCGCGGCGCTCACCGCACACCCGATATACGAGACGGCCCCCACCGATCCCCGCAACGTCTACGCAGCCACGAAACTGCACCAAGAACACCTGTGCCGGGCCTTTGCGCGCGAACACCCAGACGTCACCGTCACCGCGCTCCGCTACCACAACGTCTACGGGCCACGCATGCCTCGCGACACGCCATACGCCGGCGTCGCAAGCCTGTTCCGCAGCGCGCTCGCACGCGGACAATCGCCACTCGTCTTCGAGGACGGTAGACAACAGCGCGACTTCATACACGTACGCGACGTCGCGCAAGCCAACCTATGCGCACTCACCGCGCCCGAGCCCTACGCCGGACCCCTCAACATCGCAAGCGGCACACCCCACACAGTCCTCGAAATGGCACAAGCAGTAGCCGCCGCGTTCGGACCCGACGCACCACAACCCGAGATCGTTCACCAATACCGCCTCGGAGACGTCCGACACATATTCGCCTCTCCAACACTCGCCGCCGAACAACTCGGCTTCAACACGACCATCAGCTTCGAAGAAGGAATGACCGAGTTCGCGCACGCTCCCCAACGCGCACCCGCACCGATCTAACTTCACAAGGCCGAGCCGGCAGACGCCGAAATCCCGAAGCCTGCGGTTCTCGGCCGAGAACCTCGTCGCGGCCCTATCTCCAGAGTCCGCGTCCAGCAGCGCGATTAGTCGATCGCCCCCGGCTTCGCGCCCACGAGCAAGCCGACGGGCTGCGTCGCCCTCTTCGTCGAGGACGATCGTGAGGTAGCCGCGCCCAAATGATCAATTGCAGTCATGTTGTGCGCGCAGTCACGTACTCACGCGTTTCTACCAAGGAACAGGCGCAGGAGGGCTACCCCGCGCGGGGGAGCGCGACGGGTGTGCGCAATGGATCACAACACAAGCGGGCGTCGCACCATCGACATCAACGGCGATGTCGTGCACAGCATGCATGCGTGGCGACGCAAGCAGGTCGAGGAGCGGCTGCTGCCCGGCGCCGACCATGACCTTGTCTTCGCGCAGCCGGACGGGCGGCTGACGCATCCCGAACTCGTCAGGCGCACCTTCGAGCGCCTGGTCGCACGTAGCGGTCTTCCGAAAATCCGTCTGCACGACCTAAAGGCATACGCATGCATCGTTGCTGTTGAAGGCGGGCGTGCCGGTCACAGTCGTGAGCGAGCGGCTCGGTCACGCGACGCCACGCGCTTTTCACTTCCATAGGCGCGCTAAAACGTCTGACCAGAGGTGGCGGAAGGCGTTCGCCGCCGGGCTGTTCGGTGCGTACGTGGCAATCGGGGCTCGTTCGACGCCCATTCGCTCGAGGACGCTCGCGTTCGGAATGACGGTCGGCAAGAATTCACAAGTCTGGGTGGCGAGCGCGGCGACGATTTCGCGTTGGAGCTTCTTGCGCAGATCCACGATCGACGCGAACGGCAGGACGGCGGGTGGTGCCGGGTAGTCGGCGAGGAATTCGGACAGCTGGTCGAGGGTGCGCTTGGACAACGGAGTGGGGATGGTCGGCACGAGAAGCGCGTCGGCTGCCGAGAACACGCTTTCGCTGGTAAGCGTGATGCCGGGCGGGCAATCGAGAATGGCGAGGTCGTACCGGCCCGTGAGCGGTTCCAGGAGTCCGGCGAGGCGTCGGGTGGGTCGCTTGGCATCGTCGAGGTGCAGATCGAGGTGCCGGAGGGAGAAGTCCGCAGGGACGAGATCCAGCCCGGGATGATCCGTGGCGTGGATGTGTGCAGCGAGTGAGCCGTTCGCACCGATCAGCCGTTTGGCTCCCCCGTCCACGAACGGTTTGATGCGGAAGAAGAACGTGGCGGCGCCTTGCGGGTCAAGGTCCCAGAGCAGCACCCGAACGCCCGAGCGCGAAGCTTCGTACGCGAGGTTGACTGCCGTGGTGGTTTTCCCGACGCCGCCTTTGATGCTGTATGTCGCCAGTGTTTTCATCGCGTCGCTCGGGCGAGCGCGGCATCGAGGTCTCGTTGTGTCGCCTTGGTGTCGTAGGCCGCGAAATGTTCAGCGAATTCGAGTCGGGTCGCGATTCGGTGTTGGTCGAGCTGCCGGATGAGCTGTCCGATCGCGACCATCGTCTCCGACGAGGCGTGTCCCAAATGGAGTTCGTGCGAGACAGCTCGGAGCTCGGCAACGTGGATTGCGGCGTCGTGGTGCTCGCCGAGATTGTCCTGGAATGCCTTGAGCCGGCGGACAAACGCCTTGCGAGGAGTTTCGTGCAGCAAGCCGGCGAACGACTCGAGCAGATACCGCAGCCTCTTGGCATCCTTGCGGAGGTCATGGACCTGATCGGGTGGCGAGTCGGGCTTGATCAAACGGCCGCCGTTGATCAAGTTCGCGTGGGCGCGCGCGATGCGCTTCGTCACGATCTTCCCGAGTGGCCGCTCCGCGTCGACGCCCCCACGATCGTCGAGTGCCGGCTCGCGCCACCACGCTGCGGCGGTAGTCATCAGCTCGGTGGCCTCGGCGGATTGAAGGATGCGTGTCAGCGCGGTATGCGCAGCCTCGCTCCGCTGCTTGAGCAGGAGATGCACCGGCTCGAGCGCGGCAACGACGTCGCCAGCGAGAGGGTCGGTGTCGGTCGTCCAGTTGATGAGGTGGACGTCGAGATCGCGTGCCGGGCCTGTGACTGAGCCAAGCCAACCGAAGCGTTCTACGGCGCGCGCGAGGATCGCGGGAGGGAGCACCTTCTTGCCCTCCGCCAGTACAGAGCGCGTGCGTCGCACGGCCACGCGCAGGTCGTGGAGGAACTCCGGATCGAGTTGTTCGATGCTGCCCTGCCAGTTCGCCACGATGCCCTCTCCAAGCTCCGCGAGCACTGCACGGAAACCGGCGATCGCAGGCATAATGGGATCGAGCGGAACGCCCGACGGTCCGGTGACGCCGGCAAGGTTGACGCCCGCCGCGGCAGCGACGACGGTGAGCGTGTCGCCGTCGAGGCGCGACAATCCGATCTGGGCGAGCGCATCCCGCGCTTTGCTCGCGTCCTTGGCGTACCCCGCGAGTTCGTCGACCTCGATTGTCCATGGGGCGACCTCGTGGTCGTCGACGCATACGTGCTCGTACAGCGTGACGGTTGTCACCGTCTTGCCGGCGCGGTTTTGCCTGACCCCCGCAACACGCGTCGCGGTGACACGCAGGACCGGGAGGAGCGCTCGCACGTCGGCGACCGCGACAAGCCGAGCACGAAATGGTCCCGGTGGCAGGTCGCCAGGGAAGCGCGGAATCGAAGAGACGATGAGTTGTGCGCGGGCAGACCCCTCGCCCGTCAGAATGAGCTGCAGACCGTCACACTCTCGCACCTCGAGCCGAAGACCTGCGTTGTACAGCCGACCATCGAACGTCTCGAGCAAGGACCGAATCACTGTGCGCGGCGGGCCGAACTCGAAACCCATCGCGGCAAGTCGCGTGACCGCGGTCGCCGGGTCGTGCTCGTCCGTGGCGAAAGTGGCGACATCCGTGCCCATCACAGTGCTGAACCTACCGGCGTCGAGTCCATACTCGCCGAAGACGCTCGAGTGGGAGCGAAGGTTCGCCCTCGAGGACAGGCCGGAGAGGGTCGCTTAACGATGCGTCGACGCTATGAGGCAGCGCCGTTGTGATTCGTTGAGCCCACCCCAGATACCGATCGGTTCTTGGACGCGCAACGCATAGTCCAAGCACTCCGCGAGCACTGGATACCGAACGCAGATCTCCTTCGCCGTTTGCTCGCGCGCGCAGCGCACATCGGCCGTCTCACCTCTGATCGGCGGCATGAACAGCCCAGCTTCGCTTCCGCGACATGCCGCATGCACCTCCCACGGCATCCGCGTCACCGCGACCGTCATCACGTCCTCCGCCTTGAGTCCACCGCAGACGCGCGGAACCGTAGCGATCGGAGGGACAAACACCAAGTGACGGTCTGTCGGTCTGATCCCGAGTTGGCCGTTGTGTACGTTTTGCGCAGCCACCGCAGGCCCTTCGAGATCCGTGGATTTACACAGAGTTCACGACACCGGCGTCACGCTCCGTTGACCGTCGCCCCGACGGCGCGAACAGCTCTTAGCGGAGAGGCTCCAAGACGTCGAGGTTGCGGAACACGGCAGGACCGTCGGCAAGTTTCATCAGCTGCTCGGCGAAGTACCTGGTCTCTTCCAACTCGTCACTCCGCGCGGCGTGCTCGCGCGAACGAAACTCGACCATCCATACGTATCGGTTCTGTCGATCTCGATCCTTGGTGATGCTCATAGACGGCGGGTTACCCGTCGCCTCCATCGCTTCTCGCCAGCGGCGCTCGAGGGTGCGGACCTCGTCGATACGTGAGGTCTGAAATTCGATCAACTGAACGAACCGCGTCGGACCTGACGCTCGATTATCGGCAGCCAATCCGTCGGAAGTTCCTCGCCGTCTGAACACTCCGGCGATCCTCGCGCGGCGTCCGCGCTCCGGCAAGCGTTCTGTTTCTCTTGTCTCGCTTGTTTGCGCGTCGATGATCGATCTGCGAGCGGAGTGTGAATACGCCGCGCTCCGCGTTTGAGATGGTCAGCCTCATCGTCACGCCGCGAGAGCGCAGGCACAATCCCTCCGTCGCGGCCTGCCGAACTCTGGACTCCCCGCCCGAAATCAGCGGGTCGCGGCGCCTTCTGGTTGTGCGCAAGGAAACGTGAAGTGAACTCTCGGTGCACACGTGGCGGGACTTCAAATCGCGATCTCTTACGGGTTCCGGCCGATTCGGGCTTTCGCCCCCGGCATGCAGTCCAGTTCGACGTAGCGGCGCATGACGAGATTCCGACGGATGATGGCCCGGTAATGACGTTCTTGGTTGTAGCGGGCAAGACCGCCCGCACGTGCGTTGGCTTCGGCGTCCGAGATGGGCGCGGGCCAACGCGAAGTTGAAGTTGTTGTTCGCTTATGGTCGGGCAACGGTGCCCTAAAATTTTAGGTCCAGGGTTGCGCATGTTGGGACCAAGGTGGTGGGTAAGCGCGCGGCGGCTCCCGTTCGAGGTACACACCCCGGGGCGATGCGCTACGGAAGGCGATCTCGGCGCTGTTACCGGACTGTGATCCGCGCGACTGGAATGCGTTCTGAGACGGCGACGAGCGCGTAGGAGTCCTAGCAGACGCGTTGTGAGTCATGGGGCCGCATTTCCTTCTCGCATTCGTGGGTGGTTGCCCCCTCTGCATTGATCAGATTCATTTCAATGGCGGGTCCGTGGTGCATGCGGCGGGTTCGGATCTCGTTGTGCTCGTCGGCCCAAACAACTCAGGGAAGTCCAGGACCCTTCAGGAACTCTGGTCGGTGTCAGCCTCGACGCCGGGATCCACGCCGGGTTGCCCGTCTACGGTCCTGGCGCTGGAGCTGGCTCGATCACCAAGGCTGCGTTATGGCCTCCGAAGGCAAAGCTGTTGCTGATGACAGGCGCGGCTGACAGGACACGGGGTGCGTCTGCGACAACGTCAATTTCAACCGCCGCATCGGAGCGTGAAAAGTTGGCCGTCGGAGGAATTAGCCCGCGTTGGATGCTCAGGACCGATGCAACGATTTCTGTCGATCCAGCGCCGCCCATTAGATGACCAATCACGCCTTTAGCTGAAGTCACTGGCACGGCACCGGGCCCAAACACCTTTGCGATTGCTTCAGCCTCGGCACGGTCGTTGTATGGCGTCGAAGTACCGTGCGCATTGACGTGACCGATCTCACAGGCTTGGAGACCGGCGTCCTCGAGAGCTAGCTGCATACAAGCGGCGGCGCCCGCACCGTTAGGAGACGGCTCCGTAACGTGGTGTGCGTCGCTGTTACGTCCGTAACCGGAGAGCACGGCATGGACTCGTGCCCCGCGCTCCAATGCGCTGTTCAGTCGTTCGAGGACGACGAAGGCCGCGCCCTCGCCCATGACAAAGCCATCGCGGTCCGCGTCGAACGGCCGCGATGCCTCCGCAGGGGCCGTCGACCGCCGACTCAGAGCTCCCGCGCGCGCGAATCCGGTAAGCACGAATCGGTCGACGAGGGCGTCCGTGCCGCCGGCAATGACGACGTCCGCCGTTCCATCGCGGAGCAGTCGAAGCCCTTCGCCGATCGCATACGCACCGGTAGCGCACGCCATTGAGAGACATATGGACGGTCCGCGCCAGCCGAGCTTGACGCTGATTAGGCCAGCCGTTGCGTTGGGCATGACCATAGGGATCAAGAAGGGTGTCACATGCCGCAGTCCCTTCGCCATGGCAAGAACATGTTGATCGCCCTGCGTGCGCTGACCACCGATGCCACTGCCGGCAATCACCGCCGACCGGTCGGGCGCGTAGTTAAGTGAGCCTGCATCGGCGAGAGCATCGGCGGCAGCAGCCCAGCCAAGATGGCTTACCCGATCGAGACGGCGCGCCTCTTTGTCGGACAGGTAGGGCGCGAGGTCGAGATCCTTCACCTCGCATGCGAACGTGACGGGATCGTCGGTCGCGTCCCAGGCGGTGATGAGCCTCGCCCGCGACAAGCCCTCGGAGAGGGTCGTCCAAAGCCCGCCCGGATCGTCGCCGCCCGGGACCTTGACGCCCATCCCGGTGATCGCGGCTAGGCGTCGCTCGTCCCGTAGCCTTCGCACCGGCGGGGTCCAGTCAGTCGGTGTCAAGGTTGGTTGTACCGGTGCCATTCAGCGTGGCCCGCGCTCCGGCGGCGCTACCAAGCGCGCGAAGCCGAGTAGCGACAGTCTGGTCGGGTACATCTCCATCAACGTCCCCCCGGAACTCCTCGTCATCGAGGATGCGTTTGAAGATCGCCTCGTTGAGGTCCATGGTCGGGGGCTGTGACCAGGGCCGGCCGGTCTGGGCTGCTCGCTCTCTTGGTCGATGGTGTTGGTTATGTGATCTTGATCGTCGTAGAGATGTCGGCGGTTTTTGGGGGGCTTTCCGCGTCGGTGGCTTGGACGAGGGAGTTGAAGGTTCCTTTGGTGGTCGGTGTTCCGGTGACCGCACCGGTGGTGGGGTTGAGCGTCAGTCCGGGAGCGAGTCGGCCCGAGACGATTTTCCAGTGGAACGGCGCTTTTCCGCCTCTCGATTGGAAGCGCGACGAGTAGGCGGTCCCGACCTTGCCGTTGGGAAACGTGGACGGCCAGACCAGTCGTCCGGTCGGGACCACCACGCTGAAGGTCGGATCCCCGGCGGGCACCAAGACCTTTGCGATGACCGCGGTGAGGCCCGAGATGATCGAGACCACACAAGGCGCCGCGTTCCCGACCGCCGCGCACGCCAACAGGAATGCAGTTCCGGGCTTCGGTGTTGTTGGGTTGGTTTCGCTCAGGAACGCAACGTCGGAGCTGTAACAGACCTTGCCCGGCTGTGTCGCGACGGCGAGCACCTTCACGGTGGCGGTCAGGTTGCCGGAGAAGCCGGTGTCGGTCAGCGTCGTGGCCGTCGAACTGCCGATCAGCGATCCCGGGCAATGCAGAATGGAATTCGGCGTCGAGAGCAGGATCGTTCCGATCGGTCCGGTGACTGTGCCTTTTACGTCGACGAGCATCGGCGGGTTGGACGACGACGACGACGTCGACCCATCGGCCTCGCAGGTCTGCGCGGTGAAACACGTCACGGTGACTCCGGGCAGGATCGGAGTCGATGCCTGCGAGGGCGCGCTGGTCCCGATGAAGTTCGTGGCCAGCACGACACACCTATACCTATGGTTGTTCGACAGTCCCTGCACACCGAGTGGGCTCTGGGGACCGATCGCCGAAGCGGACGTTCCACCATCCGTCGACGTGCACGACGCGGTGTAGCTCGTGATCGGGTTGCCGCCGTCCCAGGCGGGGGCCTCGAACGCCACCGATGCTGAAGCGTTCCCTGCCGTGGCCCCTTCGAGGACCGGTGGTAGCGGCGCTATCGGCACCACGTTCACGGCGAGTGTGGTCGAAACGGTTGACGGCATGTCGACGCTGTCGGTAGCGCTACAAGTGACGGTCGTCAGACCGATACCGAAGAGCGAAGGGGAAGGGTGATCACAGGTCACCGGGACCGGACCATCCTCATCGCTCGCCGTCGGAACCGCGAACCCGACCGTCGCGCCGAACGCGCTCGTGGCGTTGACGTCCGGCGGACTCACCCCGGGCGTGATCGCCAGTTCCGTGTCAGTCGGGTCGCAAGCTCCCTCGATTCCGAAATCGTTCTGGCCGCCGAAATAGTCGCCCGCCCAAACCGTCACGCTCGTGAGCGCGTTTCCTGCCGGGCAACCCGCGGGACCTACTGGGACGCCTCCGCCTCCGCCGACGAGCGCAGCGTCATAGGTGCCCGACGACGAGGCGCATACGATGCCGATGGCGTCCTGCACGTCCCCCGCCCTGCCGTAGAGACCGACCGCCAGATCGCCCGTGTTACACGTCGAACTGCTCACAGCACCCGAGCCCGGCCCGGCCGTCGAGGCCAGAACCGTGTTGCCCATCGAGTCGGTGCACAACAACTGGATGCCGCTCGTGTAGTCCTGGCCATCGACCCAAATCTGTGCGCCGACCGCGAAATCGCCCGCGGGACAGACCGAACTCGACGTGGTCCCCACAACCGTGACCGCGCCCGTCGTCGCGCTGGTGTTCCCGAGCATGGCTGTCGGCGTCGACGCGTCGGCCGGCATTTGTCCGGCCACCGTCACGGTCGCCAGCACGACGAACGGAACCAGCACGCGCGCAAGTGATCGCGCTCGCCGCCGTGGACGTGACCGGGTCACGGCCAGTATCGACTGTCCGCCGAAACCCCACATCGAAAGCCCCCCTCGCACGACAGGTCGAGATCACCACACGATCCAGCATCGGGAGCCCCTTGTCCCGAACACAGCCAGCACGCTTCGTATCAGAGAATTCCCAACGTCCACTTCGTTCGAACGCATCGGGCAGTTGCCCGATCGGGAGACCGATGAAGGTTCGCGACCGAGCGCCCAACGGCCCCACAGTACCGCGAGGGACCACGAGCGAACCGGGTGCGCGCGGGTCTGGTCTCGCGCGCCGGCCGAGACCAGCGGCACAAGGCCCTCGTGTCAGACGTCGGGAAGTTCTACGACGTCATGGATGTCGACCGTGTAACGGGCGATCTTGTTGCCTTCAACGTCGACCATGTCGATGAGGTGGATCGTGTCGCCTTCGCGTTCGCATGATGAGGCGTCGGCCTGACTCCAGACCTCGTCTTCCTTCGTCATGTACTGGAATGTCGGCATGGGCCGAGTATCGCGCGACAACTGGTTCCTGACGAAGATCCCCCATGCCTTCAGTGTTAAAATCAGTCGTTAGTTCCGCGGGTGACACGACCACTGGTGAGCTAACAGGCTCATCGCCCAAGCGCACACCGGACTGGGTGCTTCAGACGTTTAGGCTCGAAACGGCCGCCGGACGTGACGCTCCTATTGTTCGTCAAGGAGCGTCACTTCGTTCGACGTGAGGGGTGGCCGGGCGGGTCCCAGGTGTCTTCCGGCGTTTAGCGGCGAGCGTCTTCTGATCGACGGGCGCAGTCGTCGCGTGGGTGTTCCTCGCGCCCGCGCGGCGTGCTCATCGCCGGCGGTTGAGTTGGTCGTGAGCACCTTCTTCGAGGGAGGCGCGCTGCAGGGGTTGGGTGTCAGCGAAGGTGGGACGGCGCGCCTGACGCGAGCCAGGCGTCCAGGATGGGGCCGGCGTCACGCTGTCCCATTTCGATAAGTTGGTCGAACTTGTCGAAGTCGAGCAGGCTCACGCCTGGGAGCGCGGGCCGGATATAGCACTCGCCGTGGTCGTCGTCGCCGAGGGATCCCAACTCTGTGAGGCGCATCAGGACGCGGGGCAGAGTGGTGAGGTTGTCAAGTGATCGTTGGCGAAGGTTGCTCGCTAGGAAGCGCCATCCGGAGACGACGCCGCTGTCGGGTAGGTCACTCGAGATGAAGTCGCGTCGCGCACCGACGTCGATGGCGATAACGGTGATGCCGGAGTGCGCCGTGCGCAGGGGAGCCACGGGCATGTTGTCGAGGATGCCGCCGTCGACGAGCACGTCGCCTGCTTCGTTGCGCATCGGCGGGAACAAGCCGGGCACGGAGAAGCTGGATCGGACCGCGGTCCAGGCCTGTCCGTGCTGGTGGATCTCGAGGGCACCTCGGGTGAGGTTCGTGGAGACGCACAAGAAGTTGAGCCAGGTGTCTTCGAGGTCGAGTCCCTGCGCGCCTTCTTTGATGTGGCGTGTTACGCGCCCGCCTGCTGCGAACGAGACGCTCGGGAACGTGAGATCGACGGGCGACCGGTCCACGACCGCGGCGCGGATCTGCGCGGCGACCGCGTCCGGATGATCGCCGCGCGCCACCGCGCCGGCGACGATCGCGCCGATGCTGGCGCCGGCGGTTGCGTCGATCGTGACTTCGTGTTCCAACAGTGCCTGTAATACCCCGACGTGCGCGATACCGCGTGCGCCGCCACCGCTGAACACGACGCCGACTCCTCGGCCGACCAGCAGTCTCGCGACGCGGTCGTAATCGCCGGCACGGTCCGTGCGAACGTGATGATGCCGATCCACTCGACGAGCCTCGAGCCAGCGTCGTGTTCCTCTCGGAGTACTCGTGCTCGGCGCGTGGAGGAGTACGAGTTCGGAACGCTGAGCGACCGAGCCTTGACGCTGCCTCAACTCGTCCTCCACCGCGCGCAGGTGGGTGGAACTATCGGCGGCCGCGGCCAGCACGACGAGATCGGAATTCGCGACGCATTCGTCGGTCCAGGGATCGAACGTTGGATCCGTTATGTAGATCACGGCACGATTTGCCGTTTCGAGGTGCTCGCGCCACGCGGCGCGCCGAAGCGGCGACGCGTTGTCGAGTTCAGCCGGCCTGTCGTCGGCGCGCACAACCGGCACAAGACCTACCAATGGCCGGAGGGATCGCGCCAACCGATCGCCGAGTTCGCGAACCGGCGGGCTGTCGTCGAGCGGAACAATGCTGATGCTTGTTGCCGGAGTCGCAGTTGATCCATATCGAATCGTGTGCATCAGCTTGGAGATCAACGCGCTGGAGATCGGGCGCAGTGCTTCTGGGTGCGACTGCACAACGCGCGCGAACGCGTCGCTCGAGAGGAAAAGCATCTGGCTTTCGCGCACGGCGACGATCGTGGCCGAGCGTGGACTGTCGGTCAGCAGTGCCATCTCGCCGACCAGTTCGCCGCGACCGATCTCGTTGATGACTTTCGTCGCGCCGTCCTCCCTTTCGATAACAACCTGGAGGCGTCCACTCCCGACGATGTACAGACCGTCTGCCGCGTCGCCCTGGCGCATGAGCATCTCGCCGTTGTGTACGACGCGAGGAACGAGTGCGTCGCGGACAAGTCCGAGCGCATCGGCACCGAGTTGGCCGAAGACTGCGCTCGCTTGTAGGAGGCCGTCGATGCTCTCCTCGTCGACGAGATGCGTTTCCATCAGATCGACTCCTGAACCTCGCGGGCCGCGCGCAACTCACCAGCGAGCGCGATCAGCAGCTGCTCGGCCAGGTCTGAGAACTCGCGCAGCATTGTCCGGAACATCCGGATTCCGATCACCGCCACTTTCACGTCAGTTTCGGCGACAACCGTCGCGCTGCGTGGCTCGCCGTCGAGGATCGCCATCTCACCGAAGTACGAGCCTGGACCGACCCGGTTGACCTCGACACCCGCCTGTAGCACGCGGGCCTCGCCCTCGAGGATCACGAACAGCGCGTCGCCGGGCTCGCCTTGTTTGATGAGCTCGATCCCGGCCGGGAGTTCGGCGATCTGCGCGTGCCGCGCGATCGCCCGACGCTGGCGTGGGGTGCACTTCGAGAACAGGCCGACGTCGGCCAACAGGTCGGCGAGCTCTCGCTTGGCTCCCATCCGGCCCTCCACGTGCGCGACGCGGTCGACCCGCGTACGCTCCGGACTCAACTCTTGCACGAGGACGCGGCAAAGTCGACCCGACGGACAGTCGCCCGACGCAGGGAGGGACGTGCGGCGCCTAGCGATCTTCGTGATCCGCCGTCGGTGGTGGATAATCGCCGTCGCGTTGGTGGCAGTGCCGTTGTTCGCGCTGTACGGCGGAAGCGTGCACGACAAGTTGTCGACGGGCGGATTCACGGATCCGGGCGCACAGTCGAGCAGGGCGGCGGCGGCCATCGCCAAACAGTTCCCGTCGTCGGGCCAGTCCGACTTCGTCATCGTGGTCACGGCCAATCACGGCACGGTCAACAGCCCGGACGTACGTGCAGCCGGTCTCGCCCTCACACGGCGATTAGGAAGGGCGACCGGCGTCGTCACATCGTCGTCGTATTGGTCCCTGGGCGACGTGCCCCAGCTGCGCAGCCGTGACCAGCGCCAGGCGCTCATCGTCGCGTCGTTGCGCGGCAGCGACGACGCCAAGATCAAGCTGGCTGCCACCCTGACTCCTGCATACACCGCCAACGGCAACATCGTCACGACCGGCGTCACCGGAACTGTCGAAGTCACGCGTGAGCTCGCGGTTCAGGCTCAAAAGGACCTGGCGAAGTCCGATCTCCTCACCGCGCCGTTCACCTTCGTGGCCCTGTTGATCGTATTCGGCAGCCTCGTGGCCGCGTTACTACCGCTCGGTGTCGCGCTGCTCGCGGTGTTGGGCACGTTCGTGGTCCTCACGTTGCTCGCCAAGCTCACGACCGTCTCAGTATTTTCACTGAACCTCGCCACCGGTCTCGGCTTGGGTCTGGCGATCGACTACAGCTTGTTCGTCGTGTCCCGCTACCGCGAGGAGCTTGCACGCGGCGTCTCGGGTCCGGTCGCGATCGGGCGATCGATGCAGACCGCGGGCCGAACGGTGGCGTTCAGCGCGGGCACCGTCGCGATCTCACTCACCTCCCTCGCGATCTTCCCGATCCCGTATCTCCGGTCATTCGCGTACGCCGGGGTGGCGGTCGTCGCACTCGCGGCCATGTCGTCGATCATCGTGTTGCCGGCGGTGCTGGCCGTGCTCGGACCCCGCGTCGAGAAGTACCGACTGTTCAAGACCGGCAACCCGACCGACGGCGGCTTCTGGCGCCGTCAGGCCGAACGGGTGATGCGCCACCCGGTCGTGTACGCAACGTCCGTGAGCGTGTTCCTGTTGCTGCTCGCGATCCCGTTCTTCAAGCTGAATCTCGGACTCTCCGACGACCGGGTCGGACCTCGCGACATGCCGAGCCACATCGCGGCCGACCAGATCCGTGAGCACTTCGCGAGCCGAGAAGCCGACGCGCTCTCGGTCCAGGTACCCGACATTTCAGCCACGACGGACAAGGCCGGCATCGGTCACTTCGCCCGCCAACTCGCAACGATTCCGGGCGTCGCCCGAGTAGACGCGCTCACCGGCGAGTATGAAGTGCTCGGTGGCAAGGTCGTTGCGCTCCCACCGATCTCGCTCGCGCAACGGTTCGTTCCGCAATCGGGGCAACGGGGTACGTACCTCTCCGTCGTGCCCGATGTCGAGCCGTTGTCGAACAAAGGCGAGACGTTGGTAAAGGACATTCGCGCCGTTGGCGCGCCATTTCACGTCCTCGTTGCCGGAACCTCGGCTCAGCTGGTCGACACCAGGAAGGTCGTGCTCGACCGGTTGCCGTGGGTTCTCGGCCTGATCGCGCTGGCAACGTTCGTATTACTTTTCTTGATGACGGGCAGCCTTCTCGTACCGATCAAGGCGCTCGTGCTGAACCTTCTCACACTTACCGCCACGTTCGGTACGACGGTGTGGATCTTTCAGGAAGGGCACTTCTCACACCTGCTCAACTTCACTCCGACCGGAAGCATCGACATCTTCACGCCGATCCTCATGTTCTGCATCGCGTTCGGGCTTTCGATGGACTACGAAGTCTTCCTGATCTCGCGCATCAAAGAGGAATACGACCTCGACCGCGACAACCAACGCGCCGTCGCGATCGGCCTGCAGAAGACGGGCCGCATCGTGACCGCGGCCGCGCTGTTGCTCACGATCGTGTTCGCCGGCATTGCGACCTCGCAGGTCGCGTTGGTCAAGGCGTTCGGTGTCGGCCTCGGTATTGCCGTGCTCGTCGACGCGTTCCTCGTCCGTGCCACGCTGGTCCCGGCGTTCATGAGACTCGCGGGTCGGCTCAACTGGTGGTCGCCGCGGTCGCTACGCCAGTGGCACCTCCGGTTCGGAATCTGGGAGAATGAACCAATAGCGCTCCTCGATCGCCAATTCGAAGCGAGCCTGTGATGGCCCAAGACCGCGTGCCCCTTTCGTATCGGATTCTCCAAACATGGGCGCGCACCGCGATCCATGTCATCTACCGACGCACCGAGGTCACGGGCGTCGCGAACGTGCCGACCGACCGGCCCGCCATCCTCGCCGCGAACCACAGCAACGCGCTCGCGGACATCGCCGTGATCGTTGCCAAGACGCCGAGGTTCCCACGGTTCCTCGCCGCGGCCTCGTGGTGGAAATCGGCGCCCGCACGAGTCCTGTTCCGACTCGGCGGCGTCGTCCCCATCCATCGCAGCCGCGACGGAACAGGCACCAGCCACAATCGCTCGACGTTCGAGGCGTGCCACGCCGCGCTCGCTGCCGGCGCCCACATCGCGATCTTCCCGGAGGGCGAGATGCACCTCGAACCCGCGCTGATGCCGCTCAAGACTGGCGCGGCACGCATCGCGCTCGGCGCAGCTACCGACGCGGCAGTCCGCGGCATCGTGATCGTCCCGGTCGGCATCGTGTACGAGCATCGGGGCCGATTCCGATCTGACGTCGAGATGCGCTTCGGCGAGCCCATAGAGGTCGACGAATGGGTCGACCGGGCTCGCGTCGACTCCCGCAAAGCTGCACGCGAGCTCACCGATCTTCTCGCAGACCGTCTCGCCGCGGTCACGGTCAACCACGGCTCACACGCCGAAGCCGAGCTCCTCGATCGGGTCGCCGCGCTCGTCACATCCGACATCAACGCCAAAGCCCCGCACTCCTTCGCACGCCGGAACGAGCTCCGGCGCGAGTTGGCATCAGCAACCTCCCTCTCCGCCGGTCGATCTGGCGCCCCCGACGACAAGCTCGCCTCGGCCGTTGCCGTCCATGACAAAGATCTCGACGAGCTCGGCATCTCACGTGCGGAGAAGGCACCGCCGCTCACCCAGCCGTCGGACAAAGAACGGTCGCGCCTCGACATGGAACTTGCACTGCTCGGACCACCCGCAGTGCTCGGTCTCGTCGCGAACGCCCCAGTTATTCTCGGAGCGGCACTCGCGAAGACGCGAGCAACGCACGAATCATGGAAGACCACGACCATGGGTGTGACAGGAACCTTCCTCTGCCCAGTCGTGTGGACATTCGAATACGCCTACCTCGCGCACAGGCTCGGCAGCCGCCGCGCGCTCACCCTCACCGTCAGCGGCGCGCTTGGAGGACTCGCAGCCGTCGCTTGGCGAGACCGCTTCGTACATCGACGCGAGATCACTCGACTCGACCGCGTAACACGCGACCGACCCGACAAACTCGCCGCAGCACAGGCGAGCCGTGAAGTCATTCGAGAACACGTCATCGCGCTCACAGGCAAAACCTGACAACGGCCCGCGTACCGCGACAGCCAGCGTCACGCTCGCCGCATCACTCGACACCGAGCTCCGCCAACTTCGAGTCGAGGACTACGAACAAGCCCGCCAAACTGTCCGACTCGGGTCGCGGTCGCTGCCACTCCCCTGTTGATCCGGTCACCCTGACCGCGCTGCGACGGTGCCTCGACCAGCGCGCCTCGCTCACCACGCGAAACCCGCACGTCATCGTCACCACCCAAGCCAAGACCCGCGCCACACCCGCGTCGACCGCCTATCTCTGCCACGTTCTCGACAGCGCCGGCGTCTCACCGAAACGGTTACGCGCCACTCGCATCGTCGATCTCGTCATCACGCTCGACCCGAAGGTCGTCAGCGAGGCCCTCGGCATGAAAGCCGAAGGTCTCGTTGACTACCTCGCTGACCACGTCGACGCCACCCGTCTGGCCGAGCCCAGCTGATCGAACCTGTCAGCTTTAGGCACCACCTTGCACACGTTCGCCGGAACGTGTGCGGTACGGGGAGTCCTCTATTTATGGTGACGATTGTGGCGGAGCGGTTTTCGTAGCGCGGTTGACGATCTGGAAGAACGCGTTGGCTTCGTTGCGGTCGAATGGTGTGATGCCGACGTCGTCGATGACGAGCACGGACGGGGGCGGTGTAGGTGCGGGTCTTGTTGTGGTGGGTGCCGTCGGCGTAGGCGGCGACGATGGTTTTGGTCATGTCGGTGGCGGTGGTGAAGTAGCCGCGGTAGCCGGCTTCGACCGCGGCGATGCCGAGCGCGACCGCGAGGTGGGTTTTGCCGCATCCGGGTTGGCCTAAACAAATTAAATTGGTTAGGCGTACCGTTCGACTAGGGCGTGTGGAACCTCGGGGTCGATATTTCCGACGGCGAAGCAACTCGTCGTCGTCGAGCACGACACTCCAGCGAGGTAACTGGACGTAGAGGAGGCCGTCGCATTTGGGCTGCTCATGCGCGACCAGCTCACCCCGTTCCAGTCCTCAATCAAGGTTTTGAGCCTCGCGAATTTCGGGCCGGGGTAGTAGCTGCCGACGGCGAAGCAGCTCGCCACGCTCGGACACGAGACGCCGTTGAGCTCGACCCCTCGCGAGTCGCTGGGATCGGCACTCGGCACGATGGCCCAATGGCTCCCGTTCCAATGCTCAGCGAAGGGCACCGTGTCCTGAATCGTCGCAACGACTCCGACGGCGTTGCAGCTCGTCGTGCTCGGACACGACACCCCACTGAGGTCAGTCTCCTTGGCGCCACTCGCGCTGGTCATGATCGACCACCGGGTTCCGTCCCAGTGCTCGACCAGACTTTTCCCTTCGCCGGCGCCGTTGTCCCCAACTGCGAAGCAACTGGTGGTACTGGGACACGACACGCCGCTGAGTCTTGCGGTTCTTGCGCCGGCGAGACTCGGGATCGACGCGATGGACCAGCTCACCCCGTTCCAGTGCTCAACGAACGGCTTGAACGAAGAGTCCGGGCCGTATTGACCGACCGCAAAGCAACTCGTCGTCTCTGGACAAGCCACGGCGAGCAGTTGCGATATCGTCGCACCCGCGGGATCCGGACTCGGAACGATCGACCACGTCGTCCCGTTCCACTGCTCAACCAACGTCTGCTCTGTCGTGCCGCTTATGGCGTCGCCCACGGCGACGCAACTCGTCGTCCGGTGACAAGAAACGCCGCCGAGTGCAGCGGTGCTTACGCCGCCGGGATTCGGACTCGGCATGATCGACCAGCGACTCCCGTCCCAATGCTCGACCAGCGTCTTGGCTGTCGCGCCGCCCCCGGACGTGCCGACTGCGAAGCAACTCGCCGAGCTCGGACACGACACCCAACCCAGAGCCGCGTACGTTGCCCCGACTGCAACCGGATTGGACACGACCGACCACGCCGGGCTCGCATCAGCGGACGGCACGATTGCGAACGTTGCCCCGCACACAAGAGCCACCGCGCAAGACAACGCGACGAAGGAGACACGAAGCCCTCGCCGCGAACGCCGCATCGACTCGAATCTCCCCCGCTGCATTCGTTACCCCCGCCGATGCGTCGTTCGGTTCTCGGTAACCGTATCGTTCGGCAAGGCCGTAGGCACTTGGCGCGCCGCAACGGCCAACGGCAAGGAAGCATCGTTAGAGCGTCGCGCAGAAGTGATGGCTAAACGCCCCGCCCAGGGTGCGGTCCGACTTCGGTCGTGCCAGGTCACTTGCGAGTGGGCGGCCCACGATGGCGGCGAGGAGCGTGGCCGTGTTTCCAGTCGGCGGTCTTGAGTTTCAACCAGTCGCCGGATCGGATGCCGGGACGGTACGGACTGTCGATACGTTTCGCGACGACGCCCTCGACGTCGAGTTCGGCGCATGCGTCAAGGAGATCGCGTGGGGCACCGTCGAGCGCGCGGATGGTGCAAAGGGCGCCGGACGATTTCTCTGCCGAAGGTGTGCGTCGCCGCCCTGCGCGAACACCAGCGGCGCCAGGCAGCCGAGCGACTTGCTGCCGGGCCGGCGTGGAAGATGACCGATTACGTGTTCACGACACCAATCGGCTCACCCATCGACCCCCGGAATCTGACGCGCCACTGCCACGCTCTGACTGAGAAGGCCGGTTTGGGACACGGCGGGTTCCATGCTCTTCGACACAGCGCCGCCACGATCATGCTGAGCATGGGAGTTCCGCTCGAAGTCATCTCGAGAACGCGGGGACATGCCCGGTACGCGATCACGGCTGATATCTATGCCCACGTTGGGAGCGATCTCCAACGCCGAGCGGCCGACGCCATGGATCGCGCTCTCTCCAGTTAGACGGCGGCGCTTCCTGCATGTCCTGCATGTCCTGAACGGCGTGGCTACAAATGCTGTGGCTACATGAATGGCTACATGGGAAGGCGGTCGGTGAGCGGGCGATCTCGCCTCACCCCTCTGACCTGCACCAACTCGGCGCGCTCGGAGGGAGTCGAACCCCCAACCTTCTGATCCGTAGGGCTTTCGCCGATGCCCGAGACCGGATGCCTCGTGCTCCGCAATGCTCCTGAGCAGGGACGTTACCGCGGGAGCGTCCGGCGAGGGCATGTGAACCCGGTAGGACGGTCGCCGTTCGTTAGCAAACTCGTTAGCAACCGGCGCACCTCGGCGGTACGAATAGCAGACGATCGTTGGAAGCCGGCGACTACCGTCGAGCACGTCAGTATGCGCGAGGAGCCTCCTTGACCACGCCACTCGACAGCCGATTTACGGTGCCTCTCTACACGGTGTCGGAGGCCGCGGCATACGTCGGCGTGCCGCGCTCGACCCTCGACACGTGGGCCTGCGGCTACGAGCGGCGCCCTCATGGTCGGCGTCCTGTCCACGGTGAGGCGTTGCTGACGGTGACGGGGATCACCGGTGTGACGATCCCGTTCATCGGCCTGGCTGAGGGGATGGTTCTCGCGGCATTCCGGGAGACTGGGCTCCCGCTGCAACAGATTCGCCCCGCGCTCGAGCGATTGCGGACCGAACACGAGCTCCAGCACGCGCTCGCATCGCAGGAGCTGTATTCGGACGGAGCCAACGTGCTGTACGACTACGCGCGCGCACATGACGACAAGACGCTCAGGCTCCTTACGGTCGTGTCGTCGGGACAGCGCGTCTTCCACGAGGTGATCGACCGGTACCTCAGGAGGATCACGTACGGACCTGATGGATTCGCGTCGCGGCTAATACTGCCGATCACGGATCAAGAGCTCCTCGAGGTTGACCCCGAGCGCGCCTTTGGGCAACCGATATTCCTGCACGGCGGTGCGCGCCTGACCGATGTGCGCGATCGCGTACGTGCCGGCGAACCCGAGTCGGACGTTGCTGCCGACTACGGTGTCCCTCTCGACGAGGTGCGTGCAGCCCTTGCCGAAACCGCCCGCGCCGCAGCCTGAGTTCTTCGTCGACCGCAGCCTCGGTCGCCATATCGTCGCCGACGCGATTCGCGCGCTGGGTTACGTCGTGCACGCCATGGCCGACGTATACCCCGACGGCGAAGATCAACGCGTCGCCGACACCCAGTGGATCGCCGATGCTGACGAGCGCGGCTGGGTCGTCCTGACGAAGGACGAGCGGATCACTCGTCGAGCCGACGAGCAGGCGGCGTTGGCCGCCAGTCAGCTCCGGATCTTCGCCCTCGGGACGCAGCGGATGACCGGCCCGGAGATGGCAGAGCGATATGCGGCGAACATCAATCGAATGGTGCGGCGGTCCCGCACGCAGGGACCGTTCGTCGACATCGTCTATCCCGAGCGCGTCGAGCGCCGCTGGCCGAAATGAAGCGAGCTTGCTGTCGGAAGAATCGCGGTCCGAGGCTCCGTCGACGGCGTTCTGATCGAGGCCACCTCCGCTCCAGAAAGCGATCGCGCTGCGCCGTCACGCCACGGCGAGCGTGAACGTCTCGAAGATGTCGGCCGGGATCGGGTTCTGCAGCCTCCACGTGATCGCGATCGGTCGCTCGCCTTCGTGCGAGACATAGTCGGCTGGTCCGAGCAGCAGGTAGGGCGCGGTCGCGCCCCAGGCGTTCACCTTCGCCTCTCGCACCGCGAGTAGAACGCGTGCACCGTTGGTGCGTTGGTGAAGGTAACGCTGGCCCTGCGCCGATGAAACAGTGGTGGAGTGCTGCGTCTCCCAATGGAACAAGTCGCGGCTGAGCGCAAAGTCGCGGTACAGCGTTTGGGGCGAGTAGTCCTTCTCGTTCTTGCGCAACGTGATGAACAAGACCGCCGTCCGCGCGGGTTCATGCCACCACGGCCCGGCCTGGTGCGAGTAACGGGCACCCGGCTCGAGTCGTCCGAATGCGGCGAGGATCTCGTCACGCGCGTAGGTCCCTCCGAGGTGCAATGGCACGTCGAGGTCCTGCAACGGCACCGTCACCCGACCTACGCGCGAGCGCAAGATTGCGACGGTCTCGCGAAGTTCCTCGAGGAGCGCGGGCGAACTCCACACCGGGTCCAACGCCGCCGCGAGATTGTTAGGTGCCGCGCGCAAGCCCCACAACGTCACGAGAAACATCCACACCAACCGACGGTCGCGCCCATTCTCGAGGGCCGGAGGCTCGGGCCGGGCGAACCATTCCTGCAAGCGATCGAGACGTTCGGTGTCGTCGAGGTGGTACAGGCCGCGAACGCGCGCGGCGAGGGGCTCCTCGTTCGCGCCTATTGGTCGCGTCTCGAGGCCGGCAGCGCGTCGAAGTGAAGACCAACCGCCGACCTTGCCGACGTCCTCAAGCTCGACGCCCGACTCGGCCAGAAAGACTGACAGCGACGGCGGTTCGTCCGCCGTAGTAGCGAGGATCTGCAGTTCCCGGCGCAACGCAGGCGCATTCGTGAGTACCGCGCTCTTGAGATGCTCGATGACCCATTCACGAGCCTGCCGTTCGAGCTCGATGTGACAGCCCGTCGGCAGGAACGGAAATCCAGCCTCCGTAGCGCCAACAAGATCGCGTCGGCTGATCCCAGTCAGCGCGCGCAGACGCAGGTCGAAGCGAAACTCGCGGCGATAGTTGGCCACGAAGTCGAGAACCGTGCACACCTCCTTGTTGTCATGGCGACGCAAGCCGCGCCCGATCTGCTGGAGAAACACAGTGACTGACTCGGTCGGCCGCAGAAGGAGGATCGTGTCGACCTCGGGAATGTCGATGCCCTCGTTGAATACATCTCGCGTGAAGATTGCGCAGAGCTCGCCGCGCTGCAGCCGGGCGACCTGCTCGTCGCGCATGAGCTCCGGCGTGTCCCCCGTAATCGCAACCGATGGGAGGCCGCGCTCGTCGAAGAACCGTGCCATGTACTGCGCGTGCTCGACGGTCGCGCAGAACGCGAGCGCACGCATACGACGTGGTTCTGCAACAATCCGGGCCAGCTGCCGTACAACAAGCTGCGCGCGAATGACGTCACCGGTGTAGAGGCGCCCGAGATCAGCCGTCTGGTACTGCCCCGCGTCCCAGCGGACTCCGGAAATATCGGTCGTGTCGGCGACACCGAAGTATTGAAAGGGAGCGAGGAGCTGGCGGTCGAGCGCGTGCCAGAGACGCATGTCGAACGCGGTGCGCCCATCGGTCCAACGCCGAATGTCGAGCCCGTCCGACCGTTCGGGCGTCGCAGTCAGCGCGAGCAGAACACGCGGCTGCAAGTGGTCAAGAAGGCGACGGTACGTGGAAGCCTCGGCATGATGAAACTCGTCGACGATGACAACATTGAACGCCTTGGCTTCGATGCTCGTCGGATCGTTGGCGTGCAAGGTCTGGACGGACGCGAAGACGTGCCGACCCTGCTCCGGCCGCTTGCCGCCGACGTAGAGCTCGCCGAATGAGCCATCGCTCAACGCTTCCCGGAACGTCCGCAGGGACTGACTGAGGATGCGCTCCCGATGGGCAACGAACAACAGTGACAGGTCGCCACCAAGGTCGGAGCGCAAACGGCGATAGTCGAGAGCAGCGACGACTGTCTTGCCGGTACCGGTCGGCGCGACGACGAGGTTGCGCCAAGAATTGTGATTACGACGCTCGGAGTCGAGCGCCTCGAGAATCTCGTCTTGGTACGGCCAGGCAGTGAGAGTCAGTCCCGAAAGCTGTGTACGTTCGGCCGTACCAACGCTGCGCCCGAGCGCGAGGTCGAGTCGATCGCCGTCGCGGGCCGTGTCGTAACGCTCGAAATCGGAAGAGGCCCAATAGGAATCGAACGTGGCACGGATCTTGTCGAACAGCGCCGGCGATGCCGAGCTCGACAACCGGACGTTCCACTCCCGGCCGTCGAGCAATGCAGACCTTGTGATATTCGACGATCCGACGTACGCAGTCGAGAAACCGCTGCAGCGGTGGAAGATCCAGGCCTTCGCGTGCAGACGTGTCATCGCGGTGTCATACGACACGCGGACCTCGACGCCGAGCTCGGCAAGTCGGTCAAGCGCGACACGCTCGGTCGACCCGGTGTAGGTCGTCGTGAGTAGGCGAACCGGAACGTCGTTACGACGAGCCTCCTCCAGCGCGTCGAACAGGAGGCGTACGCCGTACCAGCGAACGAAAGCAACGATGAGATCGATTCGATCAGCGGAGGCGATCTCCTTCTTCAACTCGGCGGCGAGATGGGGCTCGCCCCGGCTGTTGACCAGGAGGTCGTGCGTCGACAGCGGAATATCTGGTCGCTCTGCAAGGTGGCGCAGACCGAGCGCGTCAGGTGTCGGAATTCCGACGAGCAAGCGCGGAGGTTCCTCGACCTGTTCGTCCGCGCGGCCGAAGGCACCAACCAGCTCACCGACGAGCTGCGCGCGCTCAACCTCGTCGATTTCCGAAAGGTGCGCGGCGAGCACGTCCGCGACGTGCTGCGCGAATCTGTGCGGCTGGTCGGCGTCATCGAGTTCGGCCAGCTCAGGATCGAGACCGACGAGCTCGCGCGCCAACCGCCGCGTGAACACGGCGTCGTAGAGACCTGGCTCCCCGCCGCCGCTCGCCGTCACCCTCGGAGGCTACGACCGCTCGACGCAGCACCGCTGAGCGCCTTCACGTCCGGAAACGTGTGAGGCGCTACGCCCAATCGTGCCGGGCCAAGGTGTCGCCCCCTGCAGTGTGGCGAACCCCGAATGGGCTCTGACCTGCAGCAATTCAGCGCGCTCGGAGGGAGTCGAACCCCCAACCTTCTGATCCGTAGTCGTGGTCCGACAGTCCATCATGATCTATCAATGTCCATCGGGCCTGGTCGACGTGTCGCGCGAATCCACGCGGGTCCAACGTGCTCCACGCTCGTCCACGGGTTTGAGGGTCAGTTTGTGGGTCACTAGCGTTCCGACAACCCGACTGGTGGCCCTACAGGTTTGGCAGACCGGTCGGGCCATACCGGTCCGGCACCGATTCACACTCCAGCGCTCATGCTGTTCATCGTGGGAGGTGCGGTCGGACTCATCGGGGCGTTCGCCATGTCGAAAGGAGGCACGCCAGCAGCCGACGGCGAGGTTCAGCCGAACTGAGTGAGCGCGTGTCGTCGGGGTGTTGGAGTCCTCGCGTCGATCGACTTGCTTCGCGGTTAAGGCGGCGGAGTATCCGACGGCGAGGAGTTCGCCGGGCCGGGCTGCTTGGCAGAGACGCGCCGCGAGATTGGTGGGACGGCCGATGTAGTCGTCGCCGTCGAAGATGAGGACCTGATCCTGGGCTACCCCGCCGCGCAGGGCGAGGGGCTGACTGTGGTGGCGGGCGATGAGTTCGACGGCGGCTGCGATGGTCGGACTGACGTCGGTACCGACCATGGAATCCAGGTCGACCCTGCTGGCGCTCACTTCGATGCTTGTCGTTGCACAATCGAACGCACGACATCGGACTTCCCGTACTTGGTGTCCGGCGGTAGGCAAGCGAATCTCAAGGCGCAGGACGCCGGGCCGATAACGCGGATAGATGATCAAGCGGTGCGGGCACTGCGGTGCAGATTTCGAGGTCAACGCCTGGCGGGAGCCGTTGAGCTACGCGGAGCGTGAAGCCGGCACGTTTGGGCGTCGGACGCTCGCGATTATTGGTGGAGACGGGCTTCTCCATCAATGCGTCATCGACGAGGACAGGGCGAACGGCCGCCCGCCGATGTTCATCGCCAAAAGCTCGATATCGCCGCTTCGCTGAGACGAACCCGGCACCCCGGGGCTTGGACGACACTCCCGGAGAAGGGAATGCCAACCCCGAGATGCGTCGGCATCCTGCCTACGGGCTCACCCGCCTCATCGACCCCGTTCCGTGGGACCTGCACGTTTCCGGGATTGCGGGCAGTCGGTCGGTGAACCTGTGCTCCTACAACCCCAACTTCGCTGCCGCGTTGTCGTTGAACAGTGACCCCCGCCGTATATCGCGACGCAACACGGGCATTCTCTTGTGCCCGGTCTGGTTCATGATCTGAGCCTCGGTTGCACCTGCGCGGCCGAGGTTGCAATCCCACTCCGCAACGAGTGGCCTACCCATTAGCCGCTTGTCAGATACACCCCTGTGGCCCTCGATGGACGGTTCAGGACGTCGGCGAGCGCATCGGTGGCAGGGGGAAGGACGCGCGCCAAGGGGACGTTCGCGTTGCTCTGACGCTGCGCGGTGACGTCGGTCGTGGTCATGCTGCCTTGGTCCGTTGCCCATCTCAGTGACCATCCGTGCGAGCACAGTGCGCGACGATGCCGTCATGCGACGCGGCTTGTAGCCTCGTAGGTCAGGTCGTACCGCGACAGACGCGACAACCCCCGGCGAGCGGGGGCAGGCCAGGGGTCGTCGATCTTCACTTGGGACCGCCCGGAAGGTCGGGGGGACCGTGTCCGGGGTCGACCGAGCGAAGATGTTGCTGGGTGTTTGGCGGTTAGTCGGGAGTATCGAGTCTGCGCTCGAACGCCTGTGGACAGGAAGTGGTGTAACCCTGTGTCTTCCCGGTGGATAACTGACCCAGCTATCCACAACCTCTCGTTGTTGCCCCGCTCGCGATCATCCCGAAGGGCTCGCATCGGTTGAGTTCAGCCCCCAACGACGTCGGGACGCCTGGCATCGAGTGACGCGGCGGCGCGCCCACCCTCCGTGAGGTGGCCGATCCTTGACCATTACCGCCTAGAACCTTGCCATCGAGAAGTCGCACAATCGATGGAGAACGACGGCCCCCAATCCTTCGTTTGGTCCCACGACCCGGCGCCCGCAGCGTCGGGTCGTAGCGCGTTCGGCCCACCTCATTCGTGTCGTAGAACACCAACGCTTTCGCACGTAGCGTCCCTCGACGGGGCGGCCTTGTCGCAGCGTTGCGACACTGGCATTGGGGGCCATGCAGAGTCGGTGCGTCACGATCGCCGTTCCGGGGGGATACGGACGGTCGTGACGTGCGCTCTGTACCCGTTCGCCGCCTCTTCGCCGCGACGCTGCGCTCGAAGGCGACGTGTAAACCGCACGTTCGCGTGCTGCGTTCTTCGCGCCCACCTCGGTAATGCCGTAGAAGCCACGCGCTGCCGCTCGTAACGTCCCAACGGCGAGCGATGGCGCAATGGTCGTTCGTCGTTACGGCCCGCCAGGTTTCGCCCGACTCACGGCGGGTCGTGACGCGTCTCAGTTGCGGCCACTCGAAGAGGTCGTACCCGGCCCTCACTCCCGCCAGTTGAACAGTTGCGCGACCTCGGCGGCCTCCATCTGTGCCCGCATCGATCTCGGTGCGTTGACCAACGCGACGCGCGTCCCGTGTCGTTGCGAAGCGCGTGCAAGCACAACAAGCATGCCGATCACGGCCTCGCCGACGGGGCCCAACCGATTCGACGGCTGAGCAGTCCAACTCAACTTCTGTATCGGCTGTCGCCGCCGATTCGATCACCGTGATGGCTTCGGCGATGAACTCCCGTCGCGCGTCGAGGTCGAGATCACCCAGGACAAGACGCTCGACAGTCACGCCGACCTTCGATTCGAATCAGCGAAGGCGCGGCTCCTTATCTTCGCTCACGCACGCCGGTATATCGGATGAAGCAGCGCCCACCGTGCGGCTAGCGTGATCGTGACGACTCATCCAGAGGACGGGAGGGGCCTGGCCCGATGACCGTCCACCAACCGACCTCGTAAGGGCACGGTGGTAACGCCAGATGCGATGCGGGGGAGAACACGTTGTCCGACGTCGCCACCTTAGAGGCTGAACGCGCACGACCTCTCGCGCCTCTCTCAGGACGGTCTGGACGCGTTGGACGCGTTCTTCTGATTGTTGTCGACTGGGCGAAGGAGCAGAGAGTCAGTAAGGGAGTTCTCTTCGTATGGCGGAACGCGTCCAACGCGTCCAACATGTCCGAGGACTCCACACCGCAACAAGTATTGCCGTGCGTCACTGTCATCTCGTCGTCGGGAGAAATCATGAGGAACGCTCGCAAAGCCGGTGGGGCAGCAGTACTCGCCCTCTGCGCCGCCTTCGCTCTCGTACCAGGTTCCGCGTCGGCGTCGTCGACCACTCATTCGGTCCTGGCGTCATCGGACACGAACTTCAGCGCCGCATTCGAACGGGCGACCTGGAGTCTGTCGTGCGACACCGCCACGAAGACCTGGAGGTTTTCGATCAACAACGTGCAGGTCATCAACTCGCACGGTCACCCCTGGGTCGATCTTACGAACGGTCAGAGCGGACCCTGGCACGTCACGGTCTCCGCTGCGGACGCCCCCGGGCTGGTCCCCTTCAGCGAGGTGCTGGTCTTGAAGCAAAACACGACCAACGGCCTGTTCACTGCAACCGGACACGGCATCAACTCGAAGATGAATCAATGGTGTCTGACCGACAGCGAAGCGAGCGTCGTCGGCTTCTCAGGTGGCGCTGAACCCCTACTGCTCGACGGCACCTTCGGCTGACCGAACGCGCAGACCTGCACATTGCGAAACGCGCGACCCTGAGCCGATCAGGTCGGTGTGACCGGGTTCGATGCGACCGACGGCGGACCGACCCCACGCGCGTTCTTCGCTGCGCGGTGAACGTGTAGGTCTTCCCTCGCGTCAGTCCGGTGATCGTCTCCTTGGTCGCCGACGAAGTGAACGTATTCGGCGTGAGGACGATGCTGTCGAAGTACGGCGTGACGATGTACACGGTGACAGCCGCTCGATTCGGCGTTCGTTGTCGCCCTGTGCAACGTCGCCTTCAAGGACGCTGCGGCGGCGATCAGTCCCGTCGCCGATGTGTGCGTCTCACACGAGTAGCCGACGTCGCCACGCTCGCGCCGGCACGTCGTGCGTTCTTCGTATCTTGCGCCGGTCTCCTCTGCGTTCATCAGACCGCCGAGGTCTCGGTCGTCGACGCGCCCGCCACGTTTCTGTATCGCCCGAACGAGTGGTTCCCCGCGAAAGAGGCGACGATGAGCAGACCCGGGCCTTTCGCAGATGGCTACCCGGCTAGGTGCGGCGGCTGAGCGTCGGTTCTGTGAGCGCGTCGGCAGCCAGGGTCCCGTCGATGATCTCTTGGGCGGTCTGGCGGAGCAGACGGTTGTGGTTGCGGGCGTAACCGCGCAGGAGTGTGAACGCGTCGTCGACGCTGACATGGTTGTGTTCGGCGACCATACCTTTGGCTTGTTCGATCAGAACGCGCGATTCGAGCGCACCCTCAAGTTGGGAAGTCACGATGTGTCCGTCGTGGAGGGCGCGTTCTTGGAGGATACCGATCGTGGCGATGTCAGCCAGCGCCTGAGCGACTTGCTGGTCTACGGGGCTGAGCAGTTCCGGAGTGGTCGAGAAAAGGTTGAGGGCGCCGATCACCTGCGTTCGGAGTCGCATCGGCAGCGCGGACACTGACTGAAATCCGACGTCTTGGGCATGGGGAGCGAAGCGCGGCCACCGCGTGTTCGCCTCCTCGTTCATGCCGCTGTGTACTGCGACTCCGGTACGGTAGGCGTCCACGCAGGGACCTTGGTCGTGTTGGAGTTCGAACAGTTCGATGAGGTGCATCCGTTCGCTTGACGACGCGACATAGCGCAGCGTGCCCCCCCCCTCTCGTCGGCGAGCATGATGCCTGCCTCGGACACGGTGACGAGTTTGACGCAACGTTCTGCGAGGCGGTGCAAGAACTCGACGACGTCGTAATCGTCGACGAACGTGTCGGAGAACTCCACGAACGCTGCGAGCAGGTCTTGGATCTGGGGCATAGACGCCCCCTCTCGGGTTCGACCGGAGTGTACGCCTGACGGGTCTAGGGAGGTCGGATAGACGGAGACGGAAACAGGTCTTGTCTTCTTGCCGAAAGGTTGCCGATGGCACGCATCTGTGAGTGCCGCCGTCGTCGAACGTCTTATCCGGTTCGGCGAGCACCGCTTGAGCGTGCAGCGCACACTGTCAACATGGGTAGGTCCGGGGGCAATCAGGGCTAGCGGTGGGCTAGCAGCTAGAGCGGTCTTCCACAGCGGTTACCCTCCGACCATGGAACCGTGTCCTCAGTGCGGCGATCTGGTGTGGGGCTTCATGCAGCAAGGGAGCGGCGCGGCGGTTCCGACGCAACCGGCAGGAGTACCCAGTTCGTACGTCGTGGTGTTCCCGTGCGAACACGGCGTATGGATGCCCATCCCTCTGCCGACGTCACGCTGAAGCGCGTTCCCGCGCGACGGAGGGCCGGCGTCATTGCCGACCCTCGTACTGACGACTCCACTTTCTGACGTTCGACGAGCAACCGCTTACCTGATCCGCCCGCCCTTGATCTGAACGGCACGCGGCGCGCCAAGTTGAGTGGTCGCTGCCATTTTGTGGAGCACCGGGGCTCGACCAGTTCTCGGAAGAGGTCTCTCCGACCTTCTAAATTTTAGGTTTGTCCTTGGTACGGCGCGCTCCTGCTGCTTGACGAACACTCGGGCGTCGAACGCTCCATATCCCAAGACGGGATATCGACTGTCCTACCCCTTGTCGCGTAACGTCGTCGGAAGCGGAGACGCTGCGGCGCCCAAATACGGCGTACAGGCGGGGGCCAAGTGGCAGACGACGAGCTAAACGGATGGCACCCGGACCCGTACGGTCGTTTCGAGGAGCGTTACTTCGTTCATGGCGAACCGTCGCGCCTCGTCCGTGATGCGGGCGTGGAACAAACAGATCGGCTGCAAAGTAGGTTCGCTCCGCGTGAGGGTCCCGTCGTCGATCACACTGCGACCCCCAGCGTCACCCCTCATCCGCAGCCAGAAGCCGAAGCGGATTTGAATCGGGTTGCGGCGATCATCCGCAGTCCGGCGACTGGCGTCGAAGCAGTTCGCTCGGAACCAGTTCGCTCGAACGCGAGTCGCTCTCGGGCAATCGTCGCGAGTCTTGTCGTCGTCGTACTCGTAGGTGCGCTCGGGGCCGGGATTGCGCTGTCGAGGCGGAGCAGTCGGTCGGCCACGTCGAAGCCGACGAGCACAGCGGCGAGATCCACGGGTAGAATCGCGTTGAGCCGAAAGGTGAGTCTGGCGGTTTCGACGGTGTCGTGCCGAACGCAGAACCTCGCTTCCGCGACGCCACCCGGGCTCATTCCCGGTCCGATTATTCCGAAGACAGTCGTGCCGCTTATTCGCGTTCCCGCCTCGGGGCCGAGGCTGTCGTTGTTCGCCGGGTGGGCTCACTCGAAGTACTCCGAGCAACTCGCCGTGCTCGCTCCTTCGGCCTGGGCATGCGTAGGCTCGCTCGGCTTCGACGGGGCTGGCGACTTCGATGTCTACCCGCCTGCTGCTGCGTCGCAATTCCTTTGGACGAAGACCTCATCGCCGAGCCCGGATACTTACAAGGGGCCGTTGGTGTCGCTCTTCATCGACTGGCTAGGTCATTCCGCATCCGCATCGACCTTCTGTCCACTGCTCTCTGATCCGCTGTTCTCCCGTCTCGCGAGCGAGAGCGACCAAACGTGCATAAGACCTGCAGGAGCACAGGTCACGCATGTCACGCCGGACCTGTCTCGAATCGCGTACGCAGACGGCATGCTTGGAGTGGCGGCGTCGACCGGAGTGTCGCCGAACGGCACTGTGACCCTGCTTCAGTGCCGGGGCCTCTCGACGTCGACGTGCGAAGCAATCGTCAACGACTACGTGGCGCGCGTTCTTGCGATGCCGCGTCCTACAACCACATTGCCGACGACGTTGCCCGTTACTGCGGCCGCGACCACAACGCCGGCTCCAGCGACGGTCGCCCCGACACCGACGTTGACGCAACCCTCGCTGCAGCCGATCACGGCTGCCCCCATCACCGCACCGCGAGTCACGGTTCCCCTGGTGACTTTCCCCCCGATCACGGCAACCCCGACGACGGCAGACTGGAGGACGCCCATCAACACATGGGTGGCGGAACTGTTGGTCGACGTAAACAACATCGACATGGCGGGCCGCAACTACGGTTTTGGCCCGCACGAGTTCGCCGCCTGCGCACGGGCACAGACTGCTGCCATCAACGTCCCGAATGTGGCTTCGCCATTTGCCATCAACTATGCAGTGACGACCACGAGCGCCGACATCGGGACGTTCACGGCGGGTTGCCTCAGCATCTGGATTGCCGACTGTCCGATGGGCGGGGATTGTCTTCGAGCGGAATACACCGCCGGGTACGACCAGTCGGTC
>Ga0182024_10003500_pt1 | contig 37291 bp, 33 predicted proteins | sample P32metaG_FD_120480 | JGI IMG/M metagenome (GOLD analysis project Ga0182024, IMG submission 120480) | Permafrost microbial communities from Stordalen Mire, Sweden - P3-2 metaG (Illumina Assembly) | ecosystem: Environmental > Terrestrial > Soil > Wetlands > Permafrost | place: Sweden: Stordalen...
AGCCTTCATTGGCACCTCTGCTGGTGGCATGCGCGAGTATCTGACCGACGGGCAGTCGGGGCTTATCGTCGCGCCGGCAGACGCAGATGCCTTGAGCAAGGCAATTCTCAGCCTTCTGGTTGATGATTCTTTGCGTGCGCACATGGGTGAAGCGGCAAGGAAACGCGTTCTGGAGCGGTTTCATCGCACAGCTGTGGCAAAAGAAAACATCGAAGCATACACTCTGGCGCAAGAGCGCTTTGCGGAAAAATCGAAACACGCCGGCTATCGCGGCGACAGCGAACAGTTTCTCACCGACGCTACAGAACTCTTCCGCTCATACAACCGCATGCTCTACGACACGCTATATGTTCACTCCTGGCGCTTCCGCCTCAAGCACTGGATGAGGAAGGCGCTCTCGCGAGTTCGATAGATCCGAATCGCGCCCAATCGTACCCCAATCCGCCCAGTCCGCCCCAACCGCGATATTGTCCAGTCACATCACTTATACTAGATGGCAATGCCCAATAAATTTGCTCGCTCAAAAATCTGGTTAGGATCAGGCATCCTAGCAGCAGTAGCTGCGGTGATTGCCGGAGTTGCCTTTTTATCAGGAAAAGATCTTCAGGAGCCGACAGCTACAGTAAAGTTGGCGGTGCCGGTTCATCATCAGGAGCATAGACTGAGCTGCGAAGCCGCAGCTTTGCAAATGGCGCTTGCTTTTTATGGCATCCCTGTGAAAGAAAGCGATCTGATCGCGCAAATGTCTTTTGATCAAACACCAAAATCGGGCGACGTCTGGGGAGACCCTCAACTTGGATTTGTCGGATCCATCGACGGACAGATGCTCGATACCGGATACGGCATTTATTGGAACCCCATCGCCCATCTGGCTAATCATTGGGCGGGCAGCAAGGTGCTCTATCAAAGCAGCGCCGAAGAACTTTCACAAAACATCGCCGACGGACATCCGACAGTGGTGTGGGGATTTGCGGGCCGCGGACACAAAACTTCCTGGATGACGCCTGCCGGCAAACGCATTGATGCTGTGAACGGCGAGCATACCCGCATTGTAGTAGGCTTTACCGGACCGGTAACCAATCCGGATGGCTTTTTCGTTATAGACCCTGTCTTCGGCCCGCAATACTGGGGCCGTGACTCATTCCTGGACAATTGGGATGCATTCGATCGCTCAGGAGTGGTGGTATTGCCGCCGATGCCTAAGGCGCCTAAGGCGCCTAAGGCGCCGACGACTCGTACAAAGTCTTAGCAGCCACTCCGGAGAATTTCTGCAGACAAACTCAGTTACATCGTACCCCACCAACATTTTTTCATTTGGAATCACTACTTCTGTAGGAAAGCTTTGGTTGCAATCAAAGTGGGCCTGTTGAATGTGACCGGCTTCGGACTGATCGAATTCATATTCATAGACTTCGTAGTAAAACAAGGTCATCGTCGATAGATCAATACGGTTTTCTCTAGCAATTTCTTCCATGACGTCTGGAGAATTGAAAAACCAATATCCGTTGTGCTTCCAATAGTTGATGTAATCGTCGTCAAAATATCTTGAACTGCTGCCGCCGCAAGCACCCACTGAATAAAGGTCCACTACATTTTTTGCCGCCACAGTACTGGGAAGTGCAGCGACAAACTTGTACATGTAGCCGACGGGAATCATATTCTGGCCTCGAAGGACTGGAGTTTTTCCACACTGCTTCTACTGCTAAGTTCTGGTCATTCACCATATACATTAGCCGTATGTCATCCCATTTCCAGCAGTTAATGGGAGAATTTGAAACCCAACTGCGGGATGCTTCAGACCGTTTGAGAGCCAATGACCGCAACTGATTCAACGATCTCCGCAACTGATTCAACGATCTCCGCAACCGAGTCAACGATCTCCGCAACTGATTCGACGATTTCCGCAACCGAATCAACGATCTCCGCATCTGATTCGACGATCTCCGCATCACGGCAAATCGGGCATCGACGTCATACAGAGCTGCTGACCATTCTTCACCTTGCATCCATTACATCGTTCTTGATCTTGCTGTGCTGGGGCTACAGCGGCAAAACGCCGATCAACGGTGATGATGTGGGAGTGATCCATCAGAGAATGATGATTGGGGTCAGCAACTGGCGTTACGACTACTTACTTTGGACGCAGCGCCGAGTCCACATTCCTGCCCTCGTTTTCGGTAATTACAAAATTGCTGGTGATTCTATCGAAAGGGGGAATCTGATATGGATGTCTATCTACATCCTCTCAATATTTGCTGCCTATGCGTATCTGCGAAAGGTCGTTTCTCCAGCAGTAGCATTGCTTGGAACGTTGTTTTATCTGGGATACTCGAGCAAATACGAGCCATTGACTTGGTGGTCAGCCGGTGCGTACACGATTGTTTGGCTTGCATTTTTTGGACTGCTCTCACTGTTGGAAAGCAAGATTCGTTTCAAACTGAAGGCGACATTGATCGCAACAATCGTGCTGGCGTCCATGTACGTATATGAAGTCTTGACACTAGTGGCTCCGATGCTCTCACTTCTTCTTCTAGTCAGGCGAAAAAGAGAAGTAGGTGTTCTCAGAAAACAAGATTGGCTGTTTGCCGCTCTTCCAACATTGGTCGTTATCGTACATGTTGGCGTTTTGATGAGCATTAAACAGCCAATATGTCTGCCTGTTGCAAGTACAACCCACATGCGACTCGAGAAGCGGATATTTTCCGGGTTTACTTCTGCCTTAAATGCAACGGTCGGACCTCTCCATGCTGATGAGGCCAAGCGCGCGGGGTTTAGCTTTCGGCGTTTCTACGCAAAGGAACAACCGGAACTCTCCTTCATTGGTTGGTGTGCGTTCGCAGTCACGGCTGTGGCGCTGGTAGCATCGCTAGGACGAACGCTCAGCACGCCTGTCAGCGCTCTTGCTGTGTCTGAACACGCGCTGTTGGGTCTGGGCACATTATTGTTTGCCGCCTCTATTGGATTCGTAACGAATATTGGTTTCACGCCTTCTCGGCTTACGGGCATACCTTCCATAGGTTTTATGATCGTTGTGTGCGGATTACTCGAACTGTGTTTTTGCCTGGCCAGACGCTTGAGCGGACACCGCTATAAAGCCATGGTTGCTGCCTGCTGCGTCTTGTGTTGTGTAGTCTTCATCTTCACAGTGAATGAAACGCAATCCCTGTGCGGATTGCTGCACCAATCCAGCGAGGTTCGAGACGTCGACATTGCCATCGCATCCAAAATCAAACAGATGCACCCGACTCTAGGAGATGATGACGAAATTTTTGTTCGTACACCGTTTGCGCGTCGATGGCAAATGCATGCTTGGACCAGTTTTCGTTCTGGATTTAACAACGGTCGAGCGTTCGAAACCTTCTGGTATTTATATAATCAAGAAGCGGGCAGCAGCAGGTTTTCCACTACTCGAGCAGGAAGCGGTGCAGAACCAGTCGAGATGGCTCAGGTACTTCAAGATTGGGAGAAACACGGTCTCAACAAAGTGGTGCCGTTTTACGTCGATCTTGACGGGAACGTCTTTGCAATCAAGAAGTTAGATCTCTTAGATGCGGACTCAGGCAAACTTGTGCGCTCTATAGACTTCTCTAGCAGGCACAAAAGTGTGCCTGCAAATCTGCAAATTGACGAGCAAATCCCGGTGGCACAGGCACCGCTCATGGTGCATTCAGCGCCCCCAAATCAATGAATACCGTGAACGAACGCGGAGACCGAATCCATAAACAGTTTTGGATCGTGAAATGAAACATCGTCGTGCCCTGCACCTTTGATTACGAAAAGTCTTTTAGGCTCAGAAGCTTCGGCAAAATTTCTCTCAGCATACTTTATGGGAAGAGTGGTGTCATGGTCTCCATGGATCAATAGTAAAGGCGGATGGTGCCCACGTAGATAGGTCAGATTGTCCAGTTCGACGTAACTAAATACATACGGTGGATAGAGTCGCATAAATATCAACTTGTCTTTGATCGCATCAGACAATGAAGTAAATCCAGACTGGATGATTAGCCCGCCGACCGGGTTGTGTTTGGCAATGTCGACGGCGACTGCGGCACCAATCGATTCACCATAATCGATAATATCTTTGCCGTCAAAGTGTTGGTCATTGTGCAAATAGTCGTAAGCCAACTTCCCATCTTCTTTTATCACTTCAATTGAGGGCTCGCCGGTGCTCAAGCCATATCCCTCGTAATCGTAAAGGAGCACCGAACCGCCAGCTTTGAGCAGCATAAAGGCAGTGACGATGCGGTTGGCAATGTTACCAGCGTTACCGTGACTGACTAGAAATACTTTCTTGCAGTTTGGTAACTTGAAAAGCCATCCGTTCAATCTATTTCCATCGGGGCAGGCAATGGTTATGTCAACCTTTTTAGCGTGAGTGATTTGCTCAATCTGCTGGATAACACTTGACTGATCGGATAGTTCCTTGGTTGGAAAGAATATGAGTTTGTAGTAGTACGGAGCAGCGATGACTGGAATCATGCAGAGGATCAATAATTCCACTGCATCTATCCAACTCAATTTGCGCACTTTCAATTTCTTAAAGAACGAATTGAGTTTTATCAAGGCTCGACCTCAGACTAGTTCTTACGGTTTTGCTATCGTCCGGTTTTGCTATTCGGACTGCGACCAGTGATCCACCAATTCATTCAGGAAAGCGGCAAAGGATCTGGCGATCAGTCGCCTCTGATCCGACTCGTGACTGTATTGGATCACCTGTCCCCGGGTGCCTTTTTTCGTAGGCGCCAGATCAATGCACAGAGAGTCACCGCCACCGTTGCTGATGAATGGAATCCACGACGGGTGCCACCAATGGGGGGCAATTCCGTCATCGGGAGCACTCTCATTTGAAGAGAACTCTCCGATATCCACAAGCTCCTTCATCATTTTCCATTCTTGCAAAATCTGTTCAAGAGGCATGAGGTAATAGGGCTCGTTAAGCCACTCTTCCGGCACAAAGGCTTGTTCGCCGTCTTTCATGCCGTTGTGGATTAGGTAAGATGCCTTGAAATCATCAGGCAACGGCACTCCAACTGCAGCCTCAAGCTTGGACAAATCTGCATTGGTTGCTGCTTTGCCCAGAGATTTCTTTAGCTCGGGAGCTTCCTTTCTCAAAGCCTTCTCCAGATTCTTCCAAATTGCAGCAATGTCTGCCGCGCCTAACTGCTTGGCGGCAGGTGCGGCTGGCCGTGCCTCTTGCGGAGTGGCGAGCAAAACGACCATCTTTTTTCTCTTTTGCTCTCGAGCAAATTCCAGGGGAGTCTTACCAATGTGCCCTTCATTGTGCCGGTTTGCTTCATGCCAGTTAAAACGCAGATTCGGATCGGCGCCAGCGGCAAGGAGCGCCGCCACAACCTCCAGACTTTTCTTTTCGCTCTTCTTGTCTAAACCCCGACCGTGCAGATCGATCGCCTGAATCAGAGGCGTCGACTTCATTGTCACGGCATTGACATTGGCACCACTTTCGATTAGCGCCCGAACGGCAGCCAGATTAGCGCTCCAACAAGCTTTGATCAACGGCGTGCCCCAGGTCAAACTGTTGCGCTCGATCTGCGCGCCAGCCTTTATCAAAGCCTTAATCATCGGCGCAGCCGCTGAGCCATCATAGACGGCTGCGTGATCCAGGGCGGTCCAACCGTTTTTGTCGGTCACTTGAATGCCGGCGCCTGCGTCAATCAAGGACTGCAGAATATCTAGTTTCCCTTCCGACGCGGCCAAAAGAATGGGATAGGGATAGGCTGCGCCGGTGCATTCGGCGTTGATTTGGGCTCCATTTTGAATCAACCATTTCGCGATGCCACTTTTCTTCTCAAGAATCGAATAGTGCAAGGGGAACAGGGTATTTTCGCGCTTGCGCCTGGACAGGTTTTCCTCCAGGGAAGCTCCCTTCTTGACCATTTCCTGAATTGTCTTTAACTCGCCGCGAATAATCGCCCTGCGCAAGTCTTCGACGAGGTCCTTTACTTCTGTCATGCCCATTACCTTTGCTGGGAATTCCGTGGCTCAGGTGTGCAATGGTAGCCGGGAATGGGGCGATAATCAACCGCTGGTAACAGGCGCGCAATGCAAATGGTATCAACTACGGTGCCAGACGTTGCTGGCAAAGTTCAGATCGAGGTGAGAGAATCTAGATAAATCTAGGACGGCACCATGACAATCATAGATATTCACGTGCACCCGGTGGCAAAGCACATGGTCAAAGACCAGAGAAACCTGCGCGCCATGGAACGCGAATGCGGCAAGCGCCTGGGTAGCACTCCCATTGAAATGCTCCTCGCCAGCATGGACGCGGGTGGCATAAGCAAAGCCTGTCTGCTTGGTCCCAGCCCTTGCGACGGCATAAATCTTACCAACGACATGGTTCACGCCATCGTGCAATCGCATCCGCAACGTCTATTCGGATTTGTTGGAGTCGATCCCACTGCCAGGGACAATTCCGCCACCAAGACCGAGATCGAACGTGCCGTTAGTGCGTGGGGCTTCAAGGGAGTTGGTGAGTTTGGCGGCATCGACTATCTGGTGCCCGAGTGGGAAATTGTTTTTGAGACTTGCATAGCCTTGCAAATACCCGTGCTTGTGCACGTCGGCGTGCCTCTGCCGAGCATGTTGCTCAAGTACGGAAATCCGTCATTCCTGGATGAGCTGGCTAATCGTTATCCTGATCTGAAGATTATCGCCGCACACGTCGGAATGCCGTGGATTCTGGAAACAATCGCAGTGGCGGTGCGCCATGATAACGTCTATGTCGATATCTCCGCGCTACCTGCCTTTCGCAAGGAGCTGATCCCGTTCATTCTTTCGGTCTGTCTGGAAAGAGGATTAGAAGACCGAGTGCTCTTCGGCAGCGATTTCCCTGTTGTTGATCCAGGACAATACGCAAAGAGTTTGAGCGCTATGCAGGTTCCAGCCCCTGCGAGATGGTTGCTAAAACTGCCCAGTATTTCGCCGCAATTCAAAAAGAAAGTATTGGCTGAGAATGCCATGAAGCTGCTGAAATTGGAGCTGTGAATTGCGGAGCGAGGATGAAAATCGGACTGACTTGACACAAAGTTATCAAAATGATAACCTGGTAGTTGTCCAGGAATCTTGATTATGGAAATAATCAACGAAAGCGCACTACATCAGTTTGGACAGAAACACCCGAATGCTCGTCGGCCGCTATCTAACTGGATCGACGTTACGAAGGCAGCAGTGTGGAAAAATTTTTCTGATGTTCGACTGACTTTCAGGAGCGCCGATTACGTCAAGGATCTCGTAATCTTTGATGTTGGAGGAAACAATTTCCGATTGATTGCTTTGATTGATTATCCACTACAGCGCGTACACGTCTTGGAAGTAATGACCCACACTGAATACGATAGGTGGCAGGCATGAGCACCGCTATTGACAAGGGGTATATGTCGCTCGTTAAGCGCTTCCCATTGGTGCCCCTGCGTGATGAACTCCAATTTCAAAATGCCATCAAAGTTATGAAGGAATTAGCTTACAGGCGGAGCAGCCTAAGTAGCGGCGAATCTGATTACTTGACTGTGCTTGGCGATCTAATTTCTCAATATGAAAAACGGCTCCCGCGGCTGGCTCCTAACTTGACTCCGCAACAAACGTTGGCCTATTTGATGGAAGTTAATGGGTTGACTCAAGCTGCGCTCGTCCATTGCGTAGGCTATAAGTCGAATCTATCTGCATTCTTAAGTGGAAGACGGGGACTCAGTAAACGTGCAGCGCTTCACCTGGCGGACTATTTTAAAGTGTCTCCGGCATTGTTTCTGACAGATGACACAGAGGCATGAACCTATTTCCTTTCAGAAAGGGTGAAAATGCTTTGGCATTGTGGTCACGGCGGGCTGGTTGAGTATCTCAGTAAAGGTTTGCCTGGAAAGCATACAGCCGGTGCAAACCCAGATCTTAATATCCAACTTGCTGAGTTTATCGATTACTTTTGTGTCCTCAGCAGTGCATTTGTTCTCTTTCCTTAGAGCCAAAGCCGCATAGGTGCGCCCTTCAGGGCTAGGTCCACGCAAGACTGCGCGTACAAGGTCGTCACGCCCGGCAGCGGTCAGTTCATTCATCGCTTTGCGCCCGGCAGGTCGTTGACCGTCCACATAGCAAGACTCTCCAACGTGCAGGGCTTCAAGCGGCGACATTAAGAGGTTGAATGATTTCTCGCAAGCATCCGCTGCTTTCAAGTGCGGCATTGAACCAAGCTCTGGGCTCAGCGCCTTGTCAATTTGTTGCTTATCAACGAAGCGCATGATCGTAATGCTCATATCGTCGCTTTCAACGGGCACTTGCTTCCATGCGCCATGTAGCGCGGACGTCACACGGGCCCAGGTCTCGGGGTTGCCACCAGACTGACTGCATTCTAAAGCGACAATCGTTTTATCGAGCACCGCAAGGCTAATCCAAATCGTCGTGTATCCGCCGTATAGAGCACAGCGGATCTGACGCAAACCGAAACCGATGGAACGGTCATCTCTGATGTCGGAAGGTTTGATTTGCAGCAGAAATTGATCAACGTCCGAAAGCGGCTTGGCAAGCACCTCCGTGGTCGATGTGACCATGCTCATGTCCTTCTTTAACCAACCTTGGTTGAGCTGCCCGGTTAATTTCGTGGCAAAAGCAGGCATCCCGCTAAAATACAACGCCATTATGGCGGCGGCGTTGTCCAAAAATCGTTTTCGACTCACCTTCCCAATTCCTCGACGATCCATGACCTCTAGACCTATTTCAGGATATCGACGTGGATGTCTCGTGCACCTTGCAACTTACGCAGAACAATTTGGCACTGGCTAACATAACCATTAAACCGCAATACTATCTGCTTGGGCGTGACAAATTCCAAACTCGCTGATCCAGACATATCTCCAGCGTTTTGTAATCCTCCGACAACCTTCAGTATCGCCGATGGTGTCATATCTGAGTTGATTTCCAGTAGCGCAGCTGCACTGATGTGAACATTATCGGCAGATGTATCATTAGAAGCAGGCGGGACGCCTGCGCTGCCGGGAATTAGAGCCCAGTTAGCCTGAACTACGGCTGTGTTTTTGAACGCTCCGGTATCGATAATGAACGCTTGAACCTTTTCCAAAGTGCAATTTTTGCCGGGAAGCTGAGTCCACTTGCCTGCCGGAAAGTTGACAGAGTCGAGACTTTTCAGATTCTTACAGAGAAATCTAGCCCAGTCTCTGGCGATCTTTTCTGTCGGCACATTCAAAAGATGAATTTTCTTACCGACCGGAATCAAACCTGATCTCTTCAGAGTCCCTTCTTCACCCTCTTCGTGCGCCTCTATCTGCCCCTTCCTTGCATCAGAATAGTATGGAATCGTACTCGGCTTTAATTGCCCCTTCGCTGCTGCGGATATCGCAATACTGCTCACGAGGAGAAGAGGCAGAAGCATTACTGCGACATTTTTGCGTGCATTTCTAATGTTGAACCCATCCTTTCAGGCGTAGGTCAAACGTGCGCGATGCCACCATCCATCCAATCAGATGATACGCAAGCGCGGAATGGGGATGATGAATTTACCACCGCCGTTCATATACTCCGCTTGTTGCTTCATTATTTCGTCGGCAAAATTCCAGGTCAGGAGCAAGACATAATCGGGTTTATCGATGAGCAAACGTTTTGGATCACTGATCTCAAGATGCGTGCCCGGGCTGTAGAAGCCCTGCTTCCAGGTGCTTCTGTCGACAATGAAATCGAGAAAATTGTGATCGATCTTGAAACAGTTGAGCAGTGTGCTGCCCTTGGCTGAAGCGCCATATGCGGCAATCGATTTCCCATCCGACTTAATCGTTTGCATGAGGTCGCGCAGACGCCGCCCGAGGGATTCGACCCGCTTGCTGAAGTCGTGATAGAAGTCGAGGTTGTTGACGCCCCACTCTCTTTCACTGATGAGAAGATTTGCAACCGATTGCCGGGGATTGTCGACTTTGCTCAAAGTTAGATGCAGTGAGCCACCGTGCAAGGGCAGGCGGATGACATCGACAATGTACAAGTTATGTGCCCGGAAAAGTTTGTCCAAGGCGGTGAGGGAATAGTAACAAAGGTGTTCATGATAGATGGTATCGAATTCGGTGCCGTCGATCATATCTTTCAGATACGGCACTTCGATTAAAGCAACTCCGTTAGGTTTGAGCAACACATGGATGCCTTCCACCATTCCATGCAGATCAGCCACATGGGCAAGCACATTGTTGGCGTGGATAACATCAGCTTGCATGCCTGAGCGAACAAGTTCCTCGGCTAGCTCGCAACTAAAGTATTTGGTCAGAGTGCGAACGCCTTTTTCTTGCGCCACCTTCGCTACATTTTGGGCGGGCTCAATGCCCAGAACCGGAATACCTTTACGATCGTAATACTGCAGCAGGTAGCCATCGTTGCTGGCAATTTCCACAACTAAACTGTGCGATCCCAGGCAACGTGAGGCAATCATTTCATTGCTCAGCTCTTCGGCGTGGGCAAGCATCGTGTCAGAAAAGGAGGTGAAGTAAAGGTAATTTGTAAACAATAGCTGCGGCGGCACAGTCTGTTTGATCTGCACCAGCGAGCAGTGCGGGCACATCGCCAGCTCAAGTGGAAAAACAGCCTCAGGCTGTTCCAGCTGGTCTCGCCTGAGCAAAGAGTTAGCTAACGGAGTGGAACCAAGGGAGATCAAGGAGACCAGTTCCTTGTTGCGGCAGCTGCGGCAGGCAGTTTCGGGCACATATACGGGCGGCAGTGTCTGAGACAAAGGCAGACCCTGGAAGGAGCTTACAGTTTCCGCAGCTAATTGATGCAACTTAAATGCCTCCTGCTCCGCCAGATTTGTAGTTCGGTGGGCTTATGAATGCCGGTATATCGGCGCAGTCGCAGCCACTGAAAGCGACAGATCTGCGCCAGAATCGTACCTTGAAATCCATGCACTTGGATGAAGCAGGTGTTAGAAAAACAGCTGAGTTTATCGCTTGCCGCGGTTTCCAAGGGCTGCTCATTCGTCTTTTCTCCGACCAGCGCCTACTGCCACCGATTCTGGCGGCGGTCCCCAGCGAAAGATCGAGCGCATAAGGGGCAATAATTTATGTCCACGAACAGCACCAATGAAAAACAATTCGTGTTGTTTTTCAACTTCGCAAAGATTCATCAGCTCAGACGAATATGCCTCCAAACCCAATTGGGCAGCATGATAAGAAGCGTGAGCATACTCTTGAATGTTGTCTGCCTCCAATTTTCCGGCAAAATACATGGGTAAGAATCTACCGATGAAAAAACAGGCCATACCGACACTGCGCCCGATTGTAGCCATCAAGATTTCGCGCCACAGCTGGGGTCTATCATTCAAATCTTGCAGCATGCGGCCGACAATGGCGCGATGGGTCCACTCCTCACTTTCAATCAGTTGGAGTCTAGTGCGCTCCTCTGATGGCTTCAGCGAGCGCCAGTGGCTGCTATATGCGTAGCCCGCCGCCTTTTCCCCAGAGTACGCCATGTGAAGCAAATGTATAAGCTTTCTGCGATGGTCTGTTTGTTCGGCGGTTGCGCTCGTCATAATCTTGAGGTGCCCAGGTCGCCCGGACGGAATCGTGACTATAATTCTAACGAGCGTGAGCACTGTTTGATGGCACGGCGGTTTGTTCTCAATCAAACATAATCTTTCAATATGAAACTTTTGATCACTGGCGCCAGCGGATTCATAGGACGGCATGTCCTCAGTCAATGCCAGGCAGATTACGTTGAGATTCACGCCATTTCGCGGCAGCCACATGAGTCGCTTGCTCACGTTCAATGGCACCAGCTAGACTTTTTCGATCATGAAAGTTTGCATAATTTGCTCAGGCAGACAAAACCGACCCACCTGATGCATCTGGCGTGGTGCACCAAACCGGGGCAATACTGGACGTCTCCAGACAATGAGCGTTGGCTGACCAGCTCACTTATTCTGGTGCGCAGTTTTTTCGAACTTGGTGGCGTTCGTTTTGTCGGAGCCGGAAGTTGCGCCGAGTATGAATGGAATAACGTTGTCTGCAGGGAGGGTGCCACCCCCCTTTTGCCGCAGTCGGTCTACGGTTCAAGCAAATGCAAATTGTTTGAGGCTCTAGAGCAATTGAACAGACAGGGCGCAAGTTGCGCCTGGGGAAGAGTCTTCTGGACTTATGGACCAGGGGAGGATCGGGGCAGACTGGTGCCTTTTGTCATTAATAATCTCCTGAAAAAAGAAATCGCCCGCTGCTCGAGTGGATCGCAAATTAGAGATTATATGCATGTGGCAGACGTAGCTGCCGCCTTCAAAACATTGATCCACTCTGACGTTAAGGGAGCGGTGAACATCGGCTCTGGTCATGCGATCTCGGTTCGCGATCTGGTCAATTTCATCGCCAACGAATTGGACGCCAGGGACCTGGTGCAATTCGCAGCCCAGACGGCAACTGTAGACGGCGCTGACATCGTATCGGCAGACGTGGGCAAATTGAATGCCCTCGGCTTTAAACCGCGCATCGATCTAAGCTCAGGCATCGACGGAACGATAAAATGGTGGCAAACAATCGGAGCGGGCTCATGACTTTATCTGTGGAGAATGTCGTAGCGAAGGAGAGAGTCAGCTCTTGCACCATATGTGGTAGCAGCGCGTTGACCACGATATTGGAGCAATCCAACATTCCGGTTCATCAAAACTTACTCTACGATTCTTTGCCTGCGGCGTTGAATTGCAAGCGGGGAAATCTGCGCCTGGAAAGTTGCAATTCGTGCGGGCTGGTGTTTAACAGTCGTTTTCAGTCCGAATTGCTGGAATATGCGCAAGACTATGAGAACTCTCAAGATCACTCACGGATCTTTTTGAATCACCTGAAGGACGTCGCTGAGATGCTCACACGAGCCCATGCCTTGCACAAGAAAAGGATATTGGAGATAGGCTGCGGCAAGGGAGTCTTTCTCAAGCTTATCACCGCGGCTGGTGGCAATGAAGGGAAGGGATTCGATCCCTCGTACGAGGGGGAACTTTCTCCTGTGCCCGGTCTGCAATTCGTGAGAGAGTTTTTTCCAGGAAATGAACCATGGTGGCATCCAGATCTGATCGTCTGCCGACATGTGCTCGAACACATCGCCTTCCCGCTGCCATTTCTTGAAACGCTTCGCCAGGCTATCGGCAATCAACATGTGCCCGTCTATTTCGAAGTGCCAAACGTCTCCTGGATCTTCGAAAACGTTGCTTTCTGGGACATATTCTACGAACATTGCAATTACTTCAGCGCCCAATCTATCGAAAGATTGTTCCGCCAAGCCGGATTCGATGTATGCAAGATTCAAGAAAGCTTCGCCGGCCAATACTTGAGCGTTGAGGCCGTGCCCAGCATAGCTGTTGATGGAATGGCGCAGCAGGCGCATCCGCAACAGCAGGAGCATTCGCGTCCGCAACCGCTGCGACAACCAGAAACCCTAAACGCGGCCCAATTCCGCAGCAAATGCGCAGGCAGGCAGCAAACACTAAAAGAGGAAATTGAGCGAGCATCAGCCGACGGTCAAACGGTGGCGGTGTGGGGAGCGGCCGCCAAGGGTTCCACTTTCCTCAATTTGATGGACAGTTCACGCCAACAAGTGCAATTTGTCGTGGACATAAACATAAAGAAACAAGGCTGCTTCATTGCCGGTACAGGACACAAAATTGTTGCCCCCAACCATCTCTTGAGCCAACCGGCGCAGACCATCCTCCTGATGAATCCTAACTATCATGATGAAGTTAAAGCCTTATTGCAATCGTTGGGCGCTCACTCTAGGCTGGTGCGCGTCTAGACCTTCGAGCGGATCAGGCGTGGGAAAAGTCTATCAAATATGATCAGCAACTAAATTTGAGATCAAGTGAGTCTATTGAGGTGTAAAGGAAGAGACATTTATGAGCAGCTTCTCGGGGAAAGCATTGTTCGCCAAGCGCAACTTGCAACCAATCAAATCTAGATTGAACTCGATCTTCTTTCCCAGATAGACCAGGTAACCGTCACTGGGCTCCTTCGGTAGAGCCGGATGGGGCGCGCCATTGCTAAGCCACGCTTGGTCGCCCACTTTCACTTTTCCTGTTTTAGTTAAGAGAACTGTGTCCGCCGTGTCCGGAGTTTTCTCGCCGTCAACCACAGCGGCTTTGATATTAACGGGCTTCAGCGTCTGATTGCCAAATTCAAGTTCTGCAATCAGACTTTGCACAAACTTGAGATCCTTGTCTGCAATGGCCGCTGCGATAAAACTCTTCGCCACATCTCGCGCCAAAACCCCGTTAGTTTTATCGTCGATAAACTTTCGCGGCAAAACCAGTGCCATATTGACTATGTTTCTGTTCTTATCCACAATCACAGCTAATTGCACGCTGTACTGTTTGACTCCGGTTTTGAATCCGACAATCGTGGTGTCATCGGGCATCGCTTTGCTTTCATACTGGGCGAAGTGGAACCAGTTGAAGAAATCTTGTTTCTCAGCATCGAAGATGCTCATGCCGATAAAGGATCTGCTCCACACCGGTAGGAGCAGAAACACTGTTGCGGCAATAGAGAGAAGTAGTGCGGCGCGAAGTTTCATGCTATTCCTCGATATACTCTTAACTACTTCACTTTCCGCAATAGGGTTGCGGACCCGAAGAGCATCGGCACCATATTAGGTGTTTTCGGCTGAATAAAGCGGACTATTTTGATCTCTCTCTGACATGATTGCAGGCTCCATTGGCCAGGTGATGGCAAAGGCGGGATCATTCCAACGCACCACCCGCGTTGAATCAAGATCGTATTCTCCACTAATCTGATAAAACACTTCGCTTTCATCTTTCAGTGTCAACATTCCGTGAGCGCAACCTTCCGGTATATAAAGCATCTTTCGATTTTCAACTGTGAGCACCAGTGAAAACCACTGCATATAAGTCGCAGACTGAGGGCGCAAATCGAGCACCACGTCATAGATGGCACCGCGCGCGCAGCGCACCAACTTCACCTCATGAAAAGGCTCTACCTGATAGTGCAATCCCCGCAGGGTACCTTTGAGCGGATTGTAAGACAAGACCGACTGATTGAATGACTCGCGCAGCCCATATGTAGCAAACTCTTCGCTGGAAAATGTTTTAGCAAAGAGCCCGCGATCATCCACAATCAATTCTGGGGTGATTAAGATGAGACCATCTACCGTTGTAGTTTCAAATTGCATGCAGCTACTTTTGCGCCTCTTTGCTCAGTTTTTCAATCTTCTCTTCAAGCAACGAAATTCGGGCGTCAGCGTCTGCAAGAGCGCGCCTGACGCGGGCATCGATCATTTCCACGGTGGCCTCGGTGCGCCCTGAGTCAGTCGCCATTTTTCGGAAAAGCGCCGAATAAACACTGTTGAGATATCCACTTTTTTCAACAACAGGCATCATCAATTTGCGCAAAATCGTTTTGGCAAGCGTGTTTGAGTTGCCCCGCTCAATGATTTGCAGTCGTTCCTCTGTCAACTTGTCTATGAAACAAGCGCCCTTTGAAGGATCAGGTGGAGGAATCTTTTGGAAGGACTTAATCACAGTCAAACGGTTTTGGATCAGTTGGGAAACGCTGTCACAGCCGAAGTAATCGCCGGCATCGATGAACGCCTGATGAACCAGCCTGTTACGCCTTTCGCCTTGCTCAAAGACGGCACGCAACTGCACGGCCGCTTCTTCCACATCTGGTTCAGCCCAATAGTCGCCAAGCTTGTAGGGTTTGGCTTCTGCTCCATTGGAAATCAGTCTATAAGGAACCAGAAATGCGTTGTTTAGATTGGTGAAATCCATGTTGCCCGACCAGGCAGTGACAACCACGGGCCGCCTTTGCAACATCGACTCGGCGATCGGCAACCCCAACCCCTCTGCTCGGTGCAACGACACATAGGCGTCACAGGAGCGGATCAATAACTGATTTTCGCGGGTACTGAGGTAGCGATCGATAATCGAAATGCGAGCATGACTGGCTGACTCTTTCAGGACGGCGAAGCGATCGGGATGCGAGCCGACGTTGATGCACTTGAGCACTAATCGGACAGGCTCATCCTCCCTAAAGGCTTTGATAAATGCTTCAATGGTGGCAAGCGGATTCTTGCGCTCGAAGTTGCTCAAGAAATCAAACACCGACAAAAACGTGAACTCGTCGGTGTCTAAACCAAACCGTGTCTTGTCGGCGAAAAACTCGACCGCCATCACTACTGGTGGCACAAGAATGACCGGCACAGGAGACAATCTGGAAATTGCCCTCTGAGTGAATGAGCTGCCAACCCAAATTTCATCAAACTTATCGAAATTCTGCAGCCATTCCTCAGGAAAGTCAGGCGTTTCCCACCACCAGACACCAATGTTATATTTGCCGGCGAAATATTCTGGGCCGCGCTCTTCAATGAAAGCGGGGAGCTGATCGGCATTGACACAAATCAGATTGATCGGATAAGGATTATTGGTGGCGAATTCCGAGAATGTGTCATCTGCCTTGCGGCTCTGCACCGCCACTTCCACATTATTGAGGGCGACCTCTAAATTGAGACGCTGCAGTGCCTTGACATAACCTCGGGCAGCCGCTCCTACACCCGATTCTGAGGTAAGATAGCCAGCGACATTGACGCCCTTGAGAGTTGAAACTTCTTGCAGCACTACTGCCATGGTGCCTCTATCTCAATCTCGATTGTCGGATAATTCATCACTTTCAATCTGCAACCTGTCGACTTGCGAAGCAGTTACAACGATATTCTAGCCGGGTGCACGACGACAACGACAATATTTCCAGCACCAGATAAAATTCAAACCCTTCTTTGCAATCGGTGGTAATGCGCGACAGTCCGTCCCTTTGGCTAAACAGAGGCTTGTCATGGGGTTATACTTAGGTTTGCCGCAGAAACGAACTTTGCCGGCACCAAACATAAGAAGCGCCTCATTTTACAAATTGATTGAGACAACCGCATGACGACAAAAACCTGGAACGACTACAAAGTCTTTATGACCGATGGGTCAGCAGCTATCGCAGTAAATGCGCAGCAGGCGAGCGCCGACACTGCCTGTCAATTCCTGGAGAAAGGTGGCATCATCTATTTCCCGCAGAGCCCGTTCCAGTTTAATGACCCAGAAAGAAACTTTCTGCTCAGTCAAAAACAAGCAGAGGCCGATTACCACAAAAACATCGCCTACAGACCGATGGCCGATCGAGTCACCGGATTCAGTGCATCAGACGACGCTAACAAAGAAGAGTTGCGGCGAATCATGGCCAGCTTTCACAAGCAAGTGATCCGATTTCTGGAAGTATTCCTGGCCCCCTATTCACGGGGCTGGAAGATTGATTTTGCCAGTTACCGACCGATTGAAGAGAAGGGCAGGAAAATGCGCCTGCGTGCCAGAAACGACTTGCTGCACGTAGACTCGTTTCCCACGCGCCCCATATATGGTGACCGCATTCTGCGCACATTCATCAATATCAATCCTGCTCAAGAGCGGTGCTGGACTACATCCGATACGTTTGAAAAGTTGTCTGAGCGCTTTCGCGATCAAGTGGCGGCACCTGGAGATTTGAACCGCGCCCCTGCCGGCTCAACCAATCTTTTCAGCGGCATGGCCAAATTGCTTGGTATCAAAGCCAACGCTTCATCACCATACGATAAGTGGATGTTGGATTTTCACAATTTCTTGAAAGAAAATGAGGAATTTCAAGAAACTGCTCGCAAAGACAATTGGGAGTTTCCCTCAAACTCAAGCTGGATCGTGTTTACAGACATGGTCAGCCACTCCGTCTTATCCGGTCAGTATGCCCTGGAGCAGACGATAATAGTGGACAAAAATGATTTGACTCTGCCCGATAAAGCACCGATCAACATTCTCAAACGAATGTACGGCCAAAAATAATTCCGCAACCAACCAACCAACCAACCCATCCATCCTCAGCTCTGCGGACCGAGCGCTGCTAAACGCTGGTTGAAGAGTTGTTTACCGAACTCGTAGAGCTCAAGGTCAAGCTCGTTTGTGGAAGCGATTAGCGCTCGGGTCTCTGCCGAACAAGGTGCATCTTTGTTGACCTTCGGTGCGACATTGATTTGCGGTGACTGCACATGACGCCAGTCAAACGCTTTAGCCACCAGCCTCAATGTATCGTCAAACTGTTCAGTGATACCGATGGCCGCGAAGCGACTAGCAATATTGTCTTTCGCCTGCTCCAACATCTGTGGCGTGCAAGCGCCGATGGCGACGCCGGAAAGATCATCTGAACACAAGTAGCGCACTTGCAAGTTGTCGCACTCCAGGGTCAGCCTCTGTTGTACAAAATCGTGCAAAGACAGGCTTCCCTGCACGATCTTATCGTGCAGATAGTGCGTCTGATGCCGAGTAATGTAATGGTAAAAAGAGATGATTCGCTCAATTGGCTCTCGCAATACCGTGATATGCTCTGTCGGCTTTGCTGGCTTAAATGTCCGGAAATAGCTAAAAGGCAAATGCCCGACAACTGCGTGCAGTTGGGATTGTTCATGTCTGCTCAACGCCACCAGCCGATCGCGATTGTCTATTGTATAGAGCTCCAACACCGTTCCATCAGGCACGTTGCGATTGATGAATTCGTGGAAGGACATTCCGCCAGTCTTGGGGATGTGATTGAAAATGGCAAGAGTGCGCGAGCGTGGCGCCAGTCGCCGTCGCAACGCTCGTAACACTGAGGTGCGCGGGTCATTCATTGCGCTTCCTAACATTTGAAAACCTCGCGAGGATACCCGGGCGCCCCTGAAATTGCATGAGTCTCCCTTTATATGTTTCAGGTAGGAAAACCTGAAGTGCCGTAGCGCGCTATCAGTTCGGGTTCCCAGTGCTTGGCGCAGTCTCAGTCGCCGACAGAAAGAAATCTCAATTTGTCAACGTGAATGCGGGGGCTCTGCCTAATAGTGAGAGATGGTGTCACATCGCTTGGCACATCGGAGCCATTTGATTTAAGCGGCAAATCAATGAAGAACTTGCCGTGGTCCTCTTGCGACGACACTGCGTGGAGGGTTTTGTCAAAACTCGCCGTATAGACGATAGGATCACGCAGCGCGTCGCTAATATCCATTCTTAAAGTCGGTTTTTGTGGATCGAAGCGGTAGAAGATTTTGGTAGAACCAGGCAACAGCCAGCCATCCGAAGTTGTTGCTACTGAAATCGGTTGGCTGGAAGTTACCTCTAGAATTCTCCAGCCTATTGTTTGGCGGTGCCCGCCTGGAACCGTAATCTTCTTCTCCACGAAGCCAAGTTCTTTGAACGTCAGCTGAGGAAACATCATTAATTGAGTGTGCCAAAGAGCAGTGAACATTCCAGCGCCCCGGTACAGGATCGAGCCCTGTTTCAGATCGCCATAAGGCACGATTAACCAGTCGCCTTTTGTGAACGGTCGTTTCACCCAATTTTGAACTATGGTGCTTTCTGCCAAAATTTGAAAACCACTCCAGCCCACATAACCCTTTGGACATTCGCTTGAATAGGGGAGATGGCTTCCGCGGAATTCCATTCCAAAAGTACCGGGCGGGTCTGATGCATCGTGCACATCCTCGCAGTCACTGGTTAGATAGTTCAGCATCGAAAATTTGAAATCGGTGCTCCTTTCATCTCGACTGTCATAATAATGACGAACTAGTTTATCGCGGACAAAGAATTCAATGCGTTCTGGGACTTCGGCCTGCCCCACAGCCAAAACCGGCATGGCACCTACAACTGGTCTTTTGGAAGCCCGCACAAGGGTGCTCAATTTGGTCCCCAGTGCTGCAGTTAAGGCATCCATCGAAAATTGAAACTGGGCCTGAACGAGTCGATTCGGTATTTGCGTGGCGCACAGAATCACTAGAGCTGCCATAACAATTCTGTTTGCACGTCCGGGCATACCCGGAATTGTCACTACTTGCGTCAGTGAATACGCCAGGCAAGGTGCCAGGAAGAAGTAGATGGGCAGCCAGATGTATAGAAGCAGGCCGGGAAAGGAGTCAAAGCTAATGAGACCACCGGTGGCAACTATGGTGGCAAATAGCAAACAAGAAAAAGTGCACCACCGCCAGCTCTTCTTTTCATCATCCTTAATCAACGACAAGCGCAGCCAAACGAGACAACAAAAGAGGAGCGAGACGAAAAAGTCCGGCATGGCAGGAACATAACGCATCAATTTGGCAAATAGTCTGTGCCCGTGAAGGGTCATCGAAATATACTGATCTGGATGTGGATGAAAGACAATAAAATGCAAGACAAGGAAAGGAATGATGGTGGCAAGAAACAGCAAGCCTGGTCTGACTATTCTGTTAGCTCGTTCCTTGGAAGCGTTTGCCAGTGCCGTGATTGCCAAAATGGCACCGCTAAAAACGCACAGAATTGTGCTTGTCTCTTTACTGACATATGCTGCCGCTGAGCAGGCCGCGGTTAACGCCACCAGCACCGGTATCATCTTTGGGCGGCAATCGAAAGAAAATATATGAGCGATCACCACTGACATGAACAAAATTGGCAGATACACTTCCTGTTTGTCCAGGGTGTATATGACCTCGAACAACCCTGGCGCAAACAGAATCATGCCGCAGGCAAGCGCGCTTGTAGGCGCCTTTGCCGTCAGCTTGTAGCAACACGAGTAGGCAAGGATCATAGCTGCAGAAAAAAGCAAGCAATTGGTGGCATAAAATCCAGCAGCATTCTCTGGAAACAGGCGCCAGACGATTGTCACCCAGACGAAGATGCCGAGTCTTAAACCACCATTGAGCTGATCGGTGATGCTTTCAGGATGATCGATGAGTCTGCGACTGGACTGGACTATCAAGGAACCATCGTCGAAGGTTCCCCAATGTGAGTGAAGCAGAACGGGGAGATACAAAAGAATCGTCAGCCCAACCAGTGCTGCGCATCCAATCAGATGGGGAGATCGCATAAAGTCGATTCTTTCTGGTGTCACTGCGGAGTCATTCTTTTGGCTCTGTCATAGCAAGCAGCCGGTAGATCCGCGAGTCATTCATTGCGCTTCCTAACATCATGAAAACCTCGCGAGGATACCCTGACGCCTCTGAAATTGCATGAGGCCCTTTATATGTTTCAAGGAGGCAATCCTGCGTTATCAGTTAGGGGTTCTGTTCTGTGCCTCAGAAAGTGTTAGAAATCTCAGTTTGTCAGCGTGAATGCGCTGACTTTGGCTAATAGTGAGAGATGGTGCCACCTCGCTTGCCACATCGGAGCCATTTGATTTCAGCGGCAAATCAATGAAGAACTTGCCGTGGTCCTCTTGCGATGAAACGGTGTGGAGGCTTTTGTCAAAACTCGCTGTATACGCTACAGGATCACGCAGCGCGCTGCTAATGTCTATTCTTAAGATCGGTTTTTGTGGATCGAAGCGGTAGAAGATCCTGGTGGAGCCAGGCGACAGCCAGCCATCCGAACTTGTTGCCATTGAAATCGGTGAGCTGGAACTTGCCTCTAGAATTCTCCATCCGATTGGTTGGCGGTGGCCGCCAGGAACCATAATCTTCTTCTCCACGAAGCCAATCTCTTTGAACGTCAGTTGAGGAAACATCATAATTTGAGTTTGCCAGAGAGTCGTAAACATTCCAGCGCCCCGGTAATGTATCGACTCTTGGTTCACACCGCCATAAGGCACGATCAACCAGTCGCCTTTTGTGAACGGTCGTTTCACCCAATCTTGAAATTGGGTTCCTGCCAAAATCTGAAAACCACTCCAGCCCACATAACCCTTTGGGCATTCGCTTGTGTAAGGCAGATGGCTTCCGCGGAATTCCTGCATTCTAAACGTACCGGGCGGATCGGATGCGTCGTGCACATCCTCACAATCACTGGTTAGATAGTTCAACATCGAAAATTTGAAATCGGTGCTCCTTTCGTCTTTACTGTCATAGTAATGTCGAACTAGTTGATCGCGCACGAAAAATTCAATGCGTTCTGGAACTTCGGCCTGCCCAACAACCAAAACCGGCATGGCACCAAGAACTGGTTTGTTGGAAGCCCGCACAAGGGTGCTCAATTTGCTCCCCAGTGCCGCAGTTAATGCATCCATCGAGAATTGAAACTGGGCCTGAACAAATCGATTCGGCATTTGCGTGGCGCACAGAATCAACAGAGATGCCATAACAATTCTGTCGGCTCTTGCGGGCAATGCCGGAATTGTCGCGAGCTGGCTCACTGAATACGCCAGACAAGGCGCCAGGAAGAAGTAGATGGGCAGCCAGATGTATAGGAGCAGACCGGGAGAGGTGTCAAAGCTAATGAGACCACCGGCACCAAGGATAGTGGCAAATAGCAAACAGGAAAAAGTGCACCACTGCCAGCTCTTCTTTTCATCATCCTTTATAAACGCCAGACGCAGCCAGACAAGACAACAAAAGAGGAGTGAGGCGAAAAAGTCTGGCATAGCAAAAACATACTGGATCAATTTGGCGAACAGTTTGTGCGCGTCAAAAGTCAACGAAATATATTGATCCGGCCGTGGAAAGACAATAAAATGCAAGACAAGGAAAGGAATGATGGTGGCAAGAAACAGCAAGCCGGGTCTGAGGATTCTGCTAGCTCGCTCCTTGCAAGCGTTTGCCAGTGTCGTAGTTACCAAAATAGCACCGCTAAAAACGCACAGAATTGTGCTTGTCTCTTTAGTGACATATGCTCCCGCTGAGCAGGCTGCGGTTAACGCCACCAATACCGGTATCATCTTTGGGCGGCAATCGAAAGAAAATATATGAGCGATTACCACTGACATGAACAAAATCGGAAGATAAGCTTCCTGTTTGTCCAGGGTGTATATAACCTCGAACAATCCTGGCGCAAACAGAATCAGGGCGCTGGCAAGCGCGCTCGCAGGCGCCCTTGCAGTCAACTTGTAGCAACAAGCATAGGCAAGAATCATGGCTACAGAAAAAAGCAAGCAATTGGTGGCATAAAATCCAAGAGGATTCTCTGGAAACAGGCGCCAGACAACTGTGACCCAGACGATGATGCCGAGTCTTAAACCAGCATTCAACAAATCGCCGATGCTTTCAGGATGATCCATGAGCCTGCGGTTGGACTGGACTATAAAGGAAGCATCGTCGAAGGTTCCCCAATGTGAGTGAATCAGAACGGGGAGATACAAAAGAATCGTCAGACCAACCAGTGCAGCGCATCCAATCACATGGGGAGATCGCATAAAGTCGGTTCTTTCGCCTGGTGTCACTGCGGAGTCATTCTTTTGGCTCTTTCGCGATCTTTATTTGCCATTTCATAGCTGCCGAGATAGTCATAGCAAGCCGCGCGACGGTCATAGGCTTCTGAGTGGCGGGGCTGCTTTTCTATCACCCGCGTAAAGTCCTGCACGGCTTTGTTATACAATCCAACGGTTTCATATGCTATGCCGCGAATCCAGTAACCATCCCACTTATCTGGGCGTTTGCGAATCAATGTGCTCAAATCTTCAATGCAGTCATGATACCGCTCCAGGTGAAAATATGCCTGAGCACGCAGATGATACGCTTCCGGCACTTCCTTGCCGATGCGCATGGCTCTCTCAAAGTTTTCCACAGCTTTCTCATAGCGGCCCAGCGCCAGCAAACACGTGCCCCGACCCAGATAAGCCAACTGCGATGACGGATCTACATTGAGGGCCTCATCATATTGAGCTACTGCTGCCTCCATGCGACCCTGAGATATCAAATGCAGTGCCTCGCTGCACAATTCATTGGTGATATTGAGTGTCTCAGCCGCCTTTTGATACTGTCCGCTTATTTCACTGGCGTACACTTCGCTTTCGCGCAACCTAGTGGCCAGGTCCTCAACTGTCACGTACCAATCAGCGGCAGAATCAGTGTCGTCCCAGAGCTCCTTCAGCTCCGAGTTTTTTGCCACTCGTTCCACCACTCGCAGGGCCAGATCGACAAGCTCTGAACCAAGGTGCAACTCTTTTCCTTCCAGCCACTCAAGAACATCTTTGGGTAAAGTAGCGGATGGTTTGCCCACAGCAGCAGCAACCAATTCGGCTGCAGCGATTGCTTGCTCGCACTCCAGGACCTCGAGATAGTCTTTGTTGTTTGCGGCAACCATGAGGGCGCGAAATATTCTGTCTGCTCCGCGCGATGCGATCAGCTGGTTCAACCAATCAGCTGCTCCATCGTTGCCAAAACTGCTAACATCCCATGAACCCATGCCAGACCCTCGATGATTGTGCCAGGCGAACCGTAACAGTATAGTCGATGGTGCTAATCCTTTAGATTTTCTGGCAGGGTTCTCAAGAATTCGTCGGTCTCTGCCAATCCCTGCAAGCTGCCGATTTCATAGAACCTGCGTTCGACCTCAAAGCCCGCCAGCATTTGTTCTTCAATTAGATGCTCAAAGGCCTGGGATAGGTCGAACGATTGGGCGCCTGCGAACGGATCAAAGGCAGATTTTTTCAGGATCGAGAAGCCATAGTCGATGTAATGCAAGTCTGCGGCATGATGATGCGAAGATGCGTCCTGGTGCTGCTTGTCCTGCTTGTCCTTCTGGTGCTTGTCCTGCTGGTGCTTCTCATACTTTCGAACCAGACCATCGACAAAAGACACATTGCTTGCGCCCCAGCGATTCTCATTGCGCAAAACCGTCATCAATGCATCTTTGCCGGATTCCCTGAAAGCCGCATTAACAGCCATAACATCCAGATCAAGATAGGAATCGCCATACATAACGGCGAACTCGCCAGTCACCATTGGAAGAGCTTTTTTTATAGCTCCGCCGGTACCAAGCAGTTGCTCACCATCGCAGGAATATTCGATCTTAAGCTTGTATGCAGAGCCATCTTTGACAAAATCAGCAATCTGGTCACCCAAATGACCAAGCAGGAGGATGACATTTGATGCCCCTTTCCGGCTAAGAAGTCGCAGCTGATGATCGATGAAAGGGGCATCGGCAACTGCCACCATCGACTTGGGAATCTTCTCATCAATGGCACCAAGTCTGGTGCCAAGTCCGCCGGCAAGAATCATGACAGTGGGAAAATCAGACGACAAACTTTGATCCCCAAAGCAATCTTGGTGCCACCGCCCCTAGTGCTACGCGCAGTCAGCAGCGCAGTATCTAGACGCTTGCCGCGCCTACTGTTGCAACGGTGCGCTCATAGACTCGATGCACTATTTTCAAGGCTTCCTGGGCATCTTCCAAATTGGGTTCCGGATAACGATCGAAGCGAATATCGTTGACAAATTCGTCAAATTCCAGCTGCCACGATTTATCTTCGCCCGGGTATTGCCAGATTGTAGTATCCGGCGCCCCCAGCGACTCTGAGACCTTGTAGAGAGCAATCTGCTCGGTGCCATAACTGCCGCCGAACCCATCGATTTGAATTTTTCCGTCGCGCCCGCAGATTTCCAGGCTGAATGTGTTTTTCCATTCCGTCCAACTGACGTGCAGCCAGGCGACCTGATCCTTCTTTGTGCGCAACATCATAAAACCGTTGTCTTCGACCGGCATTTGCCAGTAAAAGGTTTTCACATAGCCGTCTACATGAACGAACTCGCCGAGAAACCAGCGGCTCAGATCTATCAGATCCAGCCCTTGATCGATCAGCTCGCCGCCGCCTGAGACACTGGGGTCGGCGCGCCATTCCTGGTCATAGCCGCGGCCGCCATGACCGTAGTGACCGCGAATGTACAACAAAGGTCCAATTTCATCGGCGTCGATAAGAGTTTTGGCTTGTTGGATGGCAGGATGATAGCGGTGATTGAAACCGATTCGCACCTTTTTGCGCGCCCGGCGAGAGGCGTCGATAATGGCATCGAGCTCTTTGTAATGGCGCGCTCCGGGCTTGTCTATGAGGACGTGTTTGCCGGCTTGCAGAGCAGCCAAAGCAATGCGCGGCAAATTATCCGGTGTGGCACAAACTAGAACAATATCTACTTCCGGCTGCGAAACTGCCGCTTCGTACGACTGCATGGGGACCGCCCCAGGATGCTCCTTGGCCAGCGCTTCCGCTTTGTCCCACTCCTGGTCCGCCGCGATCAGCAGCGTGTGATTTCCCAGGTTCTTCGCCCTCTTTTTGCCAACCAACCCACATCCGATTATCGCCACATTCATATTGCTTGAGTACGCTCCTGAGCTGTGCTCCGTAAGGGGCTGCCTGCCAGACATCCAGATACAGGAATGCCCGGACCGGTAACCGACATTTATCATCATCGAGTTTAAGCAGTTGCGAAACGCATGTCCTGTCCTGTATATGCGCTATTAAGAGTTATCACAAATAATTGTCATGAATAATTAGAAATGACGCCGCATACGTGTGCTTACGGTCACAGGCAGTGGAATTCGGGTTGAGCAAGAAATCCCGTACTGAGTGCGCCTGATTAAGTTGCTTTTACGCTTGGTTACCTGTGCACACATTGTCGTACTATCTGTAGTTGTCATCTAGTCAGGCTCCACGCCATGTCTACGATCCAGCTATCAGCTAAAGATTCCGCAAAAGCGGTTGCCGCGCCCACTCAAGACAAGTCTTGGGGCTGGGAGTGGCTGGCCATGGGCATTGTCAGCCTCATTTCAGCTTGTCTTCTTGCTGCCTGGTTTACCTGCAGCCATCGCCTACCCACTATTGATGAAGCCGGGCACATTCTCAACAGCTTGACCTACCGCGATCTTTTCCGGCACCCCCACCTGTTTAACCAGAACTGGTGGTTTCAGCTCTTTACGGTCAACCGCTTTTATCCACCCTTCGTACATGCCTTCGGTGGCGCCCTCAAAGCTTTTCTTGGCACCGGACGCGCGGTTGATGTTTTTGCGCTGATTGTCTACAACGTCGTGCTTACTTGCTCTGTTTTCGGAGCGGCGAAAATATGCTCGGGCAGAATGCGCGCAGCAATTTTCGCGGCCATAATCATTAACTGCTATCCAATCATCGCCTTGCTCAACCGTGCTTTTTGGTTGGATCTTCCGCTCGTTGCCATGATCTCAATGGCTCTATATGCGGTGCTGCGATACGACAGTGCCAAGACGTGGAAAAATGCTTTGTTTGCCGGTGTTTGTCTTGGGTTGGCTGGGATGACCAAACAAATTGCCGTTGCCTATTTGGCTCTACCAACCATCTACATTTTGGGGAATCAGTTAATTGGCGGCAAGAAGGCGCAGCCGCATGTGTCTAGAACAACAGTTGCCCAGGCTCTTTCAATTTGCCTGATTGCCGGGGCAATCTGTGCTCCCTGGCTCCTCCTCAATGCTGGGCAGGCAAAAAATATAGCGGATGAATGTTCTGCGCACATCACAAAATCTCAGTCATATTGGGCTAATTTAGCATTCTACATGGTGCAGTTGCCAACGATCATGTCGCCCTTGCTGCTGGCCATCCTGCCCAGCGCATTTCTGACAGTGCCTCGAACTGCCCTGACCAAGCTGGTTCCCGTCGGACTTTCGGTTCTTGGCGGATTGTTATCGATATCCGCGGTGGCATTTCTTTTCCCCAAACCTCAATACGAAGCACCGATTTTGATCGCCTCCGCTATCGTCAGTGGCATCGTGCTCTGCCGCATAGCAGATTCTTCCTCGCGCCTCTTACCGGCGTTCGCCTATGCTTATTTGGCTGCAGCCGTAACACAAATTTTGGCGATGGAATTTGCACCGTATCCGGTGCATTACCCAGCCTTTCTGTCCAAGATTCCTTCTTCAATGAAAGCGGAAATCAGCGAACCTCGTCTGGGTTTTGTCGGATTGAATCCACATAACACGCAAGACTGGGGGCAGGTTTGGGCGATCGAACAAATCGATAAGATCGACTCCGGCAAACAGGTTTGGCTCAACATTTTGGGCAACACGCCCAATCTTAACGTTCACACCTTCGAATTGGTGGCACGTGACTTGAACAGTAAAGTGAAACCTACAACATCAAGATTGTATTCTATCGGCGGCGATACTGTGCACTTCAGCCCTGAAGAAGCGCTCTATTACCAGTGGTATCTGGTGCCCAGCGAAAACAAGTATCAAGGCTTTGCAAACGCGGAATCCGAACAACAGTTTCAACGGTTGAAAGAGTTTATTAGTGATAGCGATCACTTCAGGGCAGTCGCCAGTAAAGTCTTGCCCGATGGCTCTTCTGTGACGCTCTATCGCCAGCTATAGAAGTCTCTGTGTTGCCAATTCTTAGAATGGATTTTAGTATGGGTTGCGCTTGCGCTGCATTGACGATCGCGTTGGTTACCAGCCAGCTTTTTGGAGTATGTACGGCGCAGAGCCCGTCCAAATGCACGGCTCAGCAGCTGCCTGGTGCGGACCGTAATCAGCGAGCTGCTGCGCCTTTGCTACAGTGAAACAGACCTGCCCTAAGGCCAAATGAGCAGCCTGTGACTATGATCGTGTGAGTTCGGCGGGCTTGCGTGCATGCGCTTCTGCCTGAGTAGCCTGGGTTGTGCTCTGTTCGTAATCGTGTTTTAAAAGGCTGAACTCAGTCTCAGGCTGCTGTGGGGCCGGCAACCAAGCAAACAGCTTGCCCCACAGCTTACCTCTGATTCTGTTGAGAACGACTTCAAGCTTGGTTCGTGGTTGCATAAGCACGAGATTGCGCACAAAACTACAAAAACGAGCCGGCCTCAATACAAAATTGGTGGCATAGAACAATGCCATGCCCATCAAGCAAAGCAAACGCAATGCCTGATCTGATATATGTTCGGAGTAAGATTTGACCAGGCTTGGATCTGCATATTGAGCAAGGCTGATCAAATGCTCATCGCCCATAGTAACTGCACCATTTTCGACCAGCTCGTTAAACAAGGCCGAGCCCGGATAAGGAGTAAAAGAGAACACCCCAACATCATCTATTCCTAAAGCTGCCAATCTAATAATAAACCAATAGGTCTCCAGCACATGCCGATAGGTTTCTCCAGGAAAACCAAGCAGGATATTAGCCTTGACGCTCAGTCCAGCTTTGACTGCTCCTTTCATAGAATGCAGCATGCGATCGATTTTGATCACCTTCTTGATTTTCTTGAGAATGAACTCTGATCCACTCTCAGGGGCATAGTTCAAGTAACGACACCCGGAAGCATGGAGCAATCCACAGACTTCTTCGTCAATTGCCTCTGAGCGCGTTCCTGACGGCAATTGCCAGGTGATATTTAGCTTCTTCTCGATAAGGAGCGTTGCCATTTCAACAACCCACTCTTTTTTGACAATGGCTGTGAGATCGTAAAAGTCGAAGTTTGTGGCATTGTACCTTTCCATGTAATACATGATTTCGTCGACAACATCTTGAGGCGGTCGCACGCGCCAAAGTTGCGTCCACATGACGGGATTGGAGCAAAACGTGCACTGATAGGGACATCCTCTGCTTGCCACTATTGGCATAGTGCGCCCAATATTGACACCAAAGCTAATACCATTATCGAGATATTGCTCAATAGGAATGAGGTGCCAGGCCGGACGCGGAATATCTTCTACCTTCATGATCCGCTTACGAGGCGGTGTCAGGTAAACTTGCCCATCAGCCTGTCGGAATCCGAGGCCATCGACGGTCTCGAGTGCTCTGCCCTTCTCCAAAGCATCCACGAGATCTACGACTGTTTCCTCTCCCTCACCACGGAGAATGAAATCGAGGGCGGCGCAATCTTCGAGGGAAAACGCTGGCGTAGCGGTAATGTGTTCACCACCAGCGGCGATTGTTACATTAGGTCTGAGCTTGCGAATCTTCTTGATCAGGGCTCGGTTGTAAGGCCACTCAACAGAGAACATACATGACACGCCAACGAAATCTAGATCTTCAGGAATGCGGTCGAGAATTTCCTGATCGGACAAACCACGTTTGATTATGGAGTCATTATTTGGGATGCGCTCATACTGAAAGAGACCTTCACCAAGGGCATCAATGACCTGGACATGATGCCCGGCCTTTTCCAAGCTGCCGGCTATATAGGCGACGCCGACAGGCGGAGCCGCGTCATGCAAAACACCTTTTGCACCGTTAATAGTCGGTGGTCTCAGAAGCAGAACGCGCATAATGAATTAGTCAGCCTTATCCAAAAGAAAAGCATTTCTTTAGAAAAATACTGCTTGATTGTACTGGCAACGTAGCATCGGCAACCATGGCAAATATTTCATATCAAAGCAATAGACAACAAATTCAGAGCTATCAAGAACATCGTCACGTCTGACATGCTTGCCATTTCTTAAAGCGAGCGTATGTATATTCTCTAAGCTTTGTCCTAAGACCGTATACTTATCGGCTTCAAGAGCAATGGCAATTGGATCGAAAATGGGAAGCGAACCACTCGGGTTTTGCCTTGCAAAAGTTAGAATGTCGAGACATTGGCAGCCGCTGGCGCTGCTGGCGACGGTCTGCGTAATCCTGTTTACGCCTGTATTGCTCAGCCCTCATTGGGGAATGATCGATGATCCGTGTGTAGTCATTGAACCTAGCCGCCGCGCCATGCATGATCCATCTGTTCTATCAGACTTGCTCTTCTATCGAGGGCGCATCGGATTTTACTATTGGTCCTTATTTTTATGGCATTTATTCCCTGATAATCCACGTGGTTTTTATTCAATCAATTGCCTAATTCTTATTGCATCAATCTGGCTTACCTATGGAAGTAGCTATCTGCTGTGCAAGAGACGTAGCATCGCTGTGGTCGCTACGAGTCTCGTTTTTGTCTCATCTGGGCTCTTTGAAGTTATTTATGCGCTCGACAAACCAGAGTCATATTTGCCCCTCCTTCTCAATGCCACTGTATTTGGTTATCTGTATTCGCTCTCCTGCGACAATAGGAGATGGATTGTCTTCCTTCCGATAACAGTTTTATGCGCGTCGCTGGCATACATCACTAAAGAATCCTCCATGATCTTATGCCTGCTGAGTGGCGCATTGCTTGGCTCAGTAGCCATTCTTTCCGCAATGCAAAAACGCCCGGACAAACGAAGACTTATCGCGCGCCTGGCAATACTTTTTGTCGCCACCGTTCTTCCTTTGCTAGTCAAATGCGTCGTGTTCCCGGCCGAGACAAATGGATACCTGGTTATCACTCTTGACGGAATCAAGCTGCTCACGAAATCGATAGGTTATGTGCATGCAATTCCAGAATTCTTTATTCTGCTTTTGATGTGCTCTGCTACCTGTGTTTGGCTGCCCTTCTCTTTGAAGCTTGAAGAAATACAATGGCAGGAATGTGCATTCGCCTCGCTTCTGGCAACGTGTGCATTAGCCACAATTGCTTTGATTAGCTTCGATACATTCGACGCTCTGTTTCAATATATCTGGTTTCCAGTTTATTTCCTTCTGGCACCAGTCCTTGCGTATGCGATTGGCGCGATTCAAAGAAAAACAGCTCTTCCTCCGAAAAAATTGCACATCCTTCTGAGCGCCCTGATGCTTGCATTCGTTGTGCTTGCTCTGGCTTCTGGAAGAGTGCTACAGGCACAGTTTCAGCTTGGAATCAATGCTCTTAACGACGACTTGTCTAAAATCTTGAGTCAACTGGTTTCAAAATCCGGAAAATCAATAGTTGGCGCAGTACCAGTTTTTGTTCCGCAGTCCTACAATATTCCTGAAAATATAGAATTTTTTGTGCGCAGCCAACTGGAACCTGACTATTACGATGATGCAAGCGAGCAGCTAAGCGGTCATCAGTTTACGATGCTCAATTTTTTGAGTTTTTATCGCAACGATAAACCGTTGCACGGCGACAAGAATGTTTTTGAACTTGGAGATCTTTTTGGAAAGCACCAGACTTACAAAATCGCATGTCCGGCCAATTACATCGGTTGGACTGGGTTTCAGGTTATGGGGGCGAGCACGTCGTGGAACCAAAAGTGGGTCAAACGTCCATTTACTACCGGCAACTGGCTGATTGTGCCTTACGGTGATCTACCGCCAAACAAAATCTTGTATCGATGTGGCGGAATGTTCTGCGTGCCACCACGAGTGCACCTTCTAGCATTTCCGCAAATGCACTTTAAGGAATTGGGCACGGTTGAGCGCACTCTGATCAATATCACGGGAAGACGAGCACATATCGGATGGAGGATTTTTGAAATTGACTCGGATCAACCGGTCTCGATATCAGCATCAAGTGATGGCTGGCTGCCTGCCAATAAACCAGTCTATTACCTGTTTAACAAGGATAAGCCGGTACTGCGCATTGTCAGCGATCGTCCGGTGCCGAATGAACTTCACTGTGTCGATGGATGTGGGAACAAGTCTATTGTTATACCAACTATATCAGGAGCAGAAGCCATTCTCGATATTCATTTGAAACCTTGCCGCAATGAGAAAGGAGAAGCATTTATTCTTCTATCGCCACCTGTGGCTAATAACGAAAAGCCGTTCTTGCATATCTCCAAGATTGAATATCGCAAGGAATAGAAAATGGTGGATTGCTTTTTAAATATAATGCCAATGCTGTCCTTGTCATCGCAAAATGCCAATTTAGGAATTTAGGCATCCAACCGCAGAAAGTGCACGCCTGTAAGTGTTCCCGAATTTGCGCAGCAAGCTGCTGCAAAATTATTATGGGGTACGATTGAAGGATTCGCCACGCGGCAACCGGTGAAGTCACGACATATCTTTTTCGTCTGGCGGGATCGTTTCTAGCTCTGATTCGAGCTGCTCGATCGAAGGCAGACTCCCAATCAAACATTCAGGAAGCGTCGCTGCGGAATTCCACAGTGAAAAATGAAAACAAAGAAGCGATGTTCGATTTTTCCAAATACAATCTGAGACTGCCAAGTGCAATCGCCTGTTTGTTGCTTTGCTTATGTGTTTCGAGCTGCGGTGAGCATGTCGAGAACTTGCCAAAGACAGTTCAGCAGCAGATCCCAAAAGACGAGAATTCAAAGAGACTGGAGCAAGAGTTGCAAGAGCAGATCCATAAAGAAGAGACCGAGGATAGCATCCCTCCAGACACTTCCCCTTCATCACCGCAGTGTCCAACCCACGCTGATGCCAGTCAGTCAATTCAGGGATGTAAGAATCTTCTCGATGAGGCGCAACGAATTCTGCATGATGTAAGAGTGGCAAAATCCGAACAAAGAACACAAGTGCTGCAAGCGCAACTACCGTCCTGGCAGAAGAAAGAAGAGGACTGGAAAGTGAAGAATAATGCGCTCATCGCGGGGTGTGGATATTTACTAAGTGCGCATGGAATTTTGGTGTTTCCGGAGATTCCCTCGGCGCTCAAGAATTTGGATGCGGGCAGCACCTGGTTGGAAAAGTCTATGGAATCAGCGGCTCAAGGACATCTCAACACCAGCAATGCCTATATTAGAGACGCTCGCAAATCCGTCAATCGAGCCCGGAAAGTGCTTGACGGGAAGGATAAATCCAAGCGCCGTAAGGCTTTGGAGGGGATTCCAGATTCCATAAAGGCGGCCGACGAAAGGGAGCGCAGAGCCGACAGTCGCCCTTAATTGAGTGACACCATTTGCGGTGCTATCGGACTGTTGCTAAAGTGAAACAGACCAGCCGTATGGCCAAATGAGCATTTTATGGCTATGATCCTGCTCAAACAGCCTTACTTCTGAGCGCCAGCTGGGACCGCTACAAAACACTGGTGGAATGAAGAAGAATTCGTGCAAGGCAACAACCAAGAGCCAGACAATTAACCATCGGCAGCACAATCTACTGAATCCGTTTGTCGTGAACGCCAAGCATAATATCGCTAACTCGATCATAAGCTGCGGAGCGAAAACGTACCGATTCCCAATTTCGACGGTCAAAAAATCGAGACGATTCCCCAAAGCTCCCAGATAAGACACCGACGCCATCAATATTCCAGACATAACAAAAAAGATAGCCGGCTTCTGTTTGCTCCGAATCGCCAGAGCAGTGAGCGACAAGAAGACACATGGGGTTGCGACAATCACCAGCCCAGATATATCTCCGTGGGCAAAAGACTCGCGCCAGTGTTGTGTTATGCGAATAGCCACGAGCATTCCGCACGTTGGCTCAATTATGTGCTTGAGACAGAACACGTAACACATCAATGCGGGATCGATGCCAAAATCGCGCAACTGCGGTTGATAGAAATACAAAAGTTGAATAGCCGTGGAGAGGGTGAGCATCAGGGTTTGCAGCAATCGTTGTTTTGAACGTTCAAAGATAGCCCGCCATGCGAAAAGAGGAATCAAAAACGAGCCGCCCGGTCCACTCAACGGCGTCAAAAACAGGATGAACCACGGCAGAATGGCTCGCACTCCAGACTCCGTTTGCAAGGCTAAAATTATTCCCACGCACAGATTAAGATGGTATTGGCTGCTGATCGAGCTAAGCCAGACCTCGTGGGACATTGGAAGGCTTGCCACGAGTAGCAGCGCACACAGCAGAGCTCTTCGATTCTGCAGCCATGGTTCTTTCGTGGTGCACAGCAATAACGCAGGAAAAGACTGAAATATGAGCGCCAATCCAGAGGATACAAGGCAAGCCTTGTTCATGGGCGCAAGCTCCTTCGCGAGAATACCAGCCAAATTTGCCGGCAGGTTTAGATAGCCGGCGTAAGAGGTGAATAGAGCTTTATACCAGGGGAAATGAAAGGCGTTGGCAAAAAATATGGTGCCTTCTTCGGCCCAAAATCGGCCTTGTCCAAAGATAATGGGAATTCTTATTGCAACAAGAAGAATGAAGACAATCAGGTATGCGAACTTTTCGAGGGCGCTTATGCGACTGCTGGCGTCGCTCGAGTCGCTCATCCCTTCATCCGTGGGACGATTGGAATTTAAATCAATCGCTGAGTTTTGCGGAGAAACAATGTCAATCATTGCCACCACCAGAAGGCAAGTTCTCGCCGAATAGAATGTACCAATTGCGCTCTGCTGTGTCTTTGCAAGCAGCGTCTTGCAAAAGAACAGAGGTTGTATCGCGCAACTGTCTAGTCAGATGCTCTTTATCCAAACGCGACGTCATAGCGCGCAGGTCATCGAGATCCTTCGCTCGGTTGCTGAAAAGTTTGCCCAGGAAAACATCGTACACGTCCACCGTATAAACATGCAGCGTTCCAAAACTGCCCAGGTCGTGCAACCTCGTTTTCCAGCCCACTGGCAGGTAGTGCGATTGGAAGTGAGTTAGCATGAGGTTATAACGCTTTTGCAGCTCCTCCAAAACGACTCTGTGCTTGAGAATTTCTGCCGGAACTTCATCGACTGCATCAAAACCAGTAGTTGCCCGAGATAAGTACCCGGTGAGAATTAGAGCAATCGAACCACCGACTTCAAGAGTCACTGATTCATCAATGCGCGTGCCAAGTTCCTTCAAAAATCCTCGCACATCCTCCGGTTTGGTTCTATTTATGAGTTGGTCCTTTAAGAAAACAAAGCCCGGCTTGCCCAAGTCTTCGTGCTGAATTGCTTCGATTTTGTCTCGCACAGGACTACGGCTCAACCATGACTGTAGTCCCTGTAAACCCCAATGATGCTCCAGCGCGTCGGTGCTGTCTCGAACGAGAAGACGTGTGCGAAAGTCTAGTCCATCAGCATCCAGCTCATGTTCAATCGCTTTGAATAAGGCAGTCGGATCAACTTGCGACTTGCCCCAAACTAGTTCCCACAACTCGGACATGTCTGTGTTGCCTCAATAGGACGATCTGATTATAGCGCTGACTGTCATAGTCAACGGATAACTTTGACTGTCAGAGTATCAGAAAATTCTCCAATGGGTTCGCCTGAGCGGGTCACGCAACGGGCTCTGATCTGGCAGAATCCAGCTGTTGGAAAGGTTTCAGGTGGAATTGTAAGTGATGCGGTTGCACCGCCTGTAGAGGCAACCAAGATTCTTTCTTTTACAACGTCTACATTTGAATTCTCATCAAAGTTTTCAAAGAAAAAGTTCGGCTTGCCGACTTCAACCTGAAAACCTGTCGCCCCTGGGATCTTGCCTCTGTCCAATAAAAGCGCAAGATTATCTGCGCCTCGGAGTTCTATAAAACCGGCACCATTTTCGGTGACTGACTTTGGACTCAATTTCGGCGCACACATTTGCGCTGGAATCACTTGCAGGTTTCGTAAAGTCACTTTGGCACACGGTCCTGGCTCGATGGTCAAACTCGTAATGGCACCGTTAGTAAACCAGCGCCAATAGCGAGAAAGGCGAATCGAGGCGTTGCGGTAGACTGCGCTCGGCTTGATCGCACCAGTTGCGAGGCAAGGTCCTCCAGTTTCGGACGAAGTCTCTCCCTCGGCGGTGACGCGCCACATCGCATTTGGTGGCACACCATCAGCTTTGTACTGGAAGGTCAAGAAATCAAACTGATTTGGATTGATGGAAAGACTTTGAATCTGGACGCCATCGCCACTAGCTGGACGGATCAGCTCAATTTCGTTGCCCTGGATGTTGTATTGTGCATGTCCGGAGGTGTGGGGGAGCCATGATTGACTGACAGGATTGACAGTTAGATCTAGAGCGCCTGTGTCGGCGCTAAATCCAGGCTCAAGGGTTGGGGAATGTGGACGGCGGGACGGTTGCAGGCGGGACGCCTGCGCTCCCGGGGTAAGGGGAGCAAACTTCAGCTCTTTACTGGACCAGATGAAACTTCCAGCAAAATCTCTGCCCGCTTCGACCCGCTTCAATCTTTCCGCATTTATCAATTGATCTGGTCCAAACATAATGGGATCAAAGACGACGAATCTGTCATCCAGGTTTTTCTGCATAAATGGGTTCTTCAGCGCTTTCAGAAAAGTGATGCCATTCAATATTTGATGCGCGCCGCTGCGATCTTTTGGTATGGCAAACAAGACGATACGTCCAGAGGGATGAGACTGAGCCAACGCTTGTGCCTGCTGGAGCACTTGCTTTAGTTCTCTGCCCGAACGCACCCACTCCATGTCTGTTGCAGCCGTAATCTTGACCATCACGAGCAGCAATACAGCGGATGCGCAGGCAAATAGCTTCAGTATCAGCGCATCTGGATTTTGCCTGTTTTGCGCCGCGATTGTGGGAGGCTCCAGCAATAGCAGCGGCGCCATCATCATGAGCGGCACCGACATGAAGAAATAGAAGCGAGCGCCTTCCAGATTCAGCCCAATTCCCCAGAGCTGAAAGATTGGCGCGATTGCAGTGGCCATCCACCCCAGCAAGAACAGCGCCATTGGAATATTGAGGCGGCGAGTGAAAAGCTTCCAAGATAGAGCACCACATATAGTGACATAACTCGCCGAGAGCAACTGTCCATAAACGCTCGGACCCGGAAACAGAGCGACATTGAAGGGGTAGAACAATCGCTTGATGGTGTCAATGTCTAACCAGCGCTGCACCATCAACGACAGTTGACTGGCGCCAAAACCTGCCACATAGCCACCACCCAAAGTGCCCAGGCAGCAAAGGCGAATGACGATATAAACAGCCAAGCAGCCCCACAAGAGCGCACTGAACATGGCCGCTCGGCGACATCTTTCAGTCAAACT
>Ga0182024_10003501_pt1 | contig 37270 bp, 35 predicted proteins | sample P32metaG_FD_120480 | JGI IMG/M metagenome (GOLD analysis project Ga0182024, IMG submission 120480) | Permafrost microbial communities from Stordalen Mire, Sweden - P3-2 metaG (Illumina Assembly) | ecosystem: Environmental > Terrestrial > Soil > Wetlands > Permafrost | place: Sweden: Stordalen...
CCGGTATTGACGGTGAACAGGTACCTTCCGTCGTGGCTGATCTCCACCCAGCAGGGCGCGGTCTGCCCGTCGGCGTACGGAGAGGAGCCGATCGGGACGAGGTGGCCGGAGAAGCCGTCGCGGTAGGCAGATACGGTGCCCAGGCCCGCGCCGTTGTGCGCGTTGCTGACGAACAGCCGCGAGGGGTGGGTGGGTGAGAACTCCGCGCCGAGCTGGCCGAGGCCCTGCCCGGTGTACGGGGAACCCTTGGCGGCGGCCAGATGACCGCCGGGCAGTACCACGAAGCTGTCGATCTGCGAGGTTCCGGTGCGGGTGCCGACGAGGTGGTCGCCGGTGGCGTTGAAGAACACGTCGCCCAGGCCGGCGGCATCCGGGACGGAGACTGTCGAGCCGGGGATCGCGGTCAGCCGGCCGCCAGACCCCAGCCGGAAGCCGGAGTAGCCGCTGCCGCCAGCTCCGGAGTTGGCCACGTAGACCAGGCCGGCGCCGGAGATCGCGATGCTGACTGGCTGCACGCCGCCGGAGGACACTGGCTGGCCGGCGAGCACCGGTACACCGCCCGCGGTGACCCGCAGGACCGATATCTGGTTGCTCCCGGCGTCCACGGCGAGCAGGTACCTGCCGTCCGGGGTGGCCTGGATCGCGCCCTGGGAAGCCAGGCCGGTGCCCAGGCCCGCGCCGCCCGCCGCGAACGGGGATCCCGGGAGAGGGGTGACCGAGCCGTTCGCGTGCCGGGCGAACCCGTCGATGGTGTTGGCGGTGGCCGTGTTGCCGTCGATGTAGGTGTAGCCCACCACCGGTGAAGACGTGCCCGCGGTGGCCGCCGTGCCCGCACTAGCCGCAGTGCCCGCACCCAGCAGGCCGATCGTGGCCGCCAGCACGCTGCCGCCCCCGGCCAGCCATCTGCGCTTGCCCATGTTCCGCTCCTTCAGTGAGGAAAGATCCGCGGTGGTCCGCCGATCCACCCCCATGAGCGCGGCAGCGCGGCAGCTTTCTTACGCCCGGTCCCTTCGCGTCACCGATCCGTAAGATTCTCCTGGCCGCTGGTGGTGAGGTGGACCCGTGTCTGAGGACAGCCCGCCCGCTGCGGTGCGTTCCTATTCCGGGCGGACGGCGTGGGCGCGGAATCTGCAGACACCGCTGCGGCTGTTCCTGCGCACGGAGACCGGCAGCGCCGCCGTTCTGCTGGGCATGACGGTAGTCGCACTGGCCTGGGTGAACATCGACGCCTCGTCGTATGCCGCGGTGTGGGGCGCACGGTGGCCACGCCAGGGCCGCGGCGGTGATGAGGAGCAGCACGGCCCCGGCGATCTCCTCATAGAACGAGGTCCGCACGGCCCGGGCCGGCGGCCGCGGGGCGGGAGTCCCCGCCGTGGCCTAGGCCCGGGGAGTGCGCCCCAGGAAGGCGGCGAGCCGGTCGCTGGGGGCGGCGGTGGCCGCCACGGTGACCGGCGCCGCGAACAGCGGATGCCGGCCGGTGCCGGGGACCAGCACCGGTGCTATGACCAGCAGGCCGGCCGCCAGCCCGGGGGGGATCGGCTGGCACTGCCCGCACGCCCGGGATATGTCCCAACCGTGCACGGCGACCTCGAGGGCGGCCGCGGCAGCCATGACGCTGGCGGACAGGGGGCAACCGGCGATCTCGATGATCTGACGCTGGCGGGCGGGGGTGGTCCAGGCGTCCCGCAGCTGGCAGGCCCGGTCGCGGAACGCCCGGGCGGGGTCCGCCGCCAGGTCAGCGTCCTCGGCGCCGGGGTCCAGGGCCAGGCATCCGGCGTCGAGGCCCTCGCCGAGCGCGGCCAGCGATTCGCTCGCGTGCCGCAGGAGCATCCGCAGGTCCCATTCCCGGCATGGCGTGGGTCGCGGCAGGAGTTCCGGCGTGACGGCCAGGACGGCGCCGAGAGCGTAGCTGATCGACGGTTCAAGCAGCCGGGCAGCCTCGTCCGGCCAGGCTGCCGGGGCGGCGCGGGTCATCGGCCCGGTACCGGGGCCGGGACAGCGGGGACGGCCTGCGGCAGGCCGAAGATCGCGAACAGGCTGGCGTCGTTGAACGAGGTGACCCGGGTGACGCGCGACGCGGCGGTGGTGAGCACGCATATCGAGTGCGCGCGGTACTCTCCGTCGCGGCCGCGCAGGTAGGTCGCGAGCGCAGGCTGGCCGTTGGCGGCCGTGGGGATCATCCGGAAGCGGCCGGGCTCGGTGAGGACCCGGGCCGCCAGGAAGCGCCCGATCAGCTCGCGGCCGCTGAACCAGGTCGCCTCGGGCGGCATCTCGAACACGGCGTCCTCACGCAGCAGCCGCATTACCGCCGGGACGTCGGCGTTCTGGAACGCCGTGGCGTAGCGGTCAAGCAGGGCGCGGTCGGCCGGGTCGGCGGGCTCGTGAATCTGGTCCGCGTCGGGGGCCGCCTGCTCGAGCCGCGCCCGGGCGCGCTGCAGCATGCCGTTCACCGCGGTGGTGGTGGTGCCGAGCAGCTCAGCGACCTCCGCTGCCCGCCAGCGCAGCACGTCACGCAGGATCAGCACGGCGCGCTGCCGGGCGGGCAGGTACTGCAGGGCGGCGATCAGGGCCAGCCTCGTGCCCTGCCGCATGGCGACGATCTCGGCCGGATCGCCCGACCCGGCGCTCACCAGCGCGTCCGGAATGGGCTGCAGCCACGGAACCTCCGGCCGCGCCGCGGGCAGCGGGGCTTCCGGGTACTCGCCCGGGGCACCCAGGCCGGATGGCAAGGGCCGGCGGCTGCCGTTTTCCAGCGCGCGCAGGCAGGCGTTGGTGGCGATCCGGTACAGCCACGTTCGCAGCGACGCCCGCCCCTCGAAATCACCGTAGGACCGCCAGGCCCGGATCATCGTCTCCTGCACCTGGTCTTCGGCGTCGTGGACCGAGCCCAGCATGCGGTAGCAGTGCGCCAGCAGCTCCGGCCGGAACGGGTCGGTGAGACTCGCGAAATCCTCGCTGACTGCCATGGATGTTCCCTCCGCCCGCGTGCTCCGCCGTTACTGGTACAGATCCGGGCCGGCCGCGAAAATAACCGGCCGGCCGCCCGGTTTCTGGCCCCGGATTTCCGCGGTTAATTTTCCGGGCTTCCCGGATCTGCACCGGTGAACGCGGATGAGACCGCGCCTCACACCCCCGGGGGAGCCCGTATGTCAAGACAGCAGCTTTCAAGCGAGATCGGCCTGCCACGGCCAGGAGGGCCGGGCCTGAACCAGGTTCACCGCTGGCGCGCGTTCGCGGTGCTGGCGGTGTCGTTTTTCATGACGGTCGCGGATCTTGCGATCGTTAATGTGGCGCTGCCGACGATCGGCCGCAAGCTGCACATGCCCGAATCGAGCCTGCAGTGGGTCGTGACTGGGTATGCGCTGACCTTCGGTGGTTTCCTGCTGCTCGGCGGCCGGGCGGCGGACCTGCTGGGGCGCCGCCGGATGCTGATGGCGGGCCTGCTGGTGTTCACGGCGGCATCGCTGGGCTGCGGGCTGGCGCGGGCGGAGTCGTTGCTGATCCCGATGCGCTGCGTGCAGGGGCTCGGCGCGGCGGTGGTGCTCCCGGCGGCGCTGTCGATCGTGATGAACATGTTCCCCGACGGCGCCGGGCGGAACAAGGCGCTGGGCGTGTGGGGCGCGATCGGGGCCAGCGGCGCGACCGTCGGGGTGATCGCCGGCGGGCTGCTCACCCGCTACGCCGGGTGGCAGTACATCTTCTTCCTCAACGTCCCGGTCGGCGCGCTGGCGCTGCTGCTTGCGCCGCGGCTGGTGCCGGAGAGCCGGCTGGCCACGGTGCGGCGGCGTTTCGACCCGTTCGGCGCGGTCACGGTGACCGGCGGGCTGTCGCTGCTGGTCTACGCGATCTCCACCGCCCCCCAGGCCGGGTGGGCCACGGCCAGGACGGTGACGCTGCTCGCGGTCTCCGCGGGGCTGCTCGCCGCGTTCGTGGTCATCGAGACGCGGGTGGCAGCGCCGCTGATGCCGCTGCGGATCTTCGCCAGCCCGACGCTGGCGGGCGCGAACGTGATCAGCGTGCTGCTGGGCGCCAGTTTCTTCGCGTTCATCTTCCTCGGCACCCTCTACATGCAGCAGGTCCTCGGGTACTCCGCGCTGAAAGCCGGGCTGGCCTGGCTGGCTGCCTCGCTCACCTCGGTTGCCCTGGCCGGCCTGTCGCAGGCGCTGGTCACCCGCGGCCTGGGCAGGCAGGTGCTGGCGGCCGGCATGGCCATGATCGGCGGCGGGGTGCTGTGGGCCACCCAGCTGCCCGTGCACGGCCAGTACTGGGCTCACCTGGCCGGGCCGTTCCTGATCGTCGGGATCGGTACCGCGTTCGCGTTCATCCCGGTCTCCATCGCCGCCCTGGCCGGGGTCGCCGGGCATGAGGCCGGGCTGGCCTCGGGGCTGCTGAACACCTCCCAGCAGCTCGGCGGCGCGATCGGCGTCGCGATAGCCTCCACCATCGCCGCGACCCGCGCCAGCACCCTGCTGCACCAGGGCGCCGCGCCCGCCGCGGCGCTGGCCAGCGGCTTCCACCAGGCGTTCTGGGCCTGCGGCGCCATCGCCCTGGCCGGCGTCCCGGTCACCTACCTCCTCATCCGCCGCGACGAACTCACGGCCGCGGTAGCCACCACATCCGCCAGGAAGCCCAAGCCCGCACCCGCCGACGTGTAACCGGGCCGCCGCCTGATGCCCGCCGGGGAAGCCCCGCGGGCGTCAGGCGGCAGCCGCCCGGCCCTCCTCACCGGTCCGCCCCCTGGTGGTGCTGCTACTGCGCCCGCTGGCCGGGTGGCGGAGTCGTGCGGGCAGGCCGGACGATGCCATGTTCGTAGGCGTAGACGGCGACCTGCACCCGGTCACGCAATCCGAGCTTGGCGAGGATGCGGGCGATGTGGCTCTTGACGGTGGCCTCGCTGAGGTAGAGCCGGCCGGCGATCTCGGCATTCGACAGGCCCTGGGCGACCAGCTGCACGACGCCGAGTTCGCGCTCACTGAGGAGCCCCGCCGCGTCCGTCGCAGGGGTGCCGGGGGCGGGGCCGCGGCAGAAGTCCTCGATCAGCCGCCGGGTGATGGCGGGGGCGAGGAGGGTTTCGCCGGCGGCCACCGCGCGGACCGCGCCGGCCAGCTGCTCACGGCTGGCGTCCTTGAGCAGGAAGCCGCTCGCGCCGGCCTTCAGCGCATGGTAGACGTACTCGTCCAGGTGGAAGGTGGTCAGGATCAGGATCCGGGCCCGGGACCCGTCCTGGGTGAGCCGGGTGGTTGCCTCGATGCCGTTCATCTGGGGCATGCGCACGTCCATCAAGATCACGTCGGGGTCCAGGCGCCGGGCCTGGGCCAGCGCCTGGCTGCCGTCGCCGGCCTCGCCGGCGACGGTCAGGTCCGGCTCGGCTTCCAGCAGCATCCGCAGGCCCTCGCGGACGAGGTCCTGGTCGTCGGCGATCAGGACGCTGATCACGCCAGCCCATGCCCGAGCGGCAGCCGGGCCCGCACGGCGAACCCGCCGCCGGGCCGCGGCCCGGCGTGCAGGTCACCGCCGAATATCGCGACCCGCTCGCGCATCCCGGGCAGCCCGAGGCCGCCGGCCGGGGCCTGGTTACCGGGCTTCCTCGCTCCGTCGTCGGTGATTTCGATCGTGACCGCTTCATCCGCGCAGCCGATCCTCACATCGGCGCGGGCCGGACCGGCGTGCTTGAGGATGTTGGTCAGCGCCTCCTGGGCGATGCGGTAGACCGACACGTCCACCGCCGCGGGCACCGCTGCCCGGTCGCCGCTGATGACCAGGTTCACGGGCAGCCCGGCTGCGCGGACACTGGCGGCCAGCGCGTCCAGCTCGCCGATGCCCGGCTGCGGGGCGAGCCCGGTCTCCTCATCGGTGTCGCGCAGGACGCCGAGCAGGCGGCGGGTCTCGGCCAGCGCCTGGCGCCCGCTGTGCTCGATCTTCTCCAGGGCCGCCCCGGCGGCCTTTCCCGACGCCCGGGCGCCGGCCGCCTGCAGCACGACCACGCTGAGGTGATGGGCGACGATGTCATGCAGCTCCCGGGCGATCCGCGCCCGCTCGGCGTCCGCGGCCTGCTCGGCCTGCCGCTGCAGCGCCGCGTTACGCTCGGCCAGCGCCTCGGCCCGCCTGCGGGCCCGGACGAGCACGCCGAGCAGCCAGAAGGCCAGGATCGGGATGAGGGACAGGCTCATGCCGACGCCGCCCAGACGGCTGATCAGGGCCATGACCGGGGCGGTGACGGCCAGTCCGGCGGCGCTGCGGCGCAGGCTGGCGTGCGCGCCCAGCGAGTAGCCGCCGGCGAACAGCACGAACAAGAACTCCGGGCCCTGCGGCGGGTGCCTGGTGATCAGGTTCTGCAGCGCAATGCCCGCCCATATCCCTACCCACATCAGCAGCGGCGCGCGGCGGCGCAGCGCCAGCGCAGCGCCCATGTACAGGGGCAGCAGCGCCAGCAGCCACGGCGGCCCGGCGATCCGGCTACCGGCCAGGCCGGCCGGGTCCCATGCGGCGACCGCGGTCAGCCCGGCTCCGGCGATCGCTATCCCGGCATCGGTGATCGTGCCGGGGTCACCGCCCGCGAAGCGCCGAACTGCCTGCATGCACCGAACGTAGCGCCTGGCCAGGCCGTGTGCATCAGCCGTGAGGCGACCCGGATTCATCCTTGCGGATGAACCGGTTCGTCCGGGCGGCCGCAGACAGGCGAGCCATTGTTCAGGGACTCTGGCACCAGCCAACGGCCCAGTCAGGAAGAGACCCATGACGACGATTTCCGAGCATGACGGCAGTACGCATCCGCGCGCCGCTGGACCGGCTCCGCGGCGGGCTGGCGACTGGGCGGTCGAGGCGCACGGGCTCACCAAGCGCTTCGGCACCCGGGCCGCCGTCGACCACGTGGACCTGCTGGTCCCGCGGGGCTCCGCGTTCGGCTACCTGGGGCCGAACGGGGCGGGCAAGACCACGCTGATCCGGGTCCTGCTCGGCCTGACCAGAGCCGACAGCGGCACGATGGCGCTGCTCGGCGTCCCCGTCCCCGCCCAGCGCGCGCGGGCCCTGGCCCGGGTGGGCGCGATCGTCGACGAGCCCCGGTTCCACGGCCATCTGTCCGGACGGGAGAACCTCCGGATCCTGGCCGCTGCCAGGGGCGGGGACGCCGGGACGCAGATCGGGCCGGCGCTGGACCGGACCCGGCTGACGCAGCGGGCCGACGACAAGGTCTCCGCCTATTCCATGGGCATGCGCCAGCGCCTGGGCCTGGCCGCCTGCCTGCTGGCCGACCCGCAGCTGCTCATCCTCGACGAGCCGATGAACGGCCTGGACCCGGCCGGCATGCACGAGATGCGCGACATGCTCCGCAGCCTGACCGACGAGGGACGGACCATCGTGCTGTCGTCACACCTGCTGGATGAGGTGGAACGCACCTGCGACCAGGTGGCCATCGTTGACCACGGCAAGGTCATCCGCCAGGGCCCCATCGGCGAGCTGACCGCAGGAGCCGGCGTCGCCGTCGAGGTGCAGTGCTCCGATCCGCCCGCGGCGGCACGAGCCCTCGGCCAGCCCGCGATCGCATCCCGCATCGCCCTCACCAGGGACGGGTTGACCGTCACGCTGACCGCCGGGCCGGGCCGCGAGCAGGCCGCCAACATCAACCGCCGCCTGGTCGGGGCCGGGATCTCCGTCTACGGCCTGCGCCAGACGCACGCCAGGCTGGAGGACTGGTTCCTGTCCGTGACAAGCCGCTTCGGAGGAGAACAGTGACCCAGCACGGCCTCGCCGTCGGCGGGCGCGGCTCATGGGTGCCGTCATGGCCCCTGATCGGCGCCAAATTCCTGGAACTACGCAAACGCCGCGTCCTCATGACCGTCGCGGTGGCGTTCACCGTAGCCCTGCCGGTCCTCTTCTACGGCGTCCGGCTGATTTACCACCTGGGCGACCCGGCGCGCTACGCGCCGGCCGGCGCCCCGGACGCGTTCGCTACCGCCGGCACCGTGATGGACGAGTTCGGGTTCATCATCGCGACCGCGCTCGGCGCCACCGCCGGGACGGCCGACCTGACCGACGGCATGTTCCGCCACCTCGTGATCACTGGCCGGTCCCGGCTCGCGCTCTACCTGGCCCGCATCCCGGCCGGGCTGTCCATCCTGCTCTCGCTGGCCGCGGCCGGCTTCACCGTGGCATGCCTGGTGACCGCGTTCCTCGGCAGTCCGCACGCGGCCGGCGCGGTCACCGTGTCGCCAGGCGACATGGTCAGTTCCGGGCTGTGGCTCGAGCTCGATCTGGTCATCGGGTTCACGGTCGGGCTCGGCCTCGGCTCGCTCATGGGGCAGCGGACCGTGCCGGTCATCCTGCTCATCGTGCTGGAGATCATCATCACCCCGGCACTGGCCGATCACCCGCTGCCGCACTTCCTCAACGGCGAGCGCCTGGTCGTCGGCGTCGCCATGGACCAGCTGAAACCGGCCGCGCTGGCCGGGGGCACCACGATCGGGCCAGGCGGCGGACCGCGCGTGCTGCACCTGCCGCCCATGCCCACCTGGGCCATGATCACCGTCATCGCCGGCTGGATCATCGGCTGGTCGGCGATCGGCGCCTGGAAGATGGCCACCCGCGACGCCTGACCAGCACTGCCCGCACGACAGGGAAAGGAAAACGCCAGCGATGACAATCGCGATGACAATCGGCACGCATAACCTCAGTTCCGTCCCCATCATCCTCGCCGTGATAATCATCGGCGTCGCCATCTTCATCATGCAGCGCAGAAGGAAGCCACCGAACGGTCATGACACATGACACGGGCAAACTGCCGCCCCGCGCGCCCGGGAAGAGCCGCCAGGATCCGCGAGAACCCGTACTGCATCGAGCCGAGCAGTACCCCGCCCGCGGCCAGGCCTCCTATGCCGGGGGCAGTGGCTGCCCCTGGCGGTACATCCGGGGTGGCTTGAGCCCGGCGGACTGGCCGCCGTCGATCGGGATCACCGCCCCGCTGATATAGGCGGAGGCCGGCGAGGACAGCCAGATCACGGCCTGGGCGACCTCGGACGGGCTTCCTATCCTGTGCATGGGCGAGGCGAGGGCGGCCTGACGCTGGGCCTCGGGGCCGGCGGCCTCGAGGTGGTGGGTCAGGATGGTGCCAGGCGCGACGACGTTGACCCGGATGCCCTGGTCGGCGTAGTCGAGGGCCGCGACCTTGGTCAGGCCGATGATCCCGGCCTTGCCTGCCACGTATGCGGCCAGGCCCGCCACGCCGATGACGCCGGCCCGGGAGGCCATGTTCACGATCGTGCCCCCGCCGGACTGGAGCATGGCGCTGATCTGGTACTTCATGCCGAGGAACGTGCCCCGGACATTCGTGGCGATCCCCCGGTCGAACTCCGCCGGGTCGATCTCGGCCAGCGGCGCGGGCATCGGGCCGTCGGTCGCGTTGTTGAACGCCGCGTCGAGACGGCCGTAGGTGTCCAGGGCCGATTCCACGAGGGAGCGCACCGAATCGGCGTCCGATACGTCGGCGCGGATCGCGGTCGCCCGCCCGCCGCGGGCCCTGATCTTCTGCGCGACCGACTCAAGGGCGGCGGCGTCGCGGGCGGCGAGGACGACGGCGGCCCCGGCGTCGGCGAAGGCCTCCGCGGTGGCCGCGCCGATTCCCTTGCTGGCCCCGGCGACCAGGGCGACCCGCCCCTGCATCGGGCGGTCAAGGCCGGCGGCGGGCGGGGGTGCCGTTTGCGCGGCGTAGCCGGGCGTGCCAGGCGTGCTCATGGGGAACTCCTTCAGGCCAGGTGGTACAGGAGGGGCATGGCTGCGGCTCCTCCCGTCTTCCGCAAACCATAGATGGCTAATACTTAGAAATCAAAGGTTAAGATATCTAATGAACGTGGTACGATGCTTGCGTGCCAGTGCCAGAGAGCCATCCCGCCGGTGCGCGGCAGCAGGCGGAGGGCCTGCCTGCCGGTCAGCCGGAAAGCGGTCCCGGGTCCCCGCCTGGCCCGCCTGCCCGCACGCCCCTCGGCCTCCACCTGGCCCGCGCCGCCAAAGAGATCTCCAAGGCGTTCGACGACGCGCTGGCCGAGGCGGGCGGCTCCGGGCCGATGTGGCTGGTGCTGATCTCACTGAAGACCCGGCCGCGGGCCAGCCAGCGGGAACTGGCCGACGCCGTCGGGATCCGCGAGGCGACGCTTACCCACCACCTCAACGCCATGGACGCCAGCGGCCTGATCACCCGGCGGCGGGACCCGGAGAACCGCCGGGTGCACCTGGTCGAGCTGACCCCGGCGGGGGAGGAAGCCTTCCACCGGATGCGCCGGGCGGCCTACGGGTTCAACGCCAGGCTCCAGGCCGGCTTCGGCGAGGACGAGCTCGCGGAGTTCGAGCGAGTCCTCGACCGGCTGCGCGGCAACGTCTCGGGCAGGCCCGGGGGCACGCGCGGCGGGCCCGGGGCCGGCGGGCAGGGCCAGGGAACTACCTAGCCCGGGGACGCCGCCGCGGCCACCGTCTGGGAATTCCTGTCCCAGGCAGGCGGTGTCTTCGCCGGCAGGCAGGTGCCGGGCTCTGCCCCGTCAGCGTCCCGCGGGTGACCCCGTCAGTGCTCGTGAACGTGGTCGCCGTGCTGGAAGTGGTGGTGGCCATCGTGGACGTGGTCAACGTGATCGCCGTGAGCGACCACCGCGCAGCCGTCGCCCTCGGAGTGAGTGCCATCATGGCCGGCGTGCAGGGCCTGCTCGGGGTGGCGCTCGTCGCCGTGCACGTGGTCGACATGGTCGTCGTGCCGGACGGTCGGGCACCCGTCCCCAGGATGATGCTCGTGATCGATGGGCTCAGTATGGGACGTCATCTCAGCTCCTTGGCCGCTGCCAGAAGCGCGCCTCACCGCGGGGCGCGAAACGGCCGCCGGCATGGGCCGCCCGGTGCAGGTGCCTGACCTGATGGCGGACGCCGACAGGACCGCTTGTTATGTGCAATCCACTCTACTGAGCCGTCCCGGCCGCATGGAAGGTGGGGCGCGGCGGCTGGCCGGCGCGTCATTTCCTGGTCCTGGCGTACCCCAGGGCCGCGGCCAGCCCGAGCGCGCTGCGCGGGGCGTACGCGATGCGCCACAGGCCGCCGTGCGCGGCGGCGTGCGCCTCGTCCTGCCAGGGATGCGCGGAGGACGGGCCGCCGGTGTGCAGGTCATGGACGAGCAAGGCAGCCATGAGCACCTTGCAGGTGGCGGGCTCGAAGACTTCGGCGCCGAACCGGTGGGCCCCGGCGTACGCCGCCGCCAGCAGCCGGTTCTTCATGACCGACCGGGTGCGGGTCGGCGGGGCGACATTCATCGACACCGTCGTGCCGGCCGCACGGGCAGCGGTGGCGCGCCAGCGCTGCACCCGCTTGGCCAGCGCGTAGTTGGGACCTTGCTGAGCCACCAGGCTGTCGTTGATCCCCGGGTCAGCACCAGGCGGGTAAGCGCGCCGGAGCAGGCGGCCGCCGGACAGCGCGCGCAGCGGCAGGCCGGCCAGCTTCGCCATGGGGGACCGGGTGGCGTAGGCGCGGGCCGACTGCGCGACGGCTTCCGCGGGGACCGCGAACACGTCGGTCGGCGTGGCGAGAAACGCCAGCGCGAGGTCGTCCCGCCCGGCCTGCAGGCGCACGGTCAGCGCGTCGACGGCGGCGGACAGGCGCACATTGGCCGCGCCGTCCGCGTACACGTAGTTGCCCAGGACCAGCGGCCCGTCCATGGCGGCGAGCCAGTCGGCGGCCGCGGGGACGCCGGTCATCAGGTCGAGGCCGGCCCGCTGCGCCAGGGCCTCATCCCCAGGCTGGCCGGGCTGGTCCTGGGCGACGGGGACCAGGAGTGTGCCGCCGCTGCGCCGCGCGCTGTCCAGGATGCGCTCCCAGATTCCGGGACGCGGCAGGTCAACGGCGATCACCCGGGCCCCCCAGCTCAGCAGGGGGTCAAGCGGGCCCACTTCGGCGCCCGCTCCCAGCACCGCGATCGTGCGGCCGGGCAGCCGGAGCCACTCCGGGTGCGCCGCGACCGCCCGGACCGCATCGGCGCAGGACGGCTCGATCACGCCGCTGCCCACCCACGTGTCCAGCCTGCGGAGCAGGGCGCTGCCACCCAGCCGGTCCCCGTGGTAGGGCAGCGACAATTCTTCGGCGGCCTGCCCGGTGCCCGGCACCGTCACCGCGGTGAAGCACCGTTCCGCGGGCGCCGAGAGCAGCGCCCCGAGTCCGGTCTCCTCGCCGCCCGCGTGCACGACCCGCATCCGCTGGTGCAGCGAGCCCAGCCCGTCCCGGGCCACCGATACCGCGGCATCCCTGGATGCCAGGCCGGCTTCGACGAGCCGGCGGAAGTGCCTGATGTAGCCCGCGCGCCAGTTTGTGTCCTGCTCCGCGCCGAGTGCCCCGCCCGGGTCGGCCTGGCGCAGCGCGTCAGCGACCACGGCGCGGCCCACGGCCGAGGTGCTCCGGCGTCCGTCCGCTGACGCGGGAAAGACCACCCCGGCAGGCTCGTCGCCGCTCATCGCGCTCCTGTCCGTGGCCGGGCTGGTCACTCCGCACCCCGGGCGGCCCCGGCCGGCGGCAGGTCGCGTACCTCGTCCTGGGCCAGGCTGAGCCGGACACCGTCGCTGAAGTCTGCCACCGCGCTGATCGGGATGGCTACCCTCCGCCTGCCCCAGAGGTGACCCTCGTCGAGCAGTATGTGGGTCACGCGGCGCCCGCGGTTGAGGACGATCAGTCCCTGAACCTTCCCGACGGGGCCGTTCGCGGCGTGCACCTGGTCTCCGCGGCGGAGCGCCACTGTCCCCGCGGGGATGCGATCAGTGGTGATCCGCAGGGGAGCGGTTCCCGCGCCCAGGCCGGTGCCGATCGCCATGGCCAGTCCCATGCCGCCCGGTCCGTAGTACGGCGCGGACAGCTGGTGGTCCCGGCCGTTGTCCCGGTCACCCAGGGCGCCCGGCACGACCTGCGCATTCTCGGCCTCCCGGAGGCCCCCGAACTGGGCCGTGGTGCACCGCAGAGGGATGGCTGCCGTCCCCGCCCCGGCCAGCCTGACCGGCACGAGGCGCGCTGCCGCACCGCGTTGCGGCGGCTTGACGACGAGGTGGGTCAGCGTGCGGGGTCCGGGATCAACCACGAGGCGGGTCAGTTCCCCGCCGGGGCCATCACTGCAGGCGACCCTGCTTCCGAGGATGAACTCCGTCGATTCGCCCACGCTGTGCTCCGGCTCCCTGGGTCCCCAGCTGACATGTTGTCACAGGCGCGGGAACTTATTGATCGTCTGATCACCACGGCGCGAGACGGTTGCATCTGCCCTGCTCGGCCTGGCCGGGCGGGACCCCGGGAGCGGCCCCGGATCACCCCGGAGCGGGCGTGCCCGGGACGCCGCTCACAAGATCATGGGCGGTCGCGGGCGCTAGAATCGGGTATCGCCGGTCGGGTTTGACGACACAGGCCCGCCGCTGCCGCTTGTGGTGTGCCGCGGGGAAGGGCAGTGCGGGCTGGTGCATGAGGATTACGGACTCGCCCGGGGGTGCTGAGGTGGTGGACCAGCATGAGCCCGGCCGGGCTCCTGCCGGGCCGCCGCGCCCGCCGGTGAATCCGGACTGGGCGGACAAGCTCCGCGATGTCCAGTCGATCACCGATGCCGCACTCTCCGTGCTCGATCCTCAGGCCATGCTCCAGGCACTGGCCGGCCGCGTGAAGGACGCCCTCCAGGCGGACACGGCCGCCGTGCTCCTGCTGGATCCCCGGTCCGGGCACCTGGTGGCGACCGCGGCGAGCGGCCTGGAAGAAGAGGTGCGCCAGGGCGTGCGGATCCCGCTGGGCCGCGGATTTGCCGGGCGGATCGCGGCGGAAAGCCGCCCGGTGGTCATCGACGAGGTGGATCACACCAATGTGATCAATCCGGTCCTGCTGGACAAGGGCGTCCGGTCCCTGATGGGCGCCCCGCTGCTCGCCGACGGGGCGGTGATCGGGGTACTGCACGTCGGGACCCTCAGCCCCCGCGTCTTCACCAGCCAGGACACCGACCTGCTGCAGCTCGCCGCGGACCGTGCCGCGGTGGCCGTCCAGGCCCTCGGCCATCAGGTGGACCGCGCCGCCACCGCGGCGCTGCAGCACAGCCTGCTGCCCTCCGCGCTCCCCGCGGTCCCGGGACTGGACATGGCAGCCCGTTACGTGCCCGGCAGCGGCCATCTCGGCGGCGACTGGTACGACGTGTTCCTGCTGCCCTCGGGCGAGGTGTGCGCGGTCATCGGCGATGTGACCGGGAGCGGCCTGAACGCGGCTGTGATCATGGGGCGGATGCGCAGTGCGCTGCGGGCCTACGCGCTGCAGGCCAGCGGCCCGGGCGAGATCCTGGACTCCCTGGGCAGGAAGATGCGGCATTTCGAGCCGGAGGCGATGGCCACCGTGGTGTGTGCCGTGTTCAGCCCGGCCCTGGACGAGGTCCGCATCACCAGCGCCGGGCACCTGCCGGCCCTGCTCGCCGGGCCCGGCCAGCCGGCCGCCCCGGCCCGGGTCTCCTCCGACGTGCCCATCGGCGTGCCGAGCCCGGCAGCCCGGCGGGTGAGCACGCTGGCCTTCCCGCCCGGCGCGGTGCTCTGCCTGTATACCGACGGGCTCGTCGAGCGCCGCGACCGGCCCGTCGACGAGGGCATCGGGTGGCTGTCCGCCGCCCTCACCGACACGGATCCCGAGGCCGCGTGCGCCTTGGTCATGGCCGCCATGAGTAACTACAGCACCCACGAAGATGATGTGGCGCTGCTCATCCTCCGCCGCGCACCGGGCACGTCCGCCGACAGCGGCCAGGACGAACCCGGCAGTCCTCTCCCGGTGACCGGGGAGGAACTGGCTGTCCGCTGGTCCGGGCGGCACGCCGTGGTGACCATGCCGGAGGAGATCGACGTCATCAACGCCGACGGCGTGGCCGCCGCGCTCGCCGCCGTGTCCGGGCAATCGCCCGAAGTGATCACCGCCGACCTGACCGCCACCTCCTTCTGCGACTCCGCCGGGATCGGGGCCCTCGCCGGGGCCAGCCAGCTGGCCGCCACCGCCGGCGCGGAGTTGCGCCTGGCCCTCGGCGACTCACCCGTGGCCCGGATCCTCCAGCTGACCGGCCTGGATGCGGTCATGCCGATCTACCGGGACGCGGGGCACTCGCTGGCCACGCCGCCCGGGCCGGCTGAGCCGCCAGCCTGACCCGCAGCCGGCGTGGATGCCCAGCGGGATGCCGGGCCGACCGACACCGGATGATGCACGCGCCGGCGCATCACCACCATGGTCCCGGCCGGGCTGGGAGCGATGTGCAGCACGGCGGTCGCCGCCCCGGGATGATCATCTCTGCCCGGCGGCTCATGCCCCGGCCCGGCCAGGAAGCGGGCTTCACCGGGCGTGCAGAGCAACGGGGGCAGGAGCCCGGGACTGGCGTAGTTCACATCGCCGCTGGCCGGGACCAGCCGGGCCAGGCACGCTTGCGTTCCAGGCGCGTATGCAGACCCGCCGGCCAGGTCACTGACGTGGGCCAGCGCCTGCGCAGGCCCGGCGCCGGCCAGCAGCATTCCCCGCAGCACCGTCCGCAGCGGCGCCGCCGTACCGGGCCGCCGGCCTGCCGGCGTGGAGCGGGAGCGGCCCGCAACCGCCCTCGCTCCACGCCGGGCTGCACCACTCAGACCGCGCCTTCCTCCAGGCGGCGCTGGTCCTGTACCTGCGGCGCAGCCACGCCTGATCTTGTAGCTTGCGCTCTCGATTTCGTGAGCAAAGAATGGGGGCTCAAGCCGCGGCTGGCCGTCTTCGGGAAGGACAGCCGGCCAGCGGGATGTCAAGAACCGGGATATTCCGGCTCCCGGCCGGAAGCCCGTCTGGAAGGAGCAGGTCATGGCCGGAATCACCGTCGGCGTCGACGGATCGCACGGGGCCCAGAAGGCACTGGAGTGGGCGATGAAAGAGGCAGCGGCCCACCACGCCCCGCTGACCGCGCTGACGGTGCACGAGGTCGCGTCCGACGGCTGGACCGGTAACCCCATCATCCTTCCCGCCGACCAGCCGGAGCTGGAGAAGACCCGCCACGCGGCGGAGGAGGCGGTGGCCAAGGTCGCCAGTCGTCTGGGCGAATCGCGGCCCGCTTCGGTGACGATCCGCGCCGTAAACGGTATCCCGGCCCAGGTACTCATCGAGGCATCCCGCGACGCTGACCTGATGGTGGTCGGCTCCCGTGGCAGCGGGGGCTTCGCCCGGCTGCTGCTGGGCTCGGTGAGCAACCAGGTCGTCCAGCACGCGCACTGCCCGGTCACGGTCGTGCGGGAAGACCGGTAAATCCGCCCGGCCCGGGCCGGCCTCCGGGCCGTGACGGCCAGCTTCAGAGGTATTCCCTCTTCCGCATCCACACGAGGGTGACCCAGCCCCAGATGGGCGGCAGGTAGGAGGTGAACAGGCGCTGGATGAACACGGCCGCCGTGGCGTCGGCCTCCGAGACCCCGGCCGCCGTGAGGCCGAGGATGAGGCCCGCTTCCACCACGCCCATGCCGCCCGGCGACGGTGAGACGCCGCCGATGACCGCGGCCAGCGTGATGACGACGAGCAGGGTGGGAAGGCGGAGATGATCGTCGAAGGCCCGCAGCGATACGGACAGGGCCATGGCCACGGCCAGCTCCTGAGCGAACGAGCCGCCCAGCAGCAGCAGGAGCTTGCGCGGGGAGCTGGCCACCTCCTTGAGGTTGCCCCAGATGTCGCGCACCCGGGGCCGTAGTTTGGCCGAAGCCAGCCTGCGCAGTTTCGGCACGGCGAGGAGCAGCCCGGCCACGAGGGCGACAGCGATCACGACGGCCAGGATGACCCACACCAGTTTGGAGTCTCCCCCTGACTGGGGGGTGACCTCCAGATGGATGGATCCCCAGGCGAAGGGGAGCGAGACGAGGAACAGCACCGCGGTCGCGATCCAGCTGGAGGTGGCCATGATCGCGCCCGAGCTGAGCGCCACGGACGCGTCGTAACCCTGCCGCTGGAAGAACCGCACCCGGGTCGCGAAAACGGCGGCCGTGCCGCCGGCCAGGGCGCTGAATGCGTTGGCGACCTCGACCGCCAGCACCCGCCCGAACGGAAGTACCCCCGCCACGCTGCCGACGCCTTCAACGGCCGACGCCACGAAGGCCAGCTGGGCCAGGACGAGCGCCGCGATGACCCAGAGCCAGTTGGCGCCGATCACCGTGTCGAAGGACCTGGAGACGTCGATGAGCACGCCGATCAGGGCCCAGCCACCGATGAGCGTGCCAACCACCATGATCAGGGTGGGCCAGCTCACCCGGCGGGGCTCCAGCAGTTTCGGCACCGGGATCGACTTGGCCTCGGCGGCGCGCTGCCGGACCTCGGCCAGGAGCTCGCGCTGGCTGCGCAGCGGCCGGCTGAGAGCCGGGTCGAGCGCGGCCTTGTGAAGATGCTGCAGCGCCCCCTGCAGGACCTCGGGATCCAGGCATGCGGCCGCGGCGCCGGCCGCCCGTTCGGCGCCGGCGGCCAGTGCCGTCGCCGCGATGGCACCGGCCAGGTCGCGGTCGAGCTGGTACTGGGAAGCGTTCGAGATGGCGTTGCGGAAATCCGCGACCACGGTGGTCCCGGCGGACGGGTCGACCAGCAGCACGTCGCCGCTGATCGCGCCGTGGGCGATGCGGGCCCGGCGGAGAGTCAGTATCTGACCCAGCAGGCCGGCCAGCGTGGCGTCCGTGATGCCGGCGGTGTCCGCCTCGGACAGGGGCGTCCCCGGTGGCAGGCCGTAGACGAGCACCGCGTCCCGGGAGGGGCCCGCCGTTCCGGTCTCGAGGATCTCGGGGACGGCCACGCCGGCCTGGCCGGCCCGCAGGGTGAGGTAGGCCTCGTGCTCAACCTGCTGGAGCCGGGTCAGCGTGAGGCTTGGCCCGGAGTCCCGGTAGAAGAGGAACCGGCCTGCCTTGGTGAGGAGCTTCGCGTCGGCCGCGTCCCGGCCATAGACCGATATGCCGATGGGCCGGCCGGCCGGATCTGTCTCGCCTACCTCGGTTCCCTGGTACTTCGCCACCCCCCACACCTGCCGGGGCGCCGCCCGCACCTCGATGGTCCGGATGCCGAGTTCTTCGAGCAGCGCGCGCACGTCCCCGAGCGAGGGGAGTCCGAGCGGCGAGCCGAAGATCAGCCGGACGAGTGCGGTGGCCCCCCAGCCGATGGCCAGGCTGCCGAGGACGTTGAGCGGCAGCCCGTGACCGCCGACGGCTGAGGCCAGGGCCACCAGGGCGACGAAGACTTCGATGAGCCGCTGCACGCCCCGGGCCAGATATGGCAGCGCCGCCCCGGCGACCGCCATGAAGAGAGCGATCTGGAGGACCGGGAAGCGCATGTAGTAGCCGCCGATCAGGATCCCGCCCGGTCTTCCGCCGTTGCTCCCCAGCGCCAGGGTCAGCAGCCCGCTCACCGCGGCGGTGACGGCAGCGCTCACGGCAATGTCGCGCGCGACCTCCCAGCGGCGCGCGATCAGGGCCAGGGCCACCAGCAGGAGCGTGACGCCGAACGCGCCGGCGTCGTAGACCACGGTGACCAGCCAGGTGATGCTCCGCGGCGGCGGGTGGATGACCTCGACGATGGCCCGGTCGATGCGCGAGTTGTAGCGGATGACGAGGATGCAGCACACGAGGGCGAGGACGGCGGCCGCCACTCTCGCCCCGTCGCTGCCGCGCCGGCGCCGCTGTCCGTCGCCGACCGGGGCGAACACGATCGACCGCCAGCCGCGCAGAGCGTGCGGCTCGGGAAGGGAGCCCACACTCTGGTCGATCACGTGGAGTGCCTGCCTTCGGACAGGGGCCCGAGCCACGGGGATGGCTTCCTGACGCGATGCTGGCGTCCCGGACGGCGCGGCGCCATCACCCCGTAAGGGTAATGGTAGCCGCCATGGCGCTTTGGGCTTGCATAGTCATGCAGGAGGCGGCATACTTTCTCGTGTGTCCAAGGTGATCTCCTCCCTGCCCATCGGTGAACGGGTCGGCATTGCGTTCTCCGGGGGGCTCGATACCTCGGTCGCGGTCTCGTGGATGCGCGACAAGGGTGCGGTGCCGTGCACGTACACCGCCGACATCGGGCAGTACGACGAGCCCGACATCGCCTCCGTCCCCGGGCGGGCCAAGCTGTACGGCGCCGAGATAGCCCGGCTGGTCGACTGCCGCCCCGCCCTCGTCGAGGAGGGACTGGCCGCGCTGACCTGCGGGGCGTTCCACATCCGCTCGGGCGGCCGGTCCTACTTCAACACCACCCCGCTGGGCCGGGCGGTCACGGGCACGCTGCTGGTGCGGGCCATGCTCGAGGACGACGTCCAGATCTGGGGCGACGGCTCGACGTTCAAGGGCAACGACATCGAGCGGTTCTACCGCTACGGGCTGCTGGCCAACCCGAACCTGCGCATCTACAAGCCCTGGCTCGACGCGGCCTTCGTCAGCGAACTCGGCGGCCGCCGGGAGATGAGCGCCTGGCTGCTCGCCCACGACCTGCCGTATCGCGACAGCGCCGAGAAGGCCTACTCGACCGACGCGAACATCTGGGGCGCCACCCACGAGGCCAAGACCCTCGAGCATCTCGACACCGGGCTCGAGACGGTCGAGCCGATCATGGGCGCGCGGTTCTGGGATCCCGCGGTCGAGATCGCGCCGGAGGACGTCACGGTCGGGTTCGAGCGGGGCCGGCCGGTGACCATCAACGGAACCGGGTTCGCCACGCCGGTCGACCTGCTCATGGAGGCCAACGCGATCGGCGGCCGGCATGGCCTGGGAATGTCCGACCAGATCGAGAACCGGATCATCGAGGCGAAGAGCCGGGGCATCTACGAGGCGCCGGGCATGGCGCTGCTGCACGTGGTGTACGAGCGGCTGGTCAACGCGATCCACAACGAGGAAACCATCGCGAACTACCACGCTGAGGGACGCAGGCTGGGCCGGCTGATGTACGAGGGCCGCTGGCTCGACCCGCAGGCGCTGATGCTGCGTGAATCACTGCAGCGGTGGGTGGGCTCCGCGGTCACCGGCGAGGTCACCCTCCGGCTGCGCCGCGGCGAGGACTACACGATCCTGGACAGCACCGGTCCCGTGTTCAGCTACCACCCCGACAAGCTGTCGATGGAGCGCACCGAGGACTCGGCGTTCGGGCCCCTGGACCGGATCGGCCAGCTCACCATGCGCAACCTCGACATCGCTGACTCGCGCGCCAAGCTCGAGCAGTACGCCGGCCTCGGCATGGTGGGCGCCGCCCACGTCCAGCTGATCGGGGCGACCGCCCCCAGCGACCTGGTCGGGGAGATGCCCCAGGGGGGAGCGGAGGCGATCGCCTCCCGCGGCGGCGTGGACGAAGACGACGAACTGCTCGACCGCGCCGCGATGGAGCTCGGCACCGACTGACCGGGCCGTCCGCGCTAGCCGGGCTGGTGCCCGGGACGGGTGTCCAGTTCCGCCCACACCGCCTTGCCCGTGGACGTCTCGCTGACCCCCCACTTGTTCGCCAGGGCGTCGATGATCACGAAGCCGTATCCTGATTCGTCGAGACCGTCCGGCGTGCCCGGCTGCGGCCGCTGCGGGTCCGCGTCGTGGACCTCGATCCGCAGCGAGGTGCCGGCCGCTTCCAGCCGCAGGATCAGCATTGCCCCCCCGCTGGCGGCGTGCCGCACCGCGTTGGTGACCAGCTCGGAGACGAAAAGGACCGCAGTCTCCTCCAGATGGGCGACCCGCCAGGAAGCCAGCACCTCCCGCGTCGCCTGCCGGGCCAGTGCGGGGGCCTGCCCGGCGGCAGGCAGTGTCATCTGCCAGGCCCAGTACGAGTTACCCAGCATGCCCGGCCCTCGCAGGCAGCTGGAATTGGCGGCATCCTCCCACATATCTCTGTGCCCTCATTCTTGCTTGTTACCGCCGGTGGTCCGGCGTGTTCCACGGCGGATACAGTGTCGGCGCTCTGGCCTCCCCGTTGGCAGGCGCATCACCCGATGGTGCTCCCGGTGCCCGCGGCCGCGTGAATTCCCCGTGCTGTCGACCTTCGATAGTCCGACACCAGGCTGATCGTCAGATCCAAACTTACTGAAGCTCTGCTGACAGTTGCCCGATGACCGGCTGGACACGGTCTCGGGCGCGACGGTAGCCGGGGTTCTTGACCGGCCATCAGCGCGAGGGAGCCCTGTTCCAGGGGCGCGCCGCAGCATCCGCGGCGTCTTCGTAGTGTTCAGGGTGAACCGGTGGGGCTGGCAGACGGCGCTGAGGAGGGCACCAGGTGGACACGGACCAGCGGCCCGGCCGCCTGCTGTCGGTGAACGTGGGCCTGCCGCAGGACGTGGCCTGGCACGGCCGGACCGTTCACACGGCGGTGTGGAAGCGGCCGGTCCCCGGCCCGCAGATGGTGCGGCGGCTCAACATCGACGGCGACGGGCAGGGGGATCTGGCCGGTCACGGCGGTGAGCACCGGGCAGTGTTCGTGTACCAGATCGAGTCCTACCGGTACTGGCAGCAGCAGCTGGCCCGCGACGACTTCAGCTACGGCCAGTTCGGGGAGAACTTCACCGTCGCCGGCCTGGCCGATGACCAGGTCCGCATCGGCGACCGCTACCAGATCGGCGAGGCGCTGTTCGAGGTGACCCAGCCCCGGGTCACCTGCTACCGGGTCGGTATCCGGATGAACGACCCGCGGATCCCGGCGCTGCTGGTCTCCCACCACCGCCCCGGGTTCTACCTGCGGGTGCTGCGCGAGGGTGCCGTGCGGGCAGGCGACGAGATCGTGCCGGTCGCCCCCGGCCCGGAAGCCATGACAGTGGCCGAGGTCGATGGCCTGCTCTACCTGCCCGGTCATTCCCGCCAGCGGGTCGCGCAGGCGCTGCGGATCCCGGCCCTGCCGGACGGCTGGAAAGCGTCGTTCCGGGCCCTGCTGGACCAGCCCGCCTCGCCCGGCGGGACCGCCGGTAACGCCGGGCTCGTCCCGGTGAGCCCGCCGCCGGCCTGGCCGGGGTTCCGGCCGCTGGCCGTGACCGCCGTCGAGCGGGAAACCAGCTCCGTGATCTCGGTGTACCTGGCCGACCCGGACGGGGCCGCCGTGCCCGCCGCCCAGCCGGGGCAGTTCCTGACCCTGCGGCTGCCGGCCACGCCAGGCGGCCCGCCCCTGGTGCGCAGCTACTCGCTGTCCGGGCCCCCGGGCGCCCCGCCCTACCGGATCAGCGTCAAGCGTGAGCCGCACGGCGCGGGGAGCGAGTTCATGCATACCCATGTGCATGCGGGCGACCAGCTGGAGGTGGCCGCGCCCCGCGGCACCTTCATCCTCCAGCCCGGCGACACCCCGGTCCTGCTGATCAGCGCCGGGGTGGGAGCGACCCCGGTCCTGGCCATGCTCCACGCCCTAGCCGGCGCCGGGTCCGGCCGCGAGATCTGGTGGCTCCATGGTGCCCGGAGCCGGGCGGACGAGCCGTTTGCGAGCGAATCGCGGTCGCTGCTGGCGCAGCTGGCGCGCGGGCACCGGCACATCTGCTTCAGCCGTCCGGGCCCGGACGACGTCCCTGGGCGCGACTACCAGACGGCGGGCCGGCTGACCGCGGACGTGCTGGCCGGCCTCGGCCTGCCGCGCGACGCGGACGCCTACCTGTGCGGCCCGGCGGCGTTCATGGCCGGCGTGTCCAGCGCGCTCGAGGGCCTGGGTGTCGACCGTCCGCGCGTGCACACGGAGATCTTCGGTGCTGCGGGCTCGTCGACGCCGGGTATCGCGCCCGCCGCGGCCCGGCCGCCGCATCCGCCCGCGGGCCAGCCCGGGACCGGCCCGCAGATCGCGTTCGCGCGCAGCGGCCTGACCGTCCCGTGGGACCAGGAGCACGCCAGCCTGCTCGAGCTGGCTGAGGCCTGCGACGTGCCGGTGCGCTGGTCATGCCGGACCGGCGTGTGCCACACCTGCGAGACCTCCCTGCTATCCGGGACGGTCGGCTACACGCCCGACCCGGTGGAGGAGCCAGCCGGGGGCAGCGTGCTGATCTGCTGCTCCCAGCCGCGCGGCGACCTGGTCCTCGACCTCTGACCCCGGGGCTGGCGGTCCGGTCAGCTGCTGGCGATGCGGTCCAGCCACTCGTGCCGGCGCTCTCGTCGCGGCGCCGGCCGTGGGGGAACGGCGTACCGGTGACAGGATCGGCCCGGAGGTCGCTGAACAAGATGATGCCGAGTTCGATGGTGTCTCCTGTGGGTGGTCGCGCGCCCGGGGGGCCCGAGCGGGGGGCCCGACCGGGGCCCCGGGCGCGCGATCAATCAGCGGGTGGTCTCCTCATGGAACGCGTCCCGCAGGGATGGGCGAGCGGGAGGCCGGGGTGCCAGGGGAGAAGAGCGCGGGCCGCGGGAAGAACGCTCTGGTGGGCTCCGGACAGAACAGCCGGCCTGGCCGTCACCGCCTGCCCGTATCCGCCGTGAAAGCGGACGAGTTCAGCCCGGTGCCGATGAGCCGGGCCGCGCGGTGGACGTCGGTGCTGACCGCCCGGTGCAGCTCGGCGGGGGTCTTCGTGCCGTCCAGGTACCGGCCCAGGGCCTGGAACTGGACCCGCCACAGCCCGAGCAGGGCGGTCGCGGCGATCTGCGGCTCCGGATCATCCGGGCTCATCGCGGCCCGCCCGGCCAGGATCGCAGCGGCCACGGCGACGAACTGGTCCATCATGTCGCTCTGATGAGCCCGCAGGGACGGTGTGGCCTCGATCAGCGCGCCGAAGCGCCGGATCCCCGCACCCGCCTGGACCGGGTCGTCCTGGGCCGCGAGCCAGGACGTCATCGCGTCAAGTTCCGCGTCCAGGATTCGCAGCGCCGCCTCCACCGGGGATACGGCGGGGTCGGCCAGGCCGGTCCGGAGCGAGGCCACCGTGGCGTCGAGGCGGTCCAGGATCAGCGATTCCTTGGCCGGGAAGTAGTTGAAGACCGTCTTCTCCGATACCCCGCAGGCCTCGGCGATCTCGCTCACGCGGACGGCGTCGAACCCCCGCTCCAGGAACATCCGGGTAGCGGTGTCCGACAGATGCTGCCGCATCAGGCGCTTCTTGCGCTCCCGCAGGCCTTCAGCCTCCGGCGCCCCGATCCCGGCGGGGCCTGGCACCGTCCAGTCGGCGGCCGGGAGGCTCGTGCCGGTGGCTGGAGCGCCCGTACTGGCGCCCGGGACGCTCGGGTAGCCGGTGGCCGGGCCCCTCGTGTCCGCGGTCGGGGTGCTCATGCCGTTAGTATAGCGGCAGTATTTTTTCTGCTACTATAAATTTTTAGCGGCTAGAAAAACTGCTGCCCGCTTCGTCCGCCGGAGGAGTTCCCGTGAGTGAGATCCGCATCGTGCGTGACTACCCCCATCGCGCCGCGAAGGTGTGGCGGGCTGTGACCGACCCGGCCCTCATCCCGCTGTGGACCGCCACCGGCGCCGGCGGGCGGGCGGACGGCTTCACCCCCATCGTGGGCACGAAGTTCCAGTTCATCGCCAAGCCGAAGCCCGGCTGGAGCGGCGTGGTCGACTGCGAGGTGCTCGAGGTGGACGAGCCGTCGCTGCTGCGCTACTCGTGGGTCGACGGTGGCGACGCCGACGGCGACGTGACCGAGGTCGTCTACCGGCTCCAGCCTCACGCCGGGGGCACGCGCTTCATCTACGAGCACACCGGATTCACCGGTGTGGGCGGGTTCTTCATGGCGAAGCTGCTGGGCCGGGTGCGCCGGACGATGCTTACCGTGGGCCTGCCCGCCGTGCTGGACGACCTCGCCGGATGTCCGGGAAGCACGTGGCCCCTTCGACACGCTGACGTGGACAGTCCCCGTCCATGCTCTGGACTCTAACGGCACGTGGGTGACCAGCGGCATGACCTGCCTGGCAAGCTCAGCGCAGGCCCGCGGCCCCGGCGGCAGCCAGCGCAGTGCCGTCGCGCTCGGTCACCCGGGCGGACGCTGCGGCCGCCACGAGCCCGCCCTCACGCTGGGCCGGCTGAGACACCGCCTCGAAGAGCAGCACCGCGACATCGTCGTCGAGCCGGCGGCCGGTGTGGGCCACGAGCCGGTCCAGCAGCTCGTCCACGGCGGCCTCCAGGTCGGTCCGGCGGAGCGTGTCGAGGCAGTCCTCCAGCCGGAAGTACCGTCCGGCCCGGTCGCGGGCCTCGAGCAGGCCATCGGTGTAGAACACCAGCCGGTCACCCGGGCTCACCGTGAACGTGGACGCGCTCATGTGCGGGCGCAGCCCCAGCGGTGTCGCGTACGCGGCGGGGGTCAGGGCCTGCAGGCTGCCGTCCGGGGTCAGCCGCAGGGGCGGCGGGTGCCCGCAGGTGACGAGCTCGAGCCAGCCGCGCGGATCGTAGTCGGCGAACAGGGCGGTCACGAAGTCCTCGTCCCCGGCGGCCCGCGAGACCGACCGGTCGACCACGCGGGCGATCTCGGGCAGCGCCAGGCCGGGCTGGGCGCAGGCGTCCCGGAAGCTGGTCATCGCCACGCTGGCCAGGCGCACCGCCGGCAGGCCCTTGCCGCGCGTGTCCCCGATGAGCCAGCGCGAGTGGTCTCCGTGGGAGACGACCTCGAGCAGGTCCCCGCCCACCCGCGCCTCCGCCGCGGCCGAGACGTAGCGGGAGGCCATCCGTCCCGCGGTGACGGTGGCCGGGACCTCACGCAGCAGCGCGCTCTGCGCGACCCGCGCGACGGCGCGGACCTGGCTGAGCCGCCGCTGGGCCGCCGTGCGCAGCACCGAGTTGACGACCGCGAAGGCGGCCAGCAGCACGAGCACGCTCAGGTGCGAGACGAGCGTGCCGGGCGGCCCCGGCCGGTGCACGCTGAGCCCGAGGCTCAGCAGCACCGTCCAGCCTGCCAGCACGGCAGTGGGCAGCGGCCTGAGCAGCAGGGAGGCCAGCAGCGGGCCGATGGCCAGCCACGCGACCGTGACCGGGCCATGGCCCGTCCGGTACTGCACCACCGCCACCACCGTGATGGCCAGGCCCAGCAGCACCCCGAATACCTGCTTGGCCCGCGTCCCGGCTGGCTGGGAAGGTCCCGAGACATTCAGCGGGATACCACGGCCAGACCGCACCAGTGACAGGACCAGGCGCCGCCACCTGTTCGTGTTCTCACCCATGAGGCCGCCTCTCATCTGCCGTACCTCTCCGGCTCTGCCCACGCACTGGTAGCAATGATGCAGGCCAGCCTGGAGCAGCGGCTGAACACAACCTCTAGGCAAGCTCAAAGCACGTCCGGGGGTTCCGGTGCGCATGCGGGCCGGCTGGGCTGGCGCCTGGCCAGGCAGTCGAGCTCGGCGGCGCTCACATCGTGCGGGTGAGGCGCTTGTTGCTATTTCCCCGCGCATTGTGGATCGTGGTCGTCGTCGCCTTAACCGTGGCGGAGGTCACGCCTTCCCAGAGGGCGGGGAGCGCCGTTGAGCAGCGAGGAACTGCGGGGGCTGGCCAGAGAGCAGGCGGCGTTGCGCCGGGTCGCGACGTTGGTGGCGCGGGGAGCGCCGCCGGGCGAGGTGTTCGCGGCGGTCACCGAGGAGGTCGGGCGGCTGCTCGGCGCGCACTTCGCCGGGATGGGCCGGTTCGACGGCGGTGACACGGTGACCGTCCTGGCCGCCTGGGCCGTCGAGGGGGAGCAGCACCCCCTGGTACCAGGTCCGTGGCCACTTGAAGGCGGCGATCTGGCCTCGATGGTCTGGAACACGGGCCGGCCCGTCCGGATAAACGACTACGACGGCGTTCCCGGCCCTATTGCCGCCTTCGTCCGGGAGCAGCTCGGGATCTGCTCCTCGGTCGCCAGCCCGGTCGCCGTCGAGGGGCGGTTGTGGGGCACGCTGTTCGTCCACTCGAAGAAGACCCAGCGGCCGCTACCCCCGGACACCGAATCGCGTCTCACTGGCTTCACCGAGCTCGTCGCCGCCGCGATCGCGAATGCCGAGAGCCGCGCCACACTTGCTCGGCTGGCCGAGGAGCAGGCGGCCCTGCGCCGCGTCGCGACGCTGGTGGCCCGCGGGGTACCGCCAGAAGAGGTATTCGCGGCCGTCGCCGCGGAGGTCGGGCGGCTTCTCCCGGTCGATTCGGCGAGCATGTGCCGCTACGAGTCCGATGGTTCGCTCACCTTCGTCGCCCAGTCGGTGGGCACCGTCGCGGCCCACTTTCCGGTGGGCAGCCGGTGGGCCCTCGGGGGGCACAACCTGGGCACGCTCGTGTTCGAGACCGGCCGCCCCGCCCGCGTGGATGGCTACGCCGAGAGTTCCTCCGGCCCGATCGGCACCGTCATCCACGAGGCGTCCCTCCGTTCGGCGGTCGGGACGCCGATCATCGTCGACGGCCGGCTCTGGGGCCTCGTCGCCGCCGGCTCGGTCGAGGAGCAGCCGTTGCCGGCCGATACCGAGGCGCGGCTGGCCTCGTTCACGGAGCTGATGGCGACGGCCGTCGCGAACGCCGAGAGCCACGCCGCGCTGGCCGCCTCCCGCGCGCGGATCGTCGCCGCCGCCGATGAGACCCGGCGGCAGATCGAGCGTGATCTGCACGACGGCACGCAGCAGCACCTGATGTCGCTGATGCTGGAGCTTCGCGCGGCGGAGGCCACCGAGCCTGGCGAAGTGAATGCGCTGAGGGACCAGATAGAGCGCACGGCCCAGGGGCTCACCGGGGTGGCAGGGGAGCTCAGCGAGATCTCACGGGGGATCCACCCCGCGATCCTGTCGAGGGAGGGGCTGGGGCCGGCGCTCAGGGCGCTGGCGCGCCGTTCGGCGCTGCCGGCGGAGCTGGACCTGCGCGCCACGGGGCGGCTGCCCGAGCAGATCGAGGTCGCGGTGTATTACGCGGTGTCAGAAGCACTCACTAACGCCGCCAAGCACGCACACGCCTCCGTCGTGCATGTCGAGCTCGGCGGGCACGATGCGACCGTGCGGCTGGCGATCCGCGACGACGGTGCCGGCGGGGCCGATCCCGCCCGGGGGTCGGGGCTGGTGGGGCTGCGCGACCGCATCGAGGCGGTCGGTGGCGCGCTTACAGTCACAAGCCCAGCCGGCCACGGCACCACGGTGCTCATCGAGATCCCGGCCGAAAGCGCTGCCGGCTAGTCACGGGGGCCCGGACCTGGCTGCCCGCCGGCCAGGATCGGGAGCTCGCAGGTCACCGTGGTGCCCCCGCCGGCCGGGCTGCGGATGGAGAACGTGCCGCCCAGCGCCTCGACGCGGTCCTTCAGCCCGACCAGGCCCGGGCCCAGTCGGGGGCCGGCGCCGCCGGCGCCGTCGTCTCGCACACGCACCCGGAGCGTGCCATCGGAGGCTTCCGCGTACACCTCGACCACCGACGCGTGCGCGTGCTTCGCCGCGTTGGTGAGCGTTTCCGAGACGACGTAGTAGGCGCCCACCTCGACCGGGCCGGGAAGCCGTCCCTCGATCCGCACATCCATGTCCACCGGGATGGCTGATCGGCGGCCGAGCGCGCGCAGCGCCGACCGCAGCCCGGCCCGGGACAGGAGCTCCGGATGGATGCCCCGGGAGATTTCCCGCAGCTCATTGTTCACGTCCATGAGCTCCCTGGCCACGTCCGCGATCTCGGTCCGGATCTCGCCGCTCTGCTGGAGGGCCGCCGCGGAACGCAGCCTCAGGGCCAGCGCCAGGAGGCGTTGCTGTACACCGTCGTGCAGGTCCCCCTCGATCTGGCGGCGGGCCGCATCCGTGGCCGCCACGATCCGCGCGCGGGAAGCGATGAGCTCGGCCCGGTTCTGCGCGTTCGCGACCGCGGTCGCGACCAGATCGGTGAACTGCGTCATCCGCTGCTCGATCCCGTCCGGCGGCGGCCCTTCCCCGGAACCGGCGGCGATCATCCCCCACAGCCGCCCGTCGACCAGGATCGGCATGCCGACCGCGGATCGCAGCCCTTCACGTACATAGGGCTCTCCGCCTGGGAGGTCACGGTAATCGTCGACCCGGGCAGGCTGGCCGGTTTTCCAGACGGTCGCGGTCAGCCCGGTCACCGGGTAGCCCTCCCAGCGTTTCCCCACCCGCACATGAGGGCCGGTCGTGCCCTCGTTGGCGAGCAGCGTCGACGTGCCGTCGGCCTCATAGCGGATCATCCGGGCGGTGCCGTTGCCGAAGTGCCGGAGCACTTCCCTGGTCACCGCCGCGAACACCGCCTCGGGCGGCTCACCCCGGGCGACGAGCATGGCCAGACGCCGCAGAGCTCGCTGGGTATCGGTCAGCTGGCGCAGATCCTGCTCGGCCTGGGCGTTGGCGATCGCCATGGCCGCCAGCTCGGTGAAATCGCTCATGCGGTCGGCGGTGTCGGCAGGGAACCGCCCCCGCCTCGTCACCACGGTGGCCACGCCCCACAGGCGGCCTTCGACGATGACCGGGCTGGCCACGATGGACTTGACGCCCAGCTTGCGGAGGGGGTCCGCCGCCGGGTCCGCGGCACCGCTCCACAGGTCGTCGTCGACCCGGGCTGAGCGGCCGGTCCGGCTTACCACCGCCGGGGCCAGGTAGCCGAGGAGCTCGATGCGTGTGCCGACCGGCGACGTGAGCGAATCCTCTCCGACCGAGCTGACGACCACGGCCCAGCTGCCGGCCTGTTCGAAGCGGCCTATGCTCGCGTTGTCCGCTCCGAATAGCCGGCGGGTCTCCTCAGCGACCGCCGCGAACACGTCGGCCGGCCGGGCGCCCCGGGCCACCAGCGTGGCCACGCGGCGCAGCGCCGCCTGCTCATCGGCAAGCTGGCGCATCCGTGCCCCAGCGACCAGGCCATCGCCCGGTCCGGGGTCGACGCCTTGGCCCGCACCGCCGTCGGCATCCGGCGAATTCATGAGGCCGACGGTAACCCCGGGCCCGGCGGGCAGCAACGCTGGCTCCAGGTTTCCTGGCTCATCCGGGGAGATGGGCACGGCGGGGCGGGGCCCGGTGCCGACGGCGCCGGGCCCTCCTCGTCTGGGCCCGCTTGAGCCTGGAATGCCGGGTGGCGCCCGCCCAGGCAGGCGCCACCCGGCCCGGCCCGAGGCCTGGGCCGGCACGCCGGCGGTCGGCTGGAAGCCGCCCAGCCAGTGCTGGACCCCGCTGGTGGTGGCCAGGTCGATGGCGGAGTAGCCGATGCCCTTTCTTCGGCGCTTGTCAGTATCCCGCTGCGCTGATAGCCAGGCAGAGGGGAGCCTGCGGGCTGCACATCAGGGCGCGCGGTCCAGGCCGCCCGTGATTCGCGGAGCAGGCCATTGAACGGACCCGCGCCTGGGTACGTGCTGGGGAATAACCGGTCACTCTTCTACAACACGCGGGGTATGTCATGCGTAACAGATGGTTTGTCCCGGCTGGCCTGGCCGGCGTCGCGCTGATCACCGCGGCGTGCGGGTCCTCTTCGACGTCTGGCACGGCCAGCACGCCCAGCGCGGCCAGTAGCTCGCCCAGCGCGGCTGCCTCCTCGGCGGCCGCATCCGGTACGGCCCTGAAGACCGCGACGATCAAGGGCATGAAAGTGGTGACGAACGCGAAGGGCTTCACGGTGTACTCGTTCGCGCCGGACACGCCCACCAAATCCAACTGCAATGGGTCGTGCTCGACGTACTGGCCGCCGGTGAAGGGACCAGCGACCGCCGGTGCGGGTGTGACCGGCAAACTGGGCACGATCACCCGCTCGGACGGCTCGACGCAGGCCACCTACAACGGGCATCCGCTCTACACCTACGTCAGCGACACCGCCCCGGGGCAGGACAAGGGCAACGGTCTCAACCTGTCCGGCGGGGTCTGGCATGTGGTGCCGGTCTCCGGGACCGCCGCGCCGGCCGGCTCCAGCAGCAGCAGCAGTGGTGGCGGCGGTGGCTACTGACCGGATGTGGCGCACCGGGCTGCGGGTGGCGGGAGCGGCCCTGCTGGCGGCTACCGCGGGGATCCATCTTGACCTGTACCTGACCGGGTACCGGTCGATACCGACCATCGGCTGGCTGTTCCTGCTCCAGGTGATCGCCGCCTTCGTCCTCGCCCTGGCGGTGCTGGTGACCGGCAGCCGGCTGGCGGCCGCCGCGGGGGCCGGATTCGCGCTGTCCACCCTCGGCGGCTACCTGCTGACGGTCTGGATCGGGCTGTTCGGGTTCAAGGAGGTGCGCACCACGGCCGGGATCGTGGCCGGGATTATCGAGGTCGCAGCCTTCGCCGCGCTGGCGGTCTTCGCCGCCAGCCCTCCCGCGTCCGCGGCGGCGGGGCATCGGGCCGCGCGCGCCCCGCTGCTAGACCGGCTGCAGGACGGGATCCCGGGAGCCGCCTGGGCGACGGCCGGCCTGTCGGTGGTCGCCCTGATCCTGCTGGGGGTGGCCGTGGCCGGCGCGGGCGCTCCGGCCACGGCCAGTGCAGGAGGCGGCCTCAAGGCCGTCCAGATCGGGGGCGTGAGCGTGCTGGCCAGCGCCCGCGGATTCACCCTGTACTCGTTCGCCCCGGACACGCCGTCCAAGTCGGTGTGCAACGGCTCCTGCGCCACCTACTGGCCGCCGGTAAAGGGACCGGTGAGCGCCGGGACTGGCGTCACCGGCAAGGTCGGCACGATCACCAGGTCCGACGGCTCGACCCAGGCGACCTATGACGGGCACCCGCTGTACACCTACGTCGGCGACAGCGCTCCCGGCCAGGCCCACGGCAACAACCTCAACCTCAACGGCGGACTGTGGCGCGAGGTCCCCACGGCCGGCTGAGCCCGGACCAGGGAAGCGTCAGCTGCCGCCGAGCTCCCCGAGCGCGGTCAGGACCACCAGCACGATCGTCGCCCCTGCGAAGAGGCCGTGGCCGATGACCACGGGCAGCGGGAAATTCCGTTCCGGCGGGACGGTGATCCCGCTCCGCTCGCCCCTGGCGGCCGCGGAATCGTGGGCCCGGTACACGCGGAACCAGCGCACGGCCATGGTCAGGCCCAGGGCCGCGACCACGATCAGGGTGGCGGCGGCGGCCAGGGCGAGCCGGGGGGTGTCGGTGATCAGGTACACCCCCCAGACCACGAGCCCGGCCACGGCGAGCAGGGCATGCGCGCTGATCACCGGGACCGGCAGGCGGGTCGCCGCCGCGGACTGGAACTCACGGTCGTATTCGATAAGCCAGATGGTCAGCAGGTACAGGCCGGCCCCGGCCGTGATGATCCAGGTAAGCAGAGCGGCAAGCGGCATCGGTTCCCCCATCCTCAGCCCGGCCGGCAGTCCACGACCAGGGCGTTTACGGCCAGGTACTTTACGGCGCGCCGGACGGCGCGCTGCATCCAAATGAGGGGAGGGGCCCGCATTCATCCCTATCCACGGGCAGGCCGACGTTCTAGTTCACGGTGGCCGCAGAGAGCGCCGGCGGCGAGGTCCAGCGTCTCGAAGGCCAGACGGCGCGACCGATGCCGGGGACCCGGGAACGCAGCCGTCGCGTTCCCGGGTCCCCGGCCGGCTTCCTGGAAGGACATCCTGCGTCCTCCCGGTTCACGCGTCGCGGCACCGCAGCCGCCAGGCGGCCAGGCCGATCAGCACCACCGCATAGCCGCAGAGCACGGCGAATCCGGTCCACGGGCCCAGCGGATGCGTGGCCAGCGGCTGGCCCCACAGAGCCCCGCCGGCGCTGGAGGGCAGATACGGCGCGATGCGCGCGTCGGAGTGCGGGAGCTGCGCGACGATGATCGGGGCGACGAAGAACAACCCGGCGAATACCGACACGCCCACGGCGGTCTTCCTGACCAGGGCGCCCAGGGCCAGGCCGATGACCGCGGTGACCGTCAGGTACAACGACGCGCCGATCACGGTCCGCAGGACGCCCGGATCCGTCAGCGAGATCGCTGACCCGCCCCGGGCCGACTGGATAGCCGTCGCCACGAAGAATTCAGCCAGCGCAGCCAGCAGGGTGACCGGCAGCAACAGCCCGGCCAGCACCAGCAGCTTGGCCCACAGCACTGGCAGCCGGGACGGGACCACAGCCAGCGTCGCGCGGATCATCCCGGTTCCGTATTCGCCGCTGAACGCCAGCACGCCGAGGACGCCGAGGACCAGCTGGGCCACCAGAACGCCGTACAGGCTGACCGACACGGCCGCCGCGGCGGGGTTTCCCGCCGAGACCCGGTATGGCTTTCCCCCGGCGGCCAGGGCACCAACGCCGACGAGCAGGATGACCATGATCAGCGCGCAGTACCAGGTCGAGCGCAGCGCGCTCAGTTTCGTCCACTCCGACCGGATGACGCGGGCCTGGGTGACCCGCCCGGCCACGACCGGAGCCTGGGTCTCGGCCGGCGCGAGCACGGCGGTCATCGCGCTGCTCCAGCGTGGTATTCGACGCTGTCCTGGGTGACCTGCATGAATGCCTCCTCCAACGAAGCCGTCGCGGGCGTGAGCTCGTAAACCGGCAGATGTGCCTGCCACGCGGTTGTCCCGATCTGCTCGGCCGTCGCACCGGACACCCGAAGGATGCCGGAGCCGTCGTCCGTCACGGTCACTCCCGGGCCTGCGAGCACCCGGCTCAAGGCCACCGCTTCCGGGGTGCGCACGAGAACACCTCCGGCGGCCGCATGGCCGACGAAGTCCTCGACGCTGGTCTCGGCGACGAGCTTGCCGCGCCCGAGGATGACCAGCCGGGTTGCCGTTTGGGCCATCTCGCTCATCAGGTGCGACGACAGGAAGACCGTCCGGCCCTCCTCGGCGAGCGACCGGAGCAGCAACCGGATCCAGCGCACCCCGTCCGGGTCCAGGCCGTTGACCGGCTCGTCCAGGACCACGGTCCGCGGCTGCCCGAGAAGCGCGGCCGCCACCCCGAGCCGCTGTCCCATGCCGAGCGAGAAACCACCGGCCCGGGCGCCTGCCACCTCAGCCAGCCCGGCCAGCTCGATCACCTCATCGACCCGGCGCCGGCCGATGCCGGCCGTCCGCGCGAGGGCCAGCAGGTTATTGCGGGCCGACAACCCAGGATGGACGGACTTGGCGTCCAGCAGAATGCCCAGCTCGGACATGGGGGCGGCACAGCCGGGGTACCGCTTGCCGTTGACCCGGACCGTGCCGCTCGTCGGCCGGTCCAGGCCCGCGATCACCCGCATGGTCGTGGACTTCCCGGCTCCGTTTGGGCCGAGGAACCCCGTGACCACCCCCGGTTCCACCACGAAGCTCAGCCCGTCGACGGCCGTCTTGTCCCCGTAACGTTTGGTCAAGCCATCAATCTCGATCACGATGCGTCCTCTCATCAGTCATTGCTGATGACCAGAACGCTACGGAGCCTGCTACCAGCGAGAATCTGCCCAGGGACCGCACTTTCCCGGCGGCCTATGCCCGCAGGCATAGGCACCAGAGCAGGCGCCGTGCCGGCAGCGGTGCCTCATCGCGCAAGCCCGCGCCCGGAGTCGCTGCGGTCGGGCCACTGCTGGCGACTGTGATGTGCGTGACACCCTGGCCGGGTTCTGCAATCCTTTGCATGATGGCGGGGTAGCCTCGGTCCGGACCACAGCAACGTGAGCAGCCCAGGAAACGGGACTCCACCGACACAGGGCTCACCCGGCGAGAGGGCTACGCACATGGCATTACTGTCCCCGAAGGTCATCGCCCAGGTCAGCAGCAGTTCCGCGAGCGAGCTGGCGATGATGTCCTGGGAATGGATCATGCGTGCTGACGGGCAGGTGTTCTACCGGCTCACCAAGGTCGACGGCCGCCGGGAACGCAATCCCTGGACCCTGGCCACCCGGCTGCCCCCCGCCGAACTGCATGCGCTGCGCGGCGACAAGACCAGGGCCACCGAGGTGCTGGACGTGATCGCCCGCCAGCACGGACACCGGCTCAGCTGAGCCAGGCACCACGACAAGCGACCGGCCGTGCGCTCCTGGTCACGGCTCGCGCGGGTGGCCTGCGGAAATCGATTGCGGTGACGGCCGCTTCCGGGGTGTGCTGGTAACCCATGAACGGCACGCCTGTCCCGCTCGGTGAGGCAGCGGAGTTCCTGGCCGGGCGGTACGCGGGCCAGGCCCGCGGCATCTGCGAGCTCGGCGGCGGCGACTGGTCCCGGGCGTTCTCCTTCCGGCTGGCCGGCCGTGACCTCGTCGCCCGGTTCGGCCTCTACGGCGAGGACTTCGCCAAGGATCAGCAGGCCATGACGGTTGCCGGGCTGGACCTTCCCGTCCCGGAGGTCCTGGAGACCGGCCGCGCGCTGGGCGGCGCCTACGCCATGCGCTGACCCGCCGGAATGCGCCGGGCGCAGGAGGACAGTGATCCTGGGCCTGGCCCCTTCAAACGGGGAGGATGGCAACCTCTGGACACCCATGTGGTGCTGTGGTGGCTGACCGACGATCCCGCGCTGTCCGATGAAGTCACGTCCAGGTGTCGGCCACCGGCCAGCAGCGCATGTCCTGGCCTTGGCACCCCGGCAGCAGCCTGAGCGTGTGGCTGCGCCAGGCAGAGAGGAAGGCTATGCCGCCGAGGACATGGGCCCTGACGTCGTGAATGCCCGGTTAACTCTTGCGGCCGGGCCTGGGATCGTCCCGCGGGCGGTTAGCGTGAAACGGTGACCGCCTCCGAATCCGATGACGCCCCGGCGTCTGTCCAGGTCAGCGACGGCCATCGTCAGCTGGCGAATTTCCGTGACCTCGGCGGACTGCGCCTGACCGGCGGCGGCGTCACCCAGGGCGGCGTCCTGTACCGCAGTGACGCGCCGTACCCGGGCGACACCGCGCCCGACGGCGCCCCGTCGTGGCCGCCGGACACGGTGATCGACCTGCGCTCCCCGGGTGAAGGGGGCCCCGGCTACCGGTGGACGGCCGCGGTCACCGTGCACCGGATGCCATTGATGCGCCAGGCGGCCGTGGTGACCGGCGCGGACCGGCCCGCGCGGGACCGGCCGGTCACTCTCGCGTCGGTGTACCTGGCCATGCTCAAGGCCGTCCCGCAGGATCTCGCCTCCACCGTCGGCATCGCCGCCCGCTGCGCCGGCCCGGTGCTCGTGCACTGCGCGGCCGGGAAGGACCGGACGGGCGTGGCCATCGCGGTGCTGCTGCTCGCGGGCGGGGTGGAACCCGAGTCGGTCGTCACGGACTACACGACCACGGCGTCGCGCATGGGCGCGCTCGTCAGGCGGCTGCAGGGACAGGGCCGGCGTCTGCCCGTGGACGTCGATGCGGACTCCGAACTCCTCGGCGCGCCCGCCGACGCGATCAGCCTGGTCATCGACCGGCTGGCCGGGTGGCCGGGCGGCCCCCAGGCGTGGGTCACCGGGCACGGCGGTTCGGCCGGCGACATCGGGCGATGGCGTGACCGGCTGGCCGCCGGCGGCAGCAGCAGTTAACCGGGATCGTCAGGGGCGCCGGGGGAAGCGCTCGAACTCGGGGCGGCGCTTGGCCTTGAATGCCTCGCGGCCCTCCCGGGCCTCCTCGGTGCTGTAGAAGAGGAGGTTCGCGTCGTGGGCCAGCTGCTGGATACCGGCCATGCCGTCTTCAGCCGCGTGGAAGCTGGCCTTCATCAGCCGCAGCGCGAACGGTGACATCTGCAGCATCCGGCGGGACCAGGCGACCGTCTCGGCCTCCAGGTCCGCGAGCGGCACGACGGTGTTGACCAGCCCCATGTCCAGCGCTTCCTGCGCGCCGTACTGGAAGCAGAGGAACCAGATCTCCTTGGCCTTCTTCACGCCGACCAGCTCGGCCAGCAGGCCCGCGCCGTACCCGCCGTCGAACGAGCCCACCTTGGGGCCCACCTGGCCGAAGCGGGCGTTGTCCGCCGCGATGGTCAGGTCGCAGATCAGGTGGAGCACGTGCCCGCCGCCGATGGCGTACCCGGCGACCATGGCCACGACCGGCTTGGGCAGGCGGCGGATCTGGATCTGCAGGTCGGTGACGTGGAACCGGCCGACGGCGCCCGGCTGGCCGGGGTCGGTGAGGTAGCCGGTGTCCCCGCGCACCCGCTGGTCACCCCCGGAGCAGAACGCGTCCGGGCCCTCACCGGTCAGGATGATCACCCCGATCTGGGGGTCTTCCCGGGCGATCACGAGCGCGTCGGAGATCTCGATCAGCGTCTGCGGCCGGAACGCGTTGCGGACCTCGGGACGGCAGATCGTCACCTTGGCGATGCCGTCCTCGCTGACGTCCAGGCGGATGTCCTCATAGCGGCCAACCGGCGACCAGGTGACTGGGCCGCGGACCGCGGCCAGCTCGGGGCGGCCAGATGTCTGGGGGGCGTGGGCTTCAGGAGGTAGCGACATGGTGGACAGCCTAAGACGGCGGCCCGGACCACTGACCAGGCACTGGGGTCCGCCGCGGCCGCGGCTACGATCTGGGCGGCCACAGGGTGAAAACGGCCGGCGGCGGGAACCGGCTCTCCCGGTCCCGTGGGAAGTGACGGGGTACTGTCGGCTCGTGGCGGATGCGGGCCGGGCCGCCCCGACGAGC
>Ga0182024_10003502_pt1 | contig 37270 bp, 33 predicted proteins | sample P32metaG_FD_120480 | JGI IMG/M metagenome (GOLD analysis project Ga0182024, IMG submission 120480) | Permafrost microbial communities from Stordalen Mire, Sweden - P3-2 metaG (Illumina Assembly) | ecosystem: Environmental > Terrestrial > Soil > Wetlands > Permafrost | place: Sweden: Stordalen...
GGCAAGGATTCGGGGTTAACCGAACTTTCCTGAGGATAGATCACCTGCGGTTAATCCGGGCCTGGCCTACAATAGGGAACTTTATCGAAAGGTAACCCATGACCTTGTACGGGAGGTTCTCACAGCGATTGCCGGACAATCTGAGATCATTCGTCGTAGCCGTCCTCCTCTGCGCAGCTTTCGCCCGCTGTTCTCAAGCTCAAGAGCATCAACTCTCCCCGGAAAAGCGGAGTCAGATCGAGGCTGCCGTTTCTAAGTTCATGGCTTCGACTCACGTTCCCGGAATCTCGGTAGCGGTCGTCGAGAACGGAGAATACGAGTGGGGCAGCGGCTTTGGCTTGGCCGACGCGGAAAACAACGCGTCTGCCAGTGAACACACTCTCTTCCGCCTCGCGTCTATCTCCAAGTCGCTGACGGCCACAGCCGCGATGCAGCTATGGGAGCGGGGACAACTCGATCTCGACGCGCCTGTCCAGAAATACTGCCCGTCATTTCCGCAGAAGGCGTCGCCGATCACCACGCGCCAGGTGATGGGGCATCTGGGCGGCATTCGCCACTATAAATCCGGTTCGCAGGACGATCTTGAAGTGGGGAACACGAAGCATTTCGAGAATCCGATCCAGGCCGGGCTCGACTTCTTTAAGAACGATGCTTTGGTCTCGGAGCCGGGAAAGCAGTTTCACTACTCGACCCAGGGCTACACGCTGGTAGGCTGCGTCATCGAGGGAGCCTCCGGGGCGAAGTATGTGGACTTCGTGCGGCAAAACGTTTTCATTCCCGCAGGCATGGCGCAAACGCAAGTCGACAATCGCTTTGCCATCATCCCCTATCGCACTCGCTTCTATCAGAAAACGGAGTCTGGCAGCGTGCAGAATGCCGACTTTCTCGACTCCAGCTACAAGATTCCGGGCGGCGGCTGGTTATCGTCGGCGGAAGACATGGCGCGCTTCGAAGTGGCGATTCTGAACGACAAGCTGATCCGCCGCTCTACGCGGGATTTGATGTGGACTCCACTTAGGCCGTCTGATGGATCGAAGGACGAGTACGGTCTCGGCTGGGGTAATGGCAGCGAGGACGGCAGCGTTTCCGTGGGACACAACGGTGGCCAGCAGGGGACGAGCACTTCGTTTACGATCGCACCCGCGCAGCGCGCCGGAGTAGTCGTCCTCACTAACATGGAAGGCGTGGACGCCAGCAACCTGGCGCAGGAGATTTTGAAAGTGCTAATGGGAACGAGAGAAAACGCTCTTAAGAAATGAATGGTCGAGATCGAATTTGATAGTCCCCCCCATCCTCCTCGGTCGGCACAGATAGGGACTTCACGACCGGACGATTCTTCTTGTTGGGGAGCCAACGCTTCATTTCTTTTGATTTCATCGCAAACACTCCAAGCTACCAACTGTTTTCAGTGGTTCCCTGGGATTGTTTACGAAAGCAATGCAATAGTACCGACTTAGAGCCGCGACGGCAGTTCAACATCGCAATCGCCGACCTGACTTAATGGCCCGAATGATACGGGTGCCCTTTCAGAATCGTAAACGCCCGATAGACCTGCTCCAGCAGAACCACTCGCGCCAACTCATGTGCCAGAGTCATCTTCCCGAGTGAGAGCGTGTGCTGCGCGGCGGCCCGCGCGGCGTCGCTAAAGCCGTCTGCGCCGCCCACGGCAAAGACCAGCCGCAAGGGATTGCGGTCCTGATAATCTCCCAGGAATTTGGCGAACTGCTCGGAGGAGAATTCTTTGCCGCGCGAATCCAGAAGCACCAGAGTCGACTTCGTCCCGGTCTTCGTAGCAGCCGAGCGCCCGGACATTTCGAGTAAGGTCGCTTCGTCTCGCACCGAGACGCCTTCCGCCATTACGTAGCCGGAGATTCGTTTGAGATATTCTTCCGTCAGCGATGCGATCGCCGGTTCTTTCGTCTTACCAATCCACGCAATCTTGATCTTCACGGCGGATTCACTCTCACTTTTTCCCCGAGGCCAACACGACCGACGCTCCGAACGCGATCTTCTCGCCGTCAGACTACTGGCGCACCGCGGCGTGTACCTCGGCCTGGATTTCCAGCCACTTCTCCCCGGGGACACGCTCCAGCACCGGACGAAATGGAACAGCGACGGCCTGCGCCTGCTCCCAGACTTCTTCGACCGAGCCAGGCCACGTCCACGGCAGCGTTTTGGTTTCTTCCTCGACCGCATCGAATCCAGCACTGCGGAAGACTTCCGACAGGCTGCCGGGCACGGCAAACTTAAAAGGATCGGGACCACCGGGCTGCCGCAAAGGCCCGCCGACATCCCGATGCACCACGCCCATCATGCTCCGCCAATAAGGCTGGTCGAACGGCCCCCACGCCAGAAAGCAAGCCCGCGCCCCCGGCCGCCAAACGCGTCGCAGTTCCTGCAAGGCGAGTATCGGATCGCGGAAGAACATCGCTCCGAAGCGCGAGGTTGCAAGATCGAAGCTGTTCTCCGGAAAAGGCAGGCTGTGCGCATCCGCCTGCTGGGTGGTGAAGTTGTTAAGGCCGCGGGTGCGGGCGCGCTGCGCGGCGATCTCGAGAAGATCCGCGCTCAGATCGAGTGCCGTGACGTGTCCGTGCGCGCCCATGCGAGACGCCAGGCTGATTGCTGGCTCTCCGGTGCCGCTAGCCAAATCCAGTACTTGCATGCCCGGCGCCGGCTGCGCGTATTCCACCAGCGCATCGGTCGCGGGCTGGCCCATGGCCGGCGACTTTGCTTTCCACTTCTCGGAGGCAACTAGGCGATATTGGTTTCCCCAATCCGGCTTGGAGTCTGGGTGCGAGGTCATGGCATTCTTCAGATTTTTGAAAAGAAGAAGATTTCTAGCCGGGTGTCGCACTCTTTCGTTCGGTTGAGATTCCCTCAGCGGCTAAAAGCCGCCCCCTTTCAAAGCTGTCAGAGTCGTGCCCTTTCAGCGCCTCAAAGTCACGCCCTTTCAAAATCGCCCTTTCAGAATCGAACCAGCTAACTTTTTCCGCGGCCTGCTAGGCCGTCTTTTTCTGTTTCCTTTTCGCAGCGGACGGCTTGAGCTCAAGCTTCCGCTTTCGTGGAATTGTTTTCAAATCGCCGGGTTCCAGCCGCTTCGCCGACTTCCACAGGCGCTCCAGATCGTAGAACTTGCGCGCCTTTTCGGAGAAAACGTGCACCACGAAGTCAACATAGTCCAGCAGCACCCATTCAGCCTGTCTGTAGCCCTCGACGTGCGCCGGGCGCAAATCCGCGGCCTTCAGACGCAGCTCCACTTCGTCGGCGATGGCCTGGACTTGCCGCGGATTGGTTCCGCTGCACAGTATGAAGTAGTCAGTGAATGCTCCCGACCCTTTTTCCATTTCTAGGATGCTGAGTTCTTCCGCCTTTTTTTCGAGGCAGGCTTGGATGACGGCGGCGATTTGCTGTTTGAGTTGGTTCTTCTTCATGCAGGATCAGTCGTTGGATGTTGGTCGTTCGTCGTGGGTCGTTAGCTCGATCTCATTGTAACTGACAGCCTGCCTCAAACCTGAGCGGGATGCCCCTGAGGATCGTGCCGCCGGATGATTTTGGCCAAGGACGAACGACGAACGACCATCGACTATTTGTACAGCCCCATCTTCTTGATGTAGTCCGCCACTACCGAGTCCACAAAACGGCCCAGGGGCTTGCCGGCGGCGGCGGCCTGTCGAATCGCTGTCGCCGATGCAGGTTGGTGCAGATCTTCGAGCAGGTGGATGGTCACTCCCTTCAGCACCAAGTCGCCGGTGGCGGCTTGTTTCTGAAATGGCTTCGTCACCTCCGGCCGTGGACGCAGGCTCTCAGGCAGGGCGTTGGCCACATCGGCCAGCGAATATCCCGGACGATTCGCGACGACGAACTCGCACTCGCCGAACAGCGCTTCGGGCTGGTGCCATTTGGCAATGTCGGCAAAAGCGTCCATCCCGATCAGGACGAAAAGTTTGTCCTTGGCTTTGAATGAGTGCTTCAGCCGTCGGATCGTGTCGATCGTATAGTTCGGTTTTTCCTGGCGGTCTTTATTGGTTCGAATCGGTACCGCGCCCTCCTCCGGGGCCTCTAGCAAGGAAGGCACGAAGGCCTTCTGCTGCGCGGTGGCGAGCACCAGCATGGCAAAGCGGTGTACGAAAGGCGAAAGTGGCTGCCGCTGTTTGTGGGGCGGTACATTCGCCGGCACAAAATGAATTCGGTTCAGTTTGTACCGATCCAGCGCCACCCGCGCTAGGGCCAGATGCCCGCGATGAACGGGATCGAAGGTACCGCCAAAAAGTCCGATATTCATGGAATAGGGTCAGCCCGCCTAGTGTCCAGATTCCCGGCCCGGGATGCAAGCTGAATCGCGCTGCCATTGTCCTACCGGCCAATCTTTTCTTTGGCTTACGGCCATTCTGGAGCCGGTTTTTCCGGAAAACCGCGATGAACTCCTGTAACTTTCGCGTTTCCCATTATGGAACTAGCATTCTACCTATGCGAGTAACCCTCCCCCTACTCCGCATTCCTGCTGCACGTGCGCCCATACTCCGGTATGGGGTCGCGGTGCTCAGTACGGCCCTGGCGTTGATTCCCACGATTCTGCTCGCCGACGTATCCGAAAGCCGCCTCGCTCTGTTTGGCGTGGCCGTGATGGTGAGCGCCTGGTACGGGGGCTGGAAGCCGGGCCTGGTCGCCACCTCTTTCGCCCTCACCGTTAGCGCCTATTTCTCGCTGACCGGATCCCGCAGCCCGGCGGAATCGCGCACGGCCATCCTCCGCCTCTCCTTGTTCTTTTTTGTGGCGATGCTGATCTGCTGGCTCAATGCGGCCTTGCGTGCGGCGCAGGAGAGTTTGCGCCGTTCCGAGCTGAACTTCCGGTCGCTGGTAACCAACGCACCTTATGGCATCTGCCGTTGCGATTCCGCTGGCAAAATTCTTAGCGCCAATCCCGCGTTCCTCGAACTGATGAGCCATACTTCCCCCGACGAACTGATTGGGCAGCATATTTTTGGCCTCTATGCCGACAACGACCAGTGGTTTGCTCTCGCCGATTTTCTGCGCTCTGCCCAACCCTTCAAGGGACTGACGGCCGAATGGAAACGCAAAGACAGCACTCCCACCATAGTTCGCATTTCTGGCCGCTCGGTTACAGACGGAGGAGACGGCGAGGTCGTGTTCGAGTTGTTTGCCGAGGACGTGACCGAACGCCGCGTCCTTGAGGAACAATTGCGCCAGTCTCAGAAGATGGAAGCCGTGGGCCGCCTCGCGGGCGGCATCGCGCATGACTTCAACAATCTGCTGATGGTGATCTCGGGCTATTCTGAATTCCTCCTCGAACGTCTCGGGGCCGAGCCGCATCTGCGCGGCCCAGCCCAGGAAATCGCAGGCGCCGCCGAACGCGCCTCGTCGTTAACCCGGCAGTTGCTGGCCTTCAGCCGCAAGCAGATGCTGGCCCCCAGAATCGTCAATCTGAACGACATCGCTACGGAAAACATCAAGATGCTGACCCGCATGATTGGCGAGGACATCGACCTGGTGATGGTTCCCAGTCCGAATCTCTGGCCGGTACGAGCCGATGGCGGACAGATCGAGCAGGTCATCATGAACCTTGCCGTGAATGCCCGCGACGCCATGCCTTCGGGGGGAAAGCTCACCATCGAGACCCGCAACATCACGTTCGATGCAGACCACGCCCGTGTTCACGCACCTTTGCCGGCGGGCGACTACGTGATGGTCGCCATCAGCGATACCGGCGACGGCATGGATAACGAAACTCAGTCGCATATTTTCGAACCCTTCTTCACGACCAAGGGAACGAAAGGAACCGGTCTCGGCTTGTCCACGGTATACGGCATCGTCAAACAAAGCGGAGGATACATCTGGGTGCACAGCGAGGTGGGCAGAGGAACGACGTTTAAGATCTACTTGCCCCGCATCGCCTCCACTGGCGAAGCCGCCACCCGGGTCGCCGCCCCAGCAGACTACCGCAAAGTCGAACCCGGCACGGAAACGATCCTGCTGGTCGAAGATGAGGCCAACTTGCTCTATCTCGCCCGCCAGTACCTGGAGAAGCAGGGCTATAAGGTGCTCGAGGCGGCGGACGGCGCGGTTGCCATGCAAATTGCGGTGGCGCATGAGGGGACAATTCATCTGCTGCTCACCGACGTGATTATGCCCGGCATGAACGGCCGGGAACTCGCTCAGCGCATTTGCGAAATTCGCCCCAACGTGAAAGTGCTCTACATGTCCGGTTATACCGAGAACGTGATCGGACACGACGGCATGCTGGATGCCGGCGTGCGCCTGCTGCAGAAGCCCTTTAATCTTCGCGACCTGAAAAGCAAAGTGCGCGAAGTGCTCGACGCAACTCCAACTCTCCCGGAGGTCGCCATGTCCACGCAATCCGCTGAACCACTCCAGGCCGCGCGTGTAAGAGAAGCTCCGTCTGCGCGCGCGCAAAGATTCTACCTTCAATTGCCGCTGCGTTATCGCCGTCTCGGCGAAGAGGAATGGCACGTCGGCACCACCGAGAATATCAGCCGCTCTGGCATGCTTTTCGAGGCGGACGAATTATTGCAGCTCGCCGCCCAACTGGAAATCAATCTTGTACTCCCCGCGGAAATTGCCGGACTCTCGGCGACGGAAGTGGTATGCCGCGGAGAAGTCGTGCGTACGATTGAGCAAAGAGGAGAAACTCTGAGTCCTGCTTTGGCCGCGCGCATTCTGCAGTATCACTTCCAGCACGGCCCCCTGCCGCGAGCCTGATGTGCAGCAGGCTAGTTGCTAGTGGCTAGTTGTTTAGTTGTCGAAGAGGAGCGCGAAAGCGCTCCCCTTATTTTTTGTACGCCGGATCATTGCTGAACTAGTGCTCTAGGGGGATAATGGCGAGTTCCCAGGCCATTTCCATATTCCAAGCTGATCAGGATGGGAGGGCTCCGTGAAAGCCATTCTCCTAGTGTCACCCTTAATGATGCTGATCTCTCAAGTCGCCATTGGCCAAAGTAATGCGGCGCAAGGCGCGGCTGCTCCATCCGTACAACAGTCGACTCCAGCGCAGGCCACAACGTCGAACTTCACGTCCGCCAAAGGACTCGTACTTGAAGATGGAACTCCGGTGAAGTTGCGGATCAACCGTACGATCTCCTCGGGGGACGCTCACGTGGGCGACACCGTGGACTTTGAGGTTCTCGAAGACATTACTGTGAATGGCACTCTCGTCATACTTAAGGGCGGGCTCGCCTTCGCCACGGTCACCGAAGCTCAAGCCAAGCGCAGAATGGCTCGCGGCGGAAAGCTCGACATAAATATTGACTACGTGAAGTTGCTCAGCAGCGACAAGGCGGCTCTGCGTGCGGTGAAAGATATGAACGGTGGAGGCCACACCGGAGCTATGGTGGGTGGAATTGTGGCAACCAGCATTGTCTTTTTCCCGGCTGCGCCATTCTTCCTTTTTATGCACGGAAAGGACATAAGCATTCCGAAAGGGACAGAGATCACCGCCTATGTTAACGGGGACATGAAGTTGGACATTGCGAAGTTCCAGCCCGCTGCTCCGACCCAACAACCAGCCATGACCCAATCCGCTAGTCCCACGGCGACATCCTCTTCAGCAAAGCTGCAAGTGGAATCGAACCCTTCAGGCGCCGATATCGAGATCGACGGCAGCTTTGTAGGAAACACTCCGTCCGACGTACAAGTACCCGAGGGCGAGCACACCATTAGCGTGAAGAAGGCGGGTTTCAATGACTGGGAGCGAAAAATGAAAATCAGTGGCGGGAGCAGCGTACATTTGAACGCGGAACTGGAGAAGTCAGCCACCCAGTAGGCGACATGGCTCGCACATTTGTTCGATTGGAACAAAGGGAAGCACGCAGGTGCTCCCCTTCTTAGTTTGTCTTCGTATTGTTGTTACTTGCTGGACCCAGCCTGCATACCGTCGCCTGAGTCACCAAGCTCCAGGGCAAATTTCTTGCCTTGGAAGCGAGCGCCAGCAAGAGTACCGGTTCCATCGCCGTTCATCTTAATGACGGCTGCACTGTTCTGTGCCGGTGAGTTCAGGTCTACGACCTTCGCCGGCACTTTGGCGAGCACGGTTTTGCCTTGCAGGATGCTGACTTCCACATCAGGACCGTTGCCGTCCCACTCGAGTTTGTAGTCGCCAGCTTTGAGCTTGGTTCCGTTAACCGTCGTGGGAGTTTGCAAGCTCAAATTGGCTTTGGTTGCTGCGAACGCGCTGCAGGCCAGCAGTAGAGCCAACCCCATCACCAGACTTTTTGAAACTGTCGCGAACTTCATAGCTGCTCCTTATTTCTTCCCCGTCACGTCGGGAAGCGGTTGGGGGCGGCCCGGCTCACGACACGCGAGAAAACACTTGTGTTTCCGCGCGAATCGCCTACAATGCTGCCGCCAGGGTGGTGCAGACAAGCACAAGCTTGTTCTGCCGCGATGGGGGTTTTCTCACTTGGGCCGCCAAACCGAGCGTGAGAGAATCCCCAGACCCCGCAAGAATGTCGGAATCAGTTCTGGCCAGCATCACCTCTGCGCCGGCCTTTTACCCACTCTGAGAATTTACGTATTCGATGCTCTCGAAGTTTCCTCGAATTGCAATCTCTATCGCATTTTCTCGTCGCACTTCTTTGGACGATGGGCACATCGTTCCGGTAGCAAGAAACGCTGGCGAATTCATTTTAGGAAAGGAACATCGGGCGTGTGTTTTGTTCTGACTCTGTAGAGACGTAGCTTGCTACGTCTCCCGTGGCGAGGCGAAATGTAGCTGCGTCTCTACAATTGCATACGAATCAGTCTGCGTCCCCGTGCTGGCGCTCGACGGACCAGATGCTTGCCTGATCTTTCTCGAACGGATAAATGTGTACCATCCAGTTGAAGATCACGGGATGAAATGTTCCGCCGGCCGTTTCGCAAGCTTCCTGCGTGCTGATGGATCCTCGCAGGCCAAACTGTGGATGCGGCGCCAGCATTTCATTCCTGCGGCCAGCCGGAGGGGCGCAGAAATTAACGTGCTCGTGCCACTGCGCCACGCTGAGCGGAATGCGCTCGTCGAGTTGCTCTTCCGTGAAACGTTTGGGCGCGGTGTACATCACGCCGATGAGCTTGTAGTCGTCGCCGTGCTTCTCATAGAGCAGTGACGTAGGGTGCTCGGGATTGAAGCGGAGCGCTGCTTCCATGGCGTACCCGTAGTTGGTGAAGTGGTACATCTTCTGCGCAACTTCCGGGTGGAAAATCTTGTAACCGTCGGCCAGTGCGGTGTGATAGTCCGTATATTTGTCTGAGGCCTTCCGCGCTTCTTTCGCTATCTCGCGGGCGCGCGCCGTGTCCCCCGGCTTGGGCTGGCGCAAGCTCGTCATCTTCATGTGCGGGCCCATGTCCAAGTGTCCTTCCATGGAGTTCATGACATGAGCGCTGGCATCGCTGTCGGCGTCTTTCTCTGCGTCAATGGGCATGTCTTTCATTTGCATGTTCGACATATCGTGACCCGGCGTGCCGGACATATTCATGCCCGGCATGGACTGCTGGCCGCCGGACTGCGCGCCGCTAGACGGAGCGCTCGTTGTTTGCCCCCAGGCGATGCTGCACGCCAGGATGGTAATGAAAAACGCTACTCGATCACGCATAGGAAATTCCTCACGATCTCAGTTGCTATTAACCCTGCCGCAGAGCGGATGTTTCTGCCAGATATCGCGGGTTACCTGCGATTACAGAGGTAATCGAATGGTCTCGAAGTTGCTTATAGATTTGCGCCCGATCACAGCGCCGTCCGTCGCGAGAGCGTCTCGCTCTCGCAGTGGCAGCGAGACGCCGCCACCACAGCCGCCGGGACGGCGACGCTACTTTTCCCCCATTGGCGGCATCGCGCGGTTTCTGGTACACCTAACTTCTTGACGCTCGAATCCGCCATCTTTCTTTTTTTCGCTGGAGTGCTGGGCGGAGCTCTGAATGCCGTCGCGGGCGGGGGGAGCTTCGTCGCGTTTCCGGCGCTGCTGTTCACGGGCGTGCCTCCGATTCCCGCCAATGCCACGAACACGATTGCGCTGTGGACTGCTGCCGCGGCCAGCGGAGGGGCGTATCGCAAGCGCCTGGACGTTCCGCGTCGCGTGATGATTCCCCTGCTCGCCGCGAGTTTGATCGGCGGGTTGGCCGGAGCGTTTCTCCTGCTGAAGACGCCAGCCCAGACGTTTATGCGAGTATTGCCGTGGCTAACCCTGGGAGCGACTTTGCTTTTTGCCTTCGGCAGGAAACTTGCGGGCGGGCGCAAGTCGGTGATCGATCACCAGGCTTCGACAGCGGCGCTTGCGGGAACAACAATATTCCAGCTTTGCGTCGCCGTCTACGGAGGCTACTTCGGCGGTGGCATGGGCATCGTGATGCTCGCCATGCTGGCCGCGCTGGGCATGACCGACATTCACGCCATGAATGCGCTGAAGAGCGTCCTGGGGTTTGTGATCAACGGCGTCGCAGTCATCACGTTCATTGTGGCGGGCGCCGTGTATTGGAAACACGGAATAGTAATGATAGTAGGCGGAATTGCGGGCGGCTACCTGGGCGCGCACTATGCACTGAAGATGCCGCAGACATGGATCCGGATGTTCGTTGTGCTGGTGGGCGCAGGCATGACCGTGTACTTCTTCTGGAAGTCCTACTGAAGCGGCGAAGCGTTGTCATCCCGAGCGAAGCGAGGGATCTAGGTTTCTGCCAGTGCTACTTGAGAAGTCAGTGGCGCCGACAGGAACCTAGGTCCCTCGCTTCGCTCGGGATGACAACAATGAGGAATGACAACGACGAGGGATGACAGCGACAAGGACTATTCCTACTGAATCGGCGCGGAGACGTGTTCGTGGACGATGAGCCACTTCCCGTCTTCGTTTTCGAAAACCACCGTCCAGCGAAAATTACCCATCTCGACTTTTCCGGCTTTCGTAGTCATCTCTTCTTTCAGCGTGGCCGTGGCCCAGACCAGGTCTCCGTGCAGATGAATGCTCACGTCGTCGTTGAGAGTGAACTTCGCACTCTTGTAGCCGGAGACGACATTTTTCACGCCCTTCTCGTATTCGTCCCAGCTGTCGTACTTGAGTGGAGCAATGTCGAAGAACGTGTGCGGTCCTGTGGCGTAGAACTTGGCGACATTGGCGGTGTCGAGCGTCGACCATCCGTCCCAAATCTTCTGCAGGTAGGCTTTATCGGGAGCGGGGCCGGCATGGGACGGCCTCGGCGCGGCCTTTTTCATTTGCCCGGATCCGGCCAGGGTCAGGGCGAGCAGACACAGCGAAACGGTGATAAAACGGTTGTGCATTGCGGTTTTCCTCTGGGTAAGGATTAGCACAGATTTTCGCACACACGGTGACTAAAACTCCAAGAGTCCGAGGCTCAGGCTATCTATGTCGGCCTTCGGAGATACTTTTCTGTAGGGTCGTGGTCGGGGTCGCCTCGCGGGCAACGTCGGCATTGAAGGTAAGTGCGTCGAATATCGCCACGCCTTTTCGGGGGTCGCCGCGTGAGGCGGGCTGAAGAAGACTTGTGATTTTCAGGGTAGTCCCAGGATGAATCACGTCGTCCGCTCCATCACCGAAAATCACCCATTCGTCATCTGGGCGCGTTGGGAGCCCCACGTTACCATTTCCGTCCAGTCCGAACTGACTTACCGTGAGGCCGCAGTTCCGTCTAAAGCGGATACTGGGAAATTTGGCGAGTCCCCTCCCTATGTTTGAGAAGCCCATACAAAAGAATCGGTGGAGCCCGTTGTCAAAGGGTACGGTGCCAATTCTGCCAGTTTCCAAGAACAACTCCAACTTGGGTTGCGGTCGCTTCCCAAACAGGTCGGCGATCTGAAAATACTCCATCGGAATCGTGCCAGAACCGACTCGAAGGTAAAACCTCCAGTCTTTTCGAGAACGCCTGGGCGGGCCCTCGGATGCCGGCACATGGATGATCACGAAGCCGGACTTCAATCCTGTCTTCTCGCTGCCCTCTACCGCTTGTACCCCTTCGATTCCGGGCTCGACGAGTTGCCCGATTGATCCAGCACCCCTGACTGTACGGCCTTCGTGTCAGCTACCGGCGCAGGCGACTCGACTAAGTCGGGTTCGTCCTTGGAAGTTGCTCTGGCCCTCCTGCCCACGACGAGCACGCCGCCCTCGGCATTTGTCAGTCCACAAGCCGCTTTTGCAAACACTCTTTGCGCATCCTCTTCTCTCGCGGGCCATTCCTTACAATCAAAGTGGGCATCCTCGCTGTTCCCAACCAAAGCGAGGATAGCGGCTGCATCCTGAAGTCGGCCAGAAAGCAGTTCTGCATATCCGGGCATGGCCTCTATATTATCCGCGACTAACCGCGGCTAGACAGTGGCGTGGGAATTTGACCGATTTCCACAGCACACGCTAAAATGGTTGAGTTTGACTGTACTCGCCGACCCGTTCTGGGGACGCCTGCCTTGGCTGCTGAAACGCCGCGGCGGAAAACACAGCAAGCACAGGAAAATAAGCAAGCCCCTTGGTTGCGCCCGTGTGCGCCCTGGGTTTCAGTAGAGTTCCGTTTGAGAGTTCCGTTTCACGAGTTCCATTTACGGGCTTAATTTCACGACATTTGACGGAGGCATACGTATGTACGCGGTTATCCGCGCCGGTGGAAAGCAATACCGGGTGGCGCCCGGCGATGTAATTCGAGTGGAGAAAGTGGGCACCGGCACCGACGGTCTGGTGGAGTTCCCGGTGGTGGCGGTTTCCGGCGAAGAAGGCAAAGTGGGCCAACAGTCGGACGCACGCGTAGTCGGCGAAATTGTGGAAGAAGGCCGCGGCGCGAAGATCCTGGTGTTTCACTACAAGCGCAAGAAGCAGTACAAGAAACTCCGCGGACATCGCCAGGCGTATACGGCGGTGCGCATCTCTGAGATCGCTTTTGACGGGCAGAGCTTTAAGGCTCCCGAATTGCCCAAGAAGGAAGCGAAGCCGAAGAAGGTGAAAGCGCACGAACCGCACGAGCACGAGTCACACGAACACGAGGCGCCGGCAGCACACGCGAAGGCCAAGAAACATTCGACTAAGAAGAAGGCTGCGCCGAAAAAGGCGGCAAAGAAGTCGCATCCGAAGAAGAAATAGAAGCTGGATGGGCGAGTCGCCCGTCCCCACACATTTTACTGACAACCGAGAACTGAGAACTGTCATATGGCACATAAAAAAGGACAAGGCACTTCACGAAACGGCCGGGATTCCAACGCGCAGCGGCTTGGGTTTAAAGCATTCGGCGGGCAAGTCGTGCCCGGCGGCACCATCATTGTTCGGCAGCGGGGCACGCGCGTGAAGCCGGGGCTGAACGTCGGCCGCGGCAAAGACGACACTCTCTTCGCCAAGATCACGGGCCGCATCAAGTTCCTGAACAAGGGTTCGATGGGCAAGTTCGTAATGGTCGAGCCCATGGAAATCGACTAGCGTCTCCGCTGTCGGAAGGTTCGCGGGGCGGGAGCCCCGCGTCACACAGCCTCGCCTTCGGGACGAGGCTTTTGTTTTGCAAGGCTGGAGTTCCTACGGACTGTCATCCCGAGCGAAGCGAGGGATCTGGGTGTTTGCCTGCTAGGGCGACTCCGGTAGTGTAGGCAAGAACCTAGGTCCCTCGCTACGCTCGGGATGACCGCCGTTCTTGGTGCGGGATGACAGGCATTCTTGGTGCAAGCATGTTTATTGATGAGGCCAAAATTCGGGTTAAAGCGGGAGACGGTGGCAATGGCTGCATGGCCTTCCGCCGGGAGAAGTTCGTCCCGCGCGGCGGACCCTCCGGCGGCGACGGAGGCAAGGGCGGCGACATAGTCATGGAATCCAGCGAGCGCCACAACACGCTGGTGCACTTTCGTTTCAATCCTGAGCACAAAGCGGAGCGCGGACGCCACGGCGAAGGTTCGAACAAAACCGGACGCGACGGCGGCGACGTGGTTCTGAAAGTTCCGGTAGGGACCATCGTGTACGACGACGAAACCGGAGATAGACTTTTCGAGTTTGCGCAGGCTGACCAGAGCTTCGCGATTGCCCGCGGCGGCCGCGGCGGGCGCGGAAACGCGCGCTTTGCCACGTCGGTACACCAAGCGCCGCGGGAGCATGAGGCGGGGCGTGACGGAGAGGAACGCACCTACCGGCTGGAATTGAAGCTGCTAGCCGATGTCGGGCTCGTGGGATATCCGAACGTGGGCAAGTCCACGCTGATCTCCCGTATTTCCTCGGCGCGGCCCAAGATCGCGGATTATCCGTTCACCACTCTCGAACCCAACCTGGGAGTGGTCGCTGTGGGCGATGCGAAAACGGAAGTAAGTTTTGTAGTGGCGGATATTCCCGGCCTGATCGAAGGGGCGCACATGGGGGCCGGCCTCGGCACGCAGTTCCTCCGGCATATTGAACGCACTCGTCTGCTCGTACATTTGGTCGACATTTCCGACGCCAGCGGCCGCCCGGATGTGACCAAGGACGTCGAAGTAATTCTGGGCGAGCTAGGCAGCTTCGGGGCGCATCTCGATGAGAAGCCGATGATCATGGCGGCGTCGAAGATCGATGCCGTCAACAAAGACAAACTCGCCGACTTAAAACGCTATTGCAAGAGACATAAGTTGAAGCTGTACGAAGTCTCTGCCGTGACTGGCAAGGGGATTGAGGAATTGAAATTCGCGATGGCAAATGAGGTGGAAGCCATCCGCAAGGATGCTCTGAAAGCCGCACGCACGTTAGACCAGACCACCGCCCTTTAGTACTTCGGCACTTTCGGATCCACGCGGTCGGACCAGGCCGCGATTCCTCCAGTCAGGTTGTGCACCTTCGGGAACCCCGACTGCTGCAGAAATGCGACTGCTTTTGCACTCCGTCCGCCCATCTTGCAATGGACCACGATTTCTCGGCTGGAGTCGAGTTCACTCACGCGCTTCGGCAGATCGTTCAGGGGAATCAGATATCCGCCAATATTGCAGATTTGATATTCGTGCGGTTCGCGCACGTCGAGCACAAAGAGATCGTCCTTGGCGTCCAAACGCCGCTTCAACTCTTCCACCTGAATTTCCGGAACGCCACTAGCCACAGGTTTTTCCTCCCCGCGAATCCCGCAAAACTCGTTGTAGTCTATCAGCTTGGTGACGGTCGGATGCGTGCCGCACACCGGGCAGTCCGGATTTTTGCGCAACTTCAGTTCGCGGAACTTCATGCCCAGCGCGTCAATCAGCAGCAAGCGCCCAATCAGGGGATCGCCGATGCCCAAAATCAATTTGATAACTTCGGTCGCCTGCATCACGCCCACGAGACCTGGCAGAATGCCGAGCACGCCGCCCTCTGCACACGAGGGAACCAGTCCAGGCGGAGGCGGCTCGGGATACAGACAGCGATAGCACGGCCCATCTTCCGTGGCAAACACGCTTGCCTGTCCCTCAAAGCGAAAGATGGATCCGTAAACGTTTGGCTTACCGGAGAGCACGCACGCGTCGTTCACCAGATAGCGCGTGGGAAAGTTGTCGGTGCCGTCGGCGATGATGTCGAAGTCGCGAAATAGTTCCATCGCGTTCGCACTGCTCAGCCGCGTGTCGAATGTACGCAGGTTCAGAAAAGGATTGATCCCCTTCAGTTTGTCCGCCGCGGAATCGAGCTTTTTGCGTCCCACGTCGGCCGTCGAATGAATAATCTGTCGCTGCAGGTTGGTATAGTCCACCACATCGAAGTCGACCAGACCCAACGTGCCCACGCCCGCGGCCGCCAGATACAACGCCAGCGGCGATCCCAGCCCACCCGTGCCGATGCACAGCACCCGCGCCGCTTTCAGCTTCTGCTGCCCGTCCATGCCCACCTCGGGCATGATCAGATGGCGCGAGTAGCGCAGGATTTCATCCTTGCTGAGCGTTGCTGGAATTTCCGTGATGCTGGCCATAAAGTCCTCGGATGAAACTTGAATTGCCGGGCTCTCGAGAAACAGGGAGCCAGGACGCCGCCGCCGAACGCTAAACGTGGAAAGCTAAACGTCGAAACAAATGTCGAAGCCAATCGCCGAAGCCATATCCCGAAAAAGTTTGTCATCCCGAGCGAAGCAAGGAACCTGGATTCTTGCTTGCGCCACCGCCGAGCCAGGAGCTACAAGCAAAAACCTAGATCCCTCGCGTTACTCGGGCTGACAAAGCAGCTTCGCTCGGAATGACAAAGCAGAATCGCTCCGCCGACAACTGAGGGATGCGTTTTCAGCGCCTCCGGCGATGGAAGGCACGATGGAAATGTTATCACCCTCCTCCAGCGCCGTCGCCTCTTTGTGCAGGTAGCGAATGTCTTCGTCGTTAACATAAAGGTTAACGAAGGCGCGCAGTTTGCCCTCCTCGGTGTAAAGGTGCTTCCGCAGATCGGGATGCTGCGCCACCAGCGCGCTCATCGCTTCGCCGACTGTTGCGCCCTGCACTTCTACCGAGGTTTGCTTGCCAACGTACTGCCGCAAAGGTGTAGGAATGTGAATTTTGCTCATGGATGTACTGTAAGAGATGCGGTAACGGTGCAGCAAGATTCAGAGCAGGTCTTGGCGTAAGGATGCGAAGTCCCAAGACCCACCACCTAAGACCTACCAACCATCCGGAGCCCTGGAAGCCACTTTTCTGGCCCTTCCGCCCTAACCTAGAATCTCTCAGGGAGAACTACGATGACGATTTTTGATCCAGCTCGCAGCAGAATTATTGACGGCGGCGGTGGCCACGGCGGCAGCCTGATTCGCCTGATCGGTTTGGGAATCGCCGCCTTCCTGCTCGTGATCCTGTTTTTCAGCGCCGTCACGAAGGTGGGCACGGGCCACGTGGGAGTGCTCACTCTCTTCGGGAAAGTGCAGTCCGGAGAAACGTTGGGCGAGGGAATTCATCTCATCAATCCGATGAAGGCGAATAACGAGCTCTCCATTCAAACCCAGACGCTCAAGGAATCGGCCAGCGTGCCTTCGAGCGAAGGCCTCATGATGAGCTTGGACACTTCGCTCATTTATCACCTGAATCCGGACCGGGCTGCCGAAGTTTTCCAGAAGATTGGTGCCGATTACGAAAATGTTGTGGTCGAACCCACGCTGCGCTCCGCCATACGCGAAGCCACAGCCTCCCATACTGCCAACGCTCTCTACACCGGCGAACGTGAAATGGTGGCGAAGCAAATTTATGATCAGGTGAGCACGCAACTCATGCAGCGCGGCCTGATCGTGGAAAATGTTCTTCTGCGCGACATTCAGCTTCCCGCCACGCTCAAGGCCGCCATTGAAGCCAAACAGCAGGCCGAGCAGGAGTCGCTGGCCATGAACTTCCGCCTGCAAAAAGAAACCCAGGAAGCCCAGCGCAAGCGCATCGAAGCCGCAGGAGTCCGCGACTTCCAGCAGATCGTCGCCCAAGGCATCACACCGTCACTACTCGAATGGAAAGGAATTGAAGCCACCGAAAACCTGGCCAAGAGCCCTAACTCCAAGGTGGTGGTGATCGGCAACAACAAAAACGGCTTGCCGCTAATCTTGGGGCAGTAGCAAACGCTAGGATAACAGCAGCACATGTAGGGACAGCCGCCTCGGCTCTCCGTCGCCCCGAGGGCGACGGTTTTTGCCCGCGCTGCTACCATTGAAACCGTGCAGCCCCTGCTCGACATCCGCCAATTAAACATCGAATTTCCCGCGCCGAACGCAGCAGTCGCTGCCCCGCGAGCAGGCGAACAGCCCCCTCGACATCGCTCAGAGCAAGCTCGGGCGGTTGTCACCCTACAAACTCTTCCCGCCGTCCGCGATCTCAGCTTCTCCATCGCTCCCGGCGAAGTCCTGGGCTTGGTCGGCGAATCCGGTTCCGGCAAGTCGATCACGTCCCTCGCCATCATGAAGTTGTTGCCGCCGCAAGCCCGAGTCTCGGGTGAAATCGTTTTCGCAGAAACCGGCGCCGCTGCGCGTAATCTTTCCTCCCTCGAGGACGACGTGATGCGTCAATTGCGCGGCTCGCGCATCGCCATGATTTTTCAAGAGCCGATGACCGCGCTCAATCCAGTTATGCGCGTTGGAGATCAGATCGCCGAAGCGGTGGTTGCGCACAGTTCCATTTCGAAGACTGCCGCCGGGCAGCGCGCCGTCGACGCCATGAACGAGGTCGCGATCCCCGATGCGGCGCGCCGGGCTCGCGACTATCCTCATCAACTCTCCGGCGGCATGCGCCAGCGCATCATGATCGCCATGGCTATCGTCAACCGCCCGCAGTTGCTGATCGCCGACGAACCAACCACAGCACTCGACGTCACAATTCAGGCGCAGATTCTTGAGTTGCTCGCTCAATTGCGCACCAAGTTTGGATTGGCGATGCTTTTCATTTCTCACGACCTGGCGGTGGTTTCGCAGATCGCCGATCGCGTCGCTGTCATGTACGCGGGTAGCCTGGTGGAGCTGGGCGCGAAACGAGACATCTTCCAGTCGCCCGCGCATCCGTACACGCGCGGCTTGCTCCGCGCCGTGCCCGACCTCAAGACGGACCGCGCTCGCCCGCTGCAGACGATTGAAGGCACGGTCCCCGCGCTGCACGCCATGCCCGCGGGTTGCGGGTTTGAGCCGCGCTGCGAATTCCGCATTCCCGAGTGCGTGCGCGCTTTGCCGCAGCTGGTGCAGGTTTCGGCGGGGCACTGGGCCCGTTGCCCGGTTATAAACTCTTAGCTGCGAAGTGATGGAAAGAGAAAATCAGAGCACCCGCTCGAGCTGGTCACGGTTCCGCAAAAGCAGCAAAATCAATATGGCCAGCAGTCCCGGCCCGATCCACCACGCGTCCAAGTATTTCCCCAGCCACCACTGGACGAAATAGATGTTTCCGTCCCGGAAAGGCACGCGATAAGAATGCACGGGGTCTGGCGATTGCAGCGCCCAGTTCGAAACCGTCGAGAGCAGTCCGAAGTGCAGCACAGAATCTGCCATCAGGAGTGCCAGGATAATCTTGAACCATAACGGCGTTCTGTTCTTGAACCGCCAGCCCAGCAAGCCGCGGCTTGTCATAATGTTCTTCTCCTTCGTGCTCGCGCACTGCATCTTAAGTGCGAAACGTTAGTCTATAATCGGCAGTTTGTCCGGTGATCCTTGCGAATCCTGCTGCTGAGCGACATCCACGCAAACCTCGAAGCTCTCGAAGCCACTCTCGCCGCTGCTCCTTCGTTCGATGTGGTCGTGAACCTAGGGGACATTGTGGGCTACGGGGCCAGTCCGAATGAAGTAACCGCCCGTTCTCGCGACTTGGGGAAAATCTTTGTTCGCGGCAACCATGACAAGGCCGTCACCGGCCTTTTGGACCTCTACGATTTCAACCCCATGGCTGCATCTGCCGCCATCTGGACGCGCAACGAATTGACGCCCGAAAATCTCGATTGGCTCCGCGCTCTGCCGAAAGGCCCGGTTCCCTTGCCGGATTTCCCACAAGTACAGTTGGTCCATGGCTCTCCCAATGATGAGGATGAATATGTTGTTTCGCTGGGAGACGCGCTCGCGCCGCTCATCACCTTAACCACTCCCTTAACTTTCTTTGGACACACGCATTTGCAAGGTGGATTTTTTGTTAACGACTCTTCCGCCGATGGCCTCCGTCCGGAGTACCGCTCTGTAGGCCAAGCCGAATCCATCCCGCTGCAGCTGAAGCCCGATGCGCGATATCTGATCAATCCCGGTTCTGTTGGGCAACCGCGCGACGGCGACTGGCGCGCCGCTTTCGCGCTGCTGGATACAGAGGCGCAGGTCGTGCACTTCCACCGCACGCCCTACAATCTGAAAGCAGCGCAGGATCGGATTTTTGCCGCGAAACTTCCACCGCGGCTGGCCACGCGGCTGGCTGCGGGACACTGAGCGACAGGCGTGTCAGGCTGTGGAAGTTTCTTGCAAAAGATTCTGCGACGAACCTCGCTTGGCCGTACGCTGACCGCCCTTTTGGGAAATCGGGCGGCTTTGGGGGTATCCCCCTCTCCCTGCCTCTGAAACGCTTGACTGGCGCGGGATCTGCAAAAAGTCTCTGCAAAATCCTGATAGCAGATGGCTTAGAGGTCAGAATCCTGATAACAAAGGACTTTAAGGCCTGTGTCGTGGTCTCTTCCTGCAGCGCTTTCGCTTTAGCTATGATCTGCTTTCTTGAGTTGGAGCACAAGGTTGGAGGTCACATGGTTGAGTGGAATTGCTGTTGAAATTCCGGATCGTTGCCCTTGTTGTAAACTCGGGCATGCCCGCTCATTCCTCTCGCAGTGCCGGAACTAAGCCGCTCTTCGAAGCCCGCGAGAATCCACCCACGCACTATCTGATCGCTCACAGCGACGGCGGTGCGCGCGGCAATCCCGGACCCGCCGGTTATGGTGTCGTCGTCCAAGACGAAGCCGGATGCAAAGTGGCTGCTCTGAGCGAATATCTCGGTCACCAGACCAATAACTTTGCGGAGTATCAAGGACTGATTGCCGCGCTTGAATATGCGCTGCAGCACGGGCCCAAGGCGCTGAAGCTGATCAGCGATTCGGAGTTGCTGGTGCGACAGATCAAGGGCATCTATAAAGTGAAGAATGTGACCTTGCAAGACCTGCACGGCCGCGCGAAGGAATTGATCGCGCAACTTGAGTGGTTCTCGATTGGCCACGCTCTGCGCGAGCAGAATCAGGAAGCGGACCGCCTGGCGAATGAGGCCATGGACAAAGGGATGGGGCGGAGTGTGGCGCGGGCGCCTGCGCAGACTTCGGCTCAACCCCTGCAGGAATTCGAAGGTATTGTGCGCAATGGAAAAGTGGAATTATTGAGCGGCAGTCTGCCGGAGGGCACGCGCGTCCAGGTGCGCGTGAAGAAGTAAGCTACTGGACAGGGTCCCACAGTGATTCAGGTGTTGGCAAAAAGCGAACCTCAGGGGCTTAAAAGCCCAGTCTTTATGCAGGCTGTAGCGCCACGACTGAAGTCGTGCACTTCCCACACCCCGATGATGAGAGCGCAAAAAGCGAACCTCAGGGACTAAAGAGTATTTGTGAGAACATGTGCCGTCCCTGCGGGACTCGCGTGCTTCTCCCACTCTCACCCGACACTGCCATGCCGGGCTTTCCCATGCCGCCCCTTCGGGGCTGGAAGCTTGTAGTTTCATTCTGCCTCTTTCCCCGACCTTTAGTTCTCACGCACACGTTGAAGCCCAGTCTTTATGCAATCTTTAGCGGCACGACTGAAGTCGTGCCCTTCCCAAACCCAGATGATGAGAGCGGCTCCAGAACCCCGACTGTGAGAGCGGCTCTGGCGAGAGGCCAGCTATTCATTCCGCCGCCGAAGTGTGGTCGTGCACGATCTTCCATCCTTCAGGAAATTTGCGAAATACCAGAGTGAAGAGACCGTGGGGAGTCTTCCCATCCGGCATGGTCAGATGCCATTCGCCGCGCACGAATGCCGCCTCCGGGCCCACGATCTCGATGCGCAAAGCGGAGAAGTCCAGTGTTCCCATCTCATGCCCCGGACTCGCATAGGTTGCGCGGTAGCGCTCCAGCGTCGCTTGCCAGCCGCGGGTCTGCTTGCCGCCTGAAAAGAAAGTTAGTTCTGGAGAGTTCCAGTAGCCGGCCATGAAGGCTTCCACGTTGTGATGGTTCCAAGCGTCCTGCTGCGTGCGCAGGACTTGCTTGACGGCGGCCTTGTTATCGGTTGGCGCGGTTTCTGGCGGTGGCTCTCGCGCGACAGCGACGGTTGCGAGTAGTGGCAGTGCGAGCAGGAGGCAGAGGATCAGGTTATCTTTCATAGTTCTCTCTCGTCGTGGGGACGGTGCTTGCAATGTCTTTCTGCCGGCGCGGGCGAGACGTAGCGAGCTACGTCTCTACGATGTAGCCTCTTTCAGGGCTGATCAGTGCGCTTCTTCCGTTGCCTGGGCTGCGTCCGGCGTATCTACTTTCTGAGGGACCGCGTGCGGTGCTAGCGGCGGCGACTGGAAATCGCCTGGATCCTTGCCTGCCATTGCCACGGTCATGAAATTCATCCAGATGGGGAGGGCCGCGTGTGCTCCGGTTTCTTTGGCGCCGAGAGATTTTTTCTCATCGTAGCCGACCCAGACTCCACAGGTCATGGTGGGAGAGAAACCCATGAACCAGGCATCGGTAAAATCGTTGGTTGTGCCGGTCTTGCCGGCTACCGGAAAGGGCAGCCTGGCCGCGGCAATTCCGGTGCCATGCAGCACCACCTCGCGCAGCATGGAGGTCATGATGCGGGCGGTGCGCTCGCTGATTACATCCTTTACGTCGGGAAAATCTTCTTCCAGGACACGGCCTTCGTAGTCGGCCACGCGCGTGATGTAGCGCGGGATCACGCGCACCCCGTCGTTGGGAAAGACGCTGTATGCCGAGGTTTGTTCCATCAATGTAATTTCGGCCGCGCCCAGCGCCACCGGCAAATACGGCGGCAACTTTGCCGTGATGCCGAAACGCTCCGCGTAGTTGATGACGCTTTTGATGCCGACTTTGTTCGCCAATTTCAAGGCCGGAATGTTGCGGGACTGGGCCAGCGCGCGCCGCAGCGTGATGATGCCTTCAAATTTTTCGTCGTAGTTGTGCGGAGAGTAAGGGCCGGAGGAAGTTTCAAAACTGATGGGCTCATCGAGAATCGTGTCGTCGGGACTGGCGCCCTCGTCGATGACCGTGGTGTAGACATAGGGCTTGAACGAAGAGCCCACCTGCCGCATGGCCTGCGTGGCGCGATCAAATTTCGACTCGTTGAAATCGCGCCCGCCTACCATTGCCTTGATTCCGCCGGTGGCGTTGTCGATCGCCAGCAGCGACCCTTGGGCTCCGGAATCCTGCTCGAGGCTGATGCGGGCGGCGCCGTTCGTGCCGAGCGCGAGAATCTTGACATAGGAGATGTCGCCGGTTTTCAGAATGTCAGCCAGTTTGTGCCCGGTCCAGGCAACGTCCCCTTGGCCAAGAGCTGCGGTGTATCGTCCAAACTTCAGCGTGGCAATGCCAGTCCCCACGGAGGTCACCAGCGCGTGGATGTAACCGTTCACCTCAGGCTCGTCGTCCCAGTCGGGATGAAAATATTTACCGAGAACCATCCCATTGGCCGCCACGTTTTCCAGATGACCCTTCCACCCGTGGCGCCGTTCATAGACAGCCAAGCCGTCGAGGACCGCCTGGTTCGCGGCTCTCTGCAAATCCACATCGAGCGTGGTGTAAACCTTCAGGCCGCCCTCGTGCACCTGGTCGGCTCCGTATTTATTCTCAAGGTAGCGGCGAATCTCTTCCACAAAATACGGAGCCAGCGAATTGGGATCGTGCGCCAGATGCAGCACCAGGGGCGCGGATCGCGCGTCGGCCGCCTGCGCGGCCGTAATCTTGCCGTCTTCCAGCATGGCATTGATTACCAGATTCCGCCGCTTCTGCGCGCGGTCGGGATGGTTGATCGGCGAATATACCGTTGGGCCTTTCGGCAAACCCGCGAGCAATGCCGCTTCCTCGAGAGTCAGCTTGCTGGCCGGCTTGCCGAAGTAAAACTCGGACGCGGCCTCGAAGCCATACGCACCGTGCCCCAGAGAAATCTGGTTCGCATAGAGCGTGAAAATCTGCGGCTTGGTGAACCGCCGCTCGATCTGGATGGCCAACATGGTTTCCTGCACTTTGCGATGAAAGGACCGGTCGGGCGACAGAAAGAGATTGCGCGCCAACTGCATGGTCAGCGTCGAAGCTCCTTGCAGGCGGCCGCCCGAAGTAACATCGCGATAGGCGGCGCCCACGATCCGCCAGAAGTTAATCCCGGAGTGCCGGTAGAAATCTTTGTCTTCGATCGAGACCAGGGCATCGCGCAAGACCGGAGGGAAATCGTCGTAGCTCGCCACTACGCGGCGTTGCAGCGCGAACGATCCAATCACCCGCTCATGATCGTCATAGAGTTCGGTGATGGAACTGGGACGGTAAGCTTCCAGCGCATCGACCTGCGGCAGGTCCGTGGTGTAGACCAGCAACAACCCAGCGGTCGCTCCCACGAGGATTGAAATCAGCACAAGCAGGCCGAAGAGCACGCGGCCCACCAGCCTGCGCCCGCCGATTTCCACCGGGGGAAGAGTTTCGTAGAGAGAGATCATGGGGAGTCGAAGTCAGGATAGCATTCGCGTGGGCTTCTTCGGCACGTCCTTGGGCACGCGTTTTGTTCGCAAAAGAAAATCGCGCTCCCGTGGGCGCGCGATCAAATCTAATTTATCCTGTCATTCCGGGGGCGGCCGGAGCGAAAGCGACGGCAACCGAGGAATCTGCTTCTTGCCTCTAGCTGGCTCGACTCTTCAGAACTTCTACGGCCTTGTTCAGCTGATCATCCACTGGATTCTTGGGCTTGGCTTCCTGATCCGGAGTGGCCGCGGTGTCTTCGTCGTCCGGACCGACGGAATCGTCCGTGGCATCCGCCACCAAAACGTTGGGCGTGATCGCCGAGTCTTGAATGGCTTTGCCGCTGGGTGAATAGTATTTTGCGATGGAGAGGATCAACGCGCCGCCATCGGGAAGGTCAATGGTTTTCTGCACCGAGCCGTCGCCAAACGTCTTATCGCCGACAACGTCGCCGCGTGCGTTCTCCAGAATCGCAGCCGCCACAATCTCAGCCGCGCCGGAGGTTCCCCGGTTTACCAGAACAGCGACCGGAAGGGTGGTGATCGCTTTGGCGGGATCGGCATTGAAGGCCTGTCGCGGAAATTTCTGTCCCTGCAAGTAAGTAATAGTTCCGTGATTGAGGAACAGGTTCGCCGCCGCGACGCCTTCGTTCTCGTCCCCCTCGGCGCAGTTTCGCAGATCGAGCAGAATCTTCTTCGCTCCCGACTGCTCCAGCGACTTGATCTTCGAAGCAATTTCTTGAGTCTTGCCTTTGGTCAGGGCTTCAACTTTTACATAGCCGATCCCGTCTTCCATCATCTTGTCGGCTACCGGAGGGATGCTCACGATATCGCGCGTGATCACAACTTTCTGCGGCTCTGCCTTGCGCGCGCGGACTACGGCAACATTCAGCGTGGATCCCGGCGTGCCGGCAAGCATGCTCTTGATCTCAGGCAGCGACATTTCCCGCGTGCTTTGCCCCTCAATCGATTCGAAGATATCGGTTTGCTCAATCCCCGCCTTCTCAGCCGGCGAGCCGGGCAACACGTCGACGACCGCGGCGTAACCAAAGCGCTTCGAGATCACGGCGCCGATTCCGCCCTTGGCTTCTGACTTGTGGGTCTTATAAGCCTTGTAGGCATCCGCCGACATGTAGCTGGAGTTGGAGTCTAGCGATTCGAGAAGTCCATGCAGCGCGCCGTCCGTCACCTTGGGGATGTTGGGCTCTTCCACGTACTCACTGCGCACGCGCGAGAGCACTTCACTGTAAACCTGCAGTTGACGGTAAGAGCCGTCGTTGGAGGAGGCGTGCACGCCTCCCAGCGAACCCACAACGACGAACAGTAATACGGCAAAAGAGGTGACGAGAACCACTGCTTTAGTTTTCATGGACATCAGTTTTGGTCTTCTTCTGGAAGGAGTTGCTTCCCTGAGAAACTCTCCTAATTATATCTCTCTAGATGCAGTTTGCGACGGTTCAGCTGCTTGATTTGAGCCTCTTCGGTAACGCAGGGGAAGCGTTCACGGGTGAACCGGCTGCGAGCCGTCATCGCGTTGGCTTGTTGAGGGTGGGATTGCGGGGAGACGATCCCTTGCCGTCTTCAACAAAACAAACCACTTACTTTCACGTCGTGGGTTTGAAGGTCATTGTCAGCAGCGTCTGGACCGATACTGCTCGCCCATTCATGGCGTAGGGCTTGAACTTCCATTGTTTCACGCCGTCGATTGCGACTCGCGCGAAGGCCAGCGATCCCTGCAGGAACTTTGCGTCTTGCACGGTGCCGTCGCGGCCAATCAGAACCTGCAAGACGACTGTCCCTTGCTGTCCCTTGGCCTTGTCGGGGTAGGCGAGGGCGGGCTGCTCAGTTAGCAACGAACGCTCCGTGGCTTCCGAAACCGCGACCGGTTCAATCGAATCCATGGCAGCTTCCGGGGCCTTGTTACCGCTGGCATCGGGAGTCATCGAGGCTAGTTGCGACTTCAGACTCGACGGCACGTTGCCAACCGGCGATGCAAGGTGCGGCTGCGCAGGCTTCGGCGGCGCGGGTTGCGCCGGAACCGAAGGCACGAAGGATGCAGACAGAGGAACCACAGCAGGTGTATCAGAACGCGGCGCGGCGACGGGAGCGGCAAGCGTCGGACCCGGCGGTCCGCTGACAGGCTGCGCGGTCTCGGAAGTTGATGGGAGCACCTGCACTGCGGAAGGCATCTGGTCGCTCGGAGTCGCCGCCGCTGCGTCTGGCTGTCCTGCACGCTGGTCCGGGTTCGACGCACCGTTGTTTGGTTTTTTGAGGGTCGGATCAATCACTGGAACCACTTGAATTTGTGAAGGGTCGGTCGTGGCATCCGGAATATTCTCCGAGACCGGCAGCTTGTACTCATCCCCGGCGCGGCCAAAATCTTCGTGAGCGACCGGGGCCTGAATCGGGGTGACCGGCTGGGGATTCAGCCAGCCGCGCATCGCCTGCTGCCCGCGAGCCCAGACCCCCTGCATCTTGGGGTGCCATGGAGCTTGCGGCGCAGCCAGAATCGCGCAGCCGGCCAGAACCAGGGCCCCAATAATTGCGCCCTTCAGCCGTGACCTTGGCTGTGGGTTCTCCCGGGAGTCGCTCGTTTCCCCCGCCATATAAGCGAAGAGTTCTTCTTCTTTCTTGCGCTCTTCTTTCTTAGACTCCTGGATGCCCTTGTGATTCGACTTGGGCTCGGGAACGGAACCCACCACCAGGTCGTCCGACTTCGGCGGAGCCGGCGGCGCGGAGTGTGTAGTCGTCTGGTCGTAGCCGAGTAATTCGGGTTTCGCGGGAGGCGGAGGCGCCGGCACATCCTCTGGAATCGGGGTGGAAGCTCCAGCCCGGGTTCTTAAATACCATTCCAAGCCGCGGGGGCCACCTGGCGGAGGGGGTGAAGCCGAAGCAGGTGAAGGCCGAGCGAGCTTCTCTGGCGCCACCGACGCGGCGAACGGTTCCAAATCTTTCAGCGAATCTATACCCGCGAAGGACGACGCAAACTCAGGCGCATGCGACGTGGGAACGAAATGCGCCCCCGGAACCGACGGGGAAGATTGCTTAGACTCTTCCGCCCGCAACGGTCGTTCTTTTCCCTGTCCTGCACTCGCGAACAGCGTTGCCGAAAGAGCCGCCGACGCTCCTGCTGCGGCCGCTTGCGCCGCGAATGCCGCCGATTCCTGCTTCGCGCGCAGCAGATCGCGGGCGGTTGCTAACGTATCTTTGACCTGGCTGCCCTGAAGCGGTTTGCGCAAAATCGAATTCGCGCCCGCCTGCAGCGCCTTTGGAACGTTGCCATCATCACTCACAATCGCCAGAGTGAGCGGGCGTTCGGAGGCCTTGCGTTCGCGAGCTGCCGTCAGCAGCAGTCCAGCTTCCGGCTGCTTATCCCAATCAATGATGACGATCTGAAAATTCTGCTGGGTGACCTTCTCGACCGCAGCGCCGGCGTCGGAGCAGTACTCTCCCTCCACCCCGAGACCAGCCAGCACCTGGCGAATCGGCTCGGCCGTTCCCTCATCTGAGGAAAACAAAAGGCAGCGAAGGGCCATGCTCCTTCAGACTAGGGTGAGCCAGTAACTGGGGCAAGATTACCGTGGGGGACCGAAGGTCAGCGAATGGGTTACTGCGGGTACATGCACTTCCGCGCGATACGTTAGAATTTTGGGTCGTCAGGGCCTAATGCTCCATCCTGTGTTCCTCGGGGCCCTCTGTGGTTAAAGTTTTTTTGTAAGTTCGTACCCGCGCCCCTATGCCCCTGCAAGAACGTAACTACTGGCTCACTACCGCCGAATTTCCCGGCGTTGAAGCTCACCCTCTGCCGGAGGTCGTCGATGTAGCCGTAATCGGCGCAGGTTTCACCGGCCTCTCCGCCGCCCACACACTAGCCAAGCGCGGCGCGAAAGTTGCCGTGCTTGAATCCGAAACCATCGGCTGGGGCGCCAGTTCCCGCAATGGAGGGATGGTCCTCACTGGGATGAAACTCGGCGTCAACCAGCTCATCTCCATGTACGGACGCGAACGAACTCAGCGCATGTATGCCGCCTCGCTCGCCTCCTTGGACTGCGTGGAACAGATCGTGCGCCAAGAGTATATTGACTGCGACTTCTCCCGCTGCGGGCATCTGGAAGTCGCGTGCAAGCAGAAGCACTTTGATGACTACGCCCGCCAGGCCGCAGTCATCGCACGCGAGTTCAACCACACGCTGCGAGTTGTTCAGAAGGAAGAGTTGAGTTCCGAGATCGGGTCAACCATCTATTACGGCGGCATGGTGGATGAAGTCAGCGCCGGCTGCAATCCCGCCCGCTACGTCGCCGGCCTCGCCCGCACCGCCATCAAAGTAGGAGCAGAGATTTGCGAGCATACTCGCGTTCAAACCATTCGGCGCGAGTCGCGCCAGGGCGCGGCCGGATCGAAGCTCATCACCTCTCGCGGCTCGCTGTGGGCGCACGAAGTCTTTGTCGGTACCAGCGGATACACGGGCATGGCCACTCCCGCGCTTCAGAAGAAACTCATTCCAATCGGATCGTTCATCATCACGACGGAAGTTCTTCCCGAAGCGCTGGCCCGCGAACTCAGCCCGCGCAACCGCATGATCTATGACTCGAAAAATTATCTCTATTACTATCGGCTCACGCCGGATCGCCGCATGCTGTTCGGGGGCCGCGCCGCATTCTTCCCCGAGACCGATCGGACAATTCACCAAAGCGCCGAAATCCTGCGCCGGGGCATGATCGATGTTTATTCCCAGCTCCGCGACGCCAAAATCGACTACGTCTGGGGAGGCACGCTCGACTTCGCCTTCGACATCATGCCGCACGCTGGCCAACTCGACGGCATGTATTATGCCGTCGGTTATGCTGGGCACGGCGTTGCCATGGCGACGTATCAGGGCCAGAAGATTGCCGAACTGATGGCAGGCGATAAGCCGGAGAATCCGTTTGTCGGCATTCCCTTCCCCGGCGCGCCGCTCGGCTTGTACAACGGGAAGCCTTGGTTCCTGCCGCTCGCGGGAGCTTGGTATAAGTTTCTGGATTGGGTCAGCTAGTTAGCGCACAGGTCGCGCAAGGTTCCTAATGGCTATAGCCGCTTATAACGTCGCGAAAAATAAGACCGGAATCTACGTTTTGTTTTTATCGCTCATTACGATCTACGCTGTTGCCAGGGTCTTGCAAGTCCTCCCAGGTAGAATCCCCATGGCGGCGGTGGTTGCGTTGCACGTCCTCCCGCCGATCGGGCCTCGAAGCGCAAAAAGAAAAAGAGAAAGCTTTTTTCGCTCTGGCGGAACGCTTTCGAACCGCGGCCGATCCCAACGAGGTAAAGCAGCTTGGCGATGAGATGAGGCGCTTCATCTTCGGTGAATGAATGCCGCAGATCGAAATCTGGTCCCGCCTTCCCGCCGCGCTTCGGGACCAGCGCATCGTAGATTTCGTAACCAAGATCTTTGGCGATCTTCAGCGCCTTCTCATGCGTGGAAATTGTGATAGGAACCGGCGAGGGGCAGAGGACCCGAAGAACGCCCAGCGCGCCGACCACGTCCTTCCATGGCATGCGCATCTTGCGGCGGGCAACGGGGACGAATTCGTTCAATACCTGCACGCCGACTATGCCGGCCCGCCGCCAGCAGCGCCTCGGCCCGTGGGCCGCAAGGATCGTTTTGCGCAAGGGCGTAGATCAAGACGTTCGTGTCGAACAACGCCTTACCGGGCATTCGCGCCGGCTCGGTCGAAGATAAATCCTGCAGGCAAGGGCTCGGAGCTTTACGCAGGCGAGCCAACCCACGCTCTCTGCTGTGATCGCGGCTCACTTCGAAGGCTCGCCCATGCGCAACTCGAATTTCAATCTGATCGCCTTCTTTCAGTTCGAGCGCGTCGATCACCGCCGCGGGCAAGCGCACGGCCAGCCTATTCCCCCACTTCCCCACCTGCATAGCATGCAGGCACAGACAAAAAGGAGTAATATTAATTCCAAGAACTAATGAATTAGTTGCACAGATTCTCGAAAGGACGTAACTCAAATGAATGTAGGAATGCAGTTGAAAGACAGCTCAAAAAAATGGACGCGGCGGCTGGCGGTGCCGATGCTTGCACTGGCGCTGGTCGCTTCGTTCGTAACCTATGAATGCGTGAAGCCAGCAGCGGCAAGGGCGGCAGATGCGGCGCCCTCCGCCGCACCACTCGATGTAGACAGTGTCAGCTCACTACTTGCTCTCGACAAGGCAATGGAGACTCTCGCGGCTCGGGTCACCCCGGCGGTCGTCAACGTCACCGTAACCTCGAAGACCAAAGCGGAAGCGTCTGGCAAGCAGATGCCGGAAGACATGCAACAGTTCTTCGGCCAAGGCGGCCCGTTTGGTCAGTTCTTTGGGCCACACATGCAGCAGCGCCAACCTGAGATCGAGCACGGCATGGGCAGTGGCGTGGTGATCTCGCCCGACGGCTACATCGTGACCAACAACCATGTGGTCGATGGAGCAGTCGACATCCGGGTGACCACCAGCAATCGCCGGGTTTTTAAAGCGAAACTCGTTGGAACCGATCCCTTGACTGATCTGGCAGTCTTGAAGGTGAACGCCACGGATTTGGCCAGTGCTCCGTGGGGTGACTCGAAGGAAGTTCGTCCGGGGCAAACGGTGCTGGCCTTCGGCAATCCCTATGGATTTCGCTTCACGGTGACGCGAGGAATCGTGAGCGCGATAAATCGGGCGAACCCGGATCCTACCAATCCCAGCAAGCCCGGTGAGTTCATCCAGACCGATGCGGCTATCAACCCCGGCAATTCCGGAGGGCCGCTCGTGGATGCCCGCGGCGAAGTAGTCGGGATCAACACCTTTCTCGTCTCTCCTTCGGGGACGTTTTCAGGTATGGGTTTTGCGATTCCGTCGCAGATCGTACGGCCGACTGTAGAGACTTTGATCCGCTACGGCAAAGTCAGCCACGGTCGCATCGGGATCGGAATCTCGGATGTCACTCCCGAGAATGCGAAGTTCTTCGACAACTCAACTACCGGCGGAGTGGTCACGCAAGTCGAACCAGATTCGCCCGGAGCAAAAGCCGGCCTGCAGATCGGCGATGTCATTACCGAAATCGATGGCCAGAAAGTGAGCGACGCTGGCGAACTCCAGGTGCTGGTCGGACAAAAACAGCCCGGCACGAAGATCATGCTCAAGGTTCTGCGTGACGGCAAGAGTATGACTATTCCGGTCACCTTGGAGGAACTGGGCAGTCGCACCGCCGACGGCAGCGGTGATTCGAGCAAAGGTGAGCGCAAAATGCACTGGGGCATCGGCCTCAGCAACCTCACGCCGGAAATGCGAGAGCAGATTCAGGCCCCGCGCGAGATCCACGGAGCGGTGATCGAGCAGGTGCAACCGGGAAGCTCTGCAGACAATGCAGGACTGCAGCAGGGAGACATTATCCTCGAGGTGAATCGTCACAAAGTCCAAAATGCGAACGATGTGCAGCAAGCCCTGTCGAACGTGAGCAAGGGTCAAGACGCATTGTTGCTGATTTGGTCGAATGGCGGCAACTCCTTCCGGGTGCTGCATTCTCCTGAAGGCGCATAATCCTATCGCGCCGCACTCCCTTCGAGTCGCGGAGGGAGTGCGGTGTTTCATCCCGCCAGATGCGCCGTATCGCGCATCTAAAATACCTGCGCCAATTAAATTTCGACGAGGTTCCGACTTGAAAACATCCCGACACACCATCTCTGTGTGTTCTTTGTTCTGGGCACTCACCGCGGCCTCCGCCCAAGCTCCGCCCTCTGAGGCGCGCCTGACCGAGAGTCCCGTCTTCCAGAAGAACTGCGCGAAGTGTCACGGGAAAAGCGCTGAAGGTCGCCATTTCGGCGGACCGTCGCTAGTCTCCGAAAAAACTACCGCCGCTTCCGCCGACGAACTGCGGGAAATCATTACGAACGGCAAACACCACATGCCAAAGTACTCCGGCAAACTGACACCGGAAGAAATCAACACACTCGTCCAGGAAATTAAAGCCCCGAAGAAGTAGTGCACTAACTGACCGTGGCTGACTTTGCCATAGCGGATCAAAGTCTCCGGAACCGCAGGTTTCTTCATCCAGGGTCTCTCGAGAGATCTTGGTCACTACGGTATCTCACTCCTGAGCTGCCGAACCCGGCCAAAGCTTCAGAGACAGCTTGCAAGCACTTCGACTATTAGAGTGCTTAAGCAGTCTCTTAAAGGCGGGAGTGGCTACCTCGTATCTGGGACGAATCGGACTCTGCGATGTCAGGGCAAGGCAGTTGCGGGGCGCGGATTACAGTTGCTGTAGCAAAAACGAAGTCCCGGCAAACGGGCCGGGACTTCGTTAGATCATGTGATACACAACTAGGAAGCGCGGCGCTGTCCCGCGTTGTCGTCTTCTTCGTTCTGGCCTTGGCCGCCCTTTTTCTGCTGGTTCTGCTGACCGGACTGTTGGCCGCTCTGACCGGATTGGCCGCCCTTTTGCCCAGACTGTCCACTCTGTTGTCCAGACTGGCCACTCTGACCACCCTGCTGTTTGTTCTTCTCCATATCGTCTGCCATGAAATGCTCCTCCCTTTAAATGCGCGACTTGGCGCATTCGTTAAATCCACGTGCTTTCATTTAGTTGCTACGGAACTTGCGAAGGTTGGGGGTTAAAACAAATTAACGGCCAAACGACGCCGCCGCAGGAAAGAATCCTTCGAGTTCTAATTAAGCGTCACGCTCTGGATCGCAGGGGTTTCCGGTGGGGAGTAAACCTTTAACTGTTGTACCTCATCTTGCGTTTTCTGCCATGCTGCGGATTTTTTCTTGGTCGCGATAGGAGCACTCTTGTCACTATAGAAGACTAGGATGTTGTCCCGAAGCTCTGGTGTTACCTGGTCGAATTTCTGTTGAGCCAACTGATCCAGCAGGTGCGCGTACGCGTTGTCGGTGAGAACGTATTCCCCGGCGTGCGTCATTCGTCCCGTGTCGAAGTCGGTGTTGGGAAGGCTAAGTTTTTTCGCTCCGACTTCGGCGAGAAGGCTTTTGTAGTTATCAAGAGTATGATTGACGCTGGCTATGTAGAGATCCTCCGTTTTGTGCGTAGGGATCTTAAAGTCGAGCGCCTTAAACGGTCCTACCTTGGGTACGAACTTCAGAAAGAACGCCAGCACCCTGGTGCCAAACCCCGGACGCCGGTATCCTTTGCCCCACTCCTTCTGGTAGTTTGCCCGCGAAAGATAGTAACGAAACTTTCTGGAATTAAAGTTTGGAGTCTCGGCCACGAGCTCTTTCTCCCGCGCCAGCAGCGCAACCCTTGTCATCTCGGGGATGATATGGCTGATCGCATGCCGGAAGGTTCCGATGGCAAGGTCTTCTTTTGGAATCACAACGCTGAGCGGAATGCCGTAGGTATCCTGGAAGGCCCACTCTAATATCGGTTTCGATACTTCAAATCCGATGAAGTCGTGATACCGGTCTGAGGTGTAGCGATTTTTGGCGACCTGGGTTACATCGAACCCAAACTCCGTGCGAATGTGAGCCTTCGGGTTGTCGGCATAGGTAACTTCACTGCCGAACTTCTTCCGCAGTTTTGGAAACTCCAGGCCAACGGCCTGATTGATGGTGGGATGTCCGAGATTGTCGGACGAGTAATGCGCCAACGCCCCCAGAGCGAAAGCGAATTCGTTCAGGTCAGAAGATTCATTGACCAGGTTGACGACGAAGTCACCGCTGCGCACGTAATGAGTGAGGTCGCTGAAATACTTGCTGCCGAAGGGATAGTAGCCCATGTCCTGGATCAGCGAACCGCCGTAGGCGAAGGCGTGTGCTTTTTTCAGATCATCGTCGCTCGCGCCGGGAAATCGCTTGCTGAGCAGCGGCTGGATGTCGTCCTTCCACAACAGATCCACGACTTCTTCGTGCGTCAGCACGGAATAAGCGCTGCAAACCTGGGTCAGGACAAGGAGCAGTCCAACGCCAATCATCGCGCGACAAAGGTGGAGAAGTCGTGTCATAAAGCCCCGCCGGCCGTGTTCATACGCTGAACACGACCTTGGTCGTCCGCCACGCATGTTCCCCTGCAACCTCGTGAAGCGCGATAAGCAGGATTGTATCCAGCCTTTCTTAGTTGCTAACCGCAGTCCAAGGTTGGCGTAAAAGCACGACGCGGAACCGGTTCGCGGCCGCATTTTGCAGACGAATGTACGTAAATATTTCTTATCCGCTATAAGATGCCGGGTAAGGACAGCTTACGCGCCCGAAGGTAGGCTGATATTCACATGGGCGGACTAGGTGTTCACGGTCCAAAGGAGAATAACATCCGTCAGTTGCCCTTGCCCGCCCAGTCGTATCAGGCGGTTGCGTAAATCCTCCCGCTTGATCAACATGAACGCCGTAAATATGACGACGATGCCGGTTGTCTCCAAAGGCCCCGCAACGGGGCCAAGAATTTAGTTCATTTGTGGAATGCCTGTAGCTTGGAGAACTCTATTCGGCTCGCGGACACTGGCTCGCACTCACGGTCAGGGGCGAACGGATCTCAACCCCGTCTTCGTACTTCCCGCACAGGGGAGTACCAGAGGATGCTGAGCATCTCCGCTACCATGCGCGAACCATCCGCAAGCGGATTGGTCCTGGTTCCAGTGTCGTGGCGCGCGAAAATGGGGTTTTTGGACCCGGCTGGGGGCTTGAAGATTGGCATCGCGGGCTCTTGCCTACAGGAAATACCTTAGGGCAGGCCCCTCCGCGTTCTGGTACGAATACGTGGGTGGAAACTGGTGGCGGGTGCGGCTTTCGGGGCGCGCTCCCCACACCTCCCGAGTATTGATGTTCGCACTCCTCCAAATAATGTGTTGAACCGATCGTAGATAAAAGTGGATGTCCATGCACAAGATATGATTCGGTTGAGACCGGTTGCCGGAGGGAGATCCCTCCTTCGAATTACTCCTTTTTTCGGGAGAGACAATGAAACGAGCCTCGCTCAACGAAATTGCGCCCAGTAGCGCTGGAAACCTTCCGCCCACGATGGCGAAGAACAACGGAAAATCCAACAGCGGGAAATCCAAGGATTCGGAGGGATCCCTGGACCTGACCGTCATACTGACCAGCCTGCAGAGCATGCGCGATGGCGACTTCACCGTGCGGCTCCCAGGTACATGGATAGGGCTCGCTGGAAAAGTGGCCGACACGTTTAACGAAATTGTTGCCGCCAACCAGCACATGGCCCAGGAATTGAAACGCGTCGGCCATGTAGTTGGCAAGCAAGGCAAGACTCGAGAGCGAACCCGGTTCCACGAGTCCAGAGGGGCTTGGGGCGAGATGGAAGTTTCGGTTAACACTCTCGTGGAAGACCTGCTCCGACCCACGGCCGAAGTCACGCGCGCGATCGCGGCAGTTGCGCAAGGCGACCTCACTCAAACCGTTAGGCTCGATGTGGATGGGCGTCCTCTCGAAGGCGAATTTCTGAGATCCGCAAATCTCGTTAACACGATGATTCAGCAGCTCGGCGTGTTCACGGCCGAGGTCACGCGCGTCGCCCGTGAAGTGGGAACCGAAGGTAAGCTGGGCGGCCAGGCGCAGGTCCCCGACGTAGCCGGCACTTGGAAGGATCTCACCGACAACGTAAACCTCATGGCCAGTAACCTGACCGGCCAAGTGCGCAACATCGCTGAAGTTGCTACCGCCGTCGCCAGCGGCGATTTGTCCCGCAAGATTACGGTCGATGTCCGCGGCGAAATTTTGCAGCTGAAAGAGGCCATTAATACGATGGTGGATCAGTTGCGGTCGTTCGCGTCCGAAGTAACCCGCGTGGCCCGCGAAGTCGGCACTGACGGCAAACTCGGCGGCCAGGCTGTTGTGCCCGGCGTCGCCGGTACCTGGAAAGATCTTACCGACTCCGTCAACGCCATGGCCGGCAACCTGACGGCTCAAGTACGTAACATCGCCGGGGTCACCACGGCTGTGGCCCGCGGCGATTTGTCCCGCAAAATCACGGTCGACGTAAAGGGCGAAATTCTCGAACTGAAAGACACCATCAACACGATGGTGGACCAGTTGAACGCTTTCGCGGGTGAGGTAACGCGTGTTGCTCGCGAAGTTGGTACGGAAGGCAAGCTGGGCGGCCAGGCGCAAGTGCCCGGCGTCGGTGGTACGTGGAAAGATCTTACTGACAACGTGAACTTCATGGCCAGCAACCTGACTGGCCAGGTGCGTAACATCGCCGAAGTCGCCACGGCCATCGCCAGCGGCGACTGTCGCGCAAAATCACCGTCGACGTCCGCGGCGAGATTCTGCAGCTGAAAGAAACCCTCAATACGATGGTGGATCAGCTGAATCGCTTCGCTGGCGAAGTGACCCGCGTGGCCCGCGAAGTCGGCACTGAAGGTCGATTGGGCGGACAAGCTAACGTCCCGGGCGTGGCAGGAACCTGGAAGGATCTTACCGACTCTGTAAACTCGATGGCCGGCAACCTGACTGGCCAGGTCCGAAACATCGCCGAAGTAACAACCGCTGTCGCCCGCGGCGATTTATCGCGCAAGATCACGGTCGACGTGAAAGGCGAAATTCTCGAACTCAAAAACACCATCAATACGATGGTGGACCAGCTCAACGCGTTCGCCGGCGAGGTCACCCGCGTAGCTCGCGAAGTCGGTACGGAAGGCAAACTGGGCGGCCAGGCGCAGGTACCCGGTGTGGCCGGCACGTGGAAAGATCTGACCGACAACGTGAACTTCATGGCCAGCAACCTGACCGGACAAGTTCGCAACATCGCTGAAGTGGCGACGGCCGTGGCGCGCGGCGATTTGTCGCGCAAGATCACGGTCGACGTGAAAGGCGAAATTCTCGAACTCAAAGACACCATCAATACGATGGTGGATCAGTTGCGCTCTTTCGCGTCAGAAGTTACGCGCGTGGCCCGCGAAGTCGGAACCGATGGCAAACTGGGTGGTCAGGCGCAGGTGCCCGGCGTCGGAGGAACGTGGAAGGACCTTACCGACTCCGTGAACTCCATGGCCAGCAACTTAACCGGCCAGGTGCGTAACATCGCCGAGGTCTCGACGGCGATCGCCAGCGGTGACCTTTCCAAGAAAATCACGGTGAACGTGAGTGGCGAAATTCTGCTGCTCAAGGAAACCATCAACACGATGGTGGATCAGCTCAATGCGTTCGCGGCTGAAGTGACCCGCGTAGCCCGCGAAGTGGGCTCGGAAGGCAAGCTCGGCGGCCAGGCCCAGGTTCCCGGCGTGGCGGGTACCTGGAAAGATCTCACC